>CXWL01008896.1_pt1 | contig 13364 bp, 10 predicted proteins | sample 590931 | NCBI WGS metagenome assembly CXWL01 (sample SAMEA3498368, study PRJEB10139) | groundwater metagenome | biome: water well; material: biofilm material | place: Germany | collected 2015-04-27 | reverse complement strand
ATTTATCTCAGTCGGGTGTATGAATAACTACACCGCTTCTTCGAAAAATCCCTTGTGAAACCACTATCATGCGTGATCATCGTGCGAATTCATGCAATATCCGGGTTAACTTAAAAGAATCTTAGAGTACCGAAATCAAAATCATTTTTCTTACATTCTTCAATTAAATCAATAAAGTCCAAGAAAACTATAATGTTACTATAGTTATTTAATGTTTGCTACTTTTATTACCTTACCAAATTGAGTGCTTTTATTGACAGAGCTCCAAGGCGGCTTTCCCATAAGAAATTTCTTTCATGAAGAACTGGCCGCATGCTTGAAATTTGAGCGGCACTATTTAGTGTTGACAAGATTATTCAACCGTTTTTGTAAATTCACACCGTTGCTTAATCAACGGCGAAGTTTTTTCATGACCAATGCCACTGGCAATCAAAGCAATCGCGCGATCATCTTGATCATATCCTGTATGCGCTTCCAGAGGATTGGCCATATCGCTGATACCAAAGGCATCCATGACCTTGGCTATGTTAATGTTGACATTGGTAATCCGGGTGCATAGTCTGGAATCCAGATATTTTTCACTGAATCCAAAGGGTATCGCATAACTTAACAGGTCATTAGGATCACTGAAGGCGACAATTGAAGTTTTGCTGAATATTCGCTTGCTGTATTGATCTCCTTCAGGGTTACAATAATTCGCATACTGCCCAGCAACTTCGGGAAGCTCCCTGCCCAATTGCAGTATCGGAAGCTGATTGGACAGCATAAAAATAGGAAGATGCTTCTTCTGAAGCGCCTGAATGGCTTCTTTAGTTACACTTATTTTTCGGTCTGAGTTCTGAAGCGCCTCAAAGGCTTCTTTAGAGATACCTTGACGGAATCGGATGGATTCCAAATATTTTTCGGGATTTGATAACATATATGCAATACGCTGCATACCATCAATCGTGATACGACTCCCCAAGCTATGAGAAACAAACACATAATCATCATACGCTATATGGTCGATATTGGAATCATCCAAACCGGAGCACGTATGGATGCCGCTATTGGGAATATCTTCCCAATCACCCGAAGCCATCCAGCAAAATGACTGTGCGAATGCCGCCAGAATGGCCTCTCTGCTTTGTCCCAGATAAATAATGGGATCGGGGCCAGTATCATTGGTGAATTTTTTCAATATGTTGTTGACTTTTGCTCGCCGGAAATTTTGTTCCCCAGAATTATCGAAGGTCAGCAACGCTTTTTCTTCACGGGTAATTTCCGACCATGTGAGTTCATAATAGGTAAGATTTTTGCCGTTTTCTTCGTTGAGCAAATGAGTGACGCGCAAATTGCCGAGACTCTTGCCGGGTAATATCGGGGCGTTTAATGTAATATTTTTCTGGGTTGCCGAGCGAACGTTCAGGTTCAATTGTTTGGCCAATTTTTCCATAAATTCGGTGGAATACCCTGGATAGTGATCACCGACGCCATGCACCATCAACATTTTGGTTTTGCCCTTGCTTTTAGCCAGATCGGCATCAATGCCGGCAAAAGACTCGCCAGAAACCTGGCATACTCTCGTATCTTCGCTCTCGGTTTTCTCCAGAATGGCACTGGCCACACCTTTAGCAATACTGGCGCAACCCGATAAAAAAATGGCTAGTAAAACCAATAAAAACAGGCAATTGGTTTTGGTAGTGAAAAATTTAGAAAAAATATTCATGGCTCTGTTATCTCAAGTAATTTATAAAACTAATACAACTGATCAATTTTCAGCAGGTAGCTGAGAAATAAATAACAACTATTTCCTGTTCAAAACGAAGCCGTAATTGAGCTTCTCAATGCCGGAATAAAAATCCGTATCTTACAATATCCAGGTACTTGGTATTACTTTCTACTTCGACCAAAGAATCCATTTATTTAAAAAATTGGATTATTCAATTGCCGCCCGAATACGCGTTGAAAAATCAGATGCCTGGTCAGCAGCCTGAGCGCGACTATTGATATATGCTTGCCGCTGCAATTCTGGAAACGGGATTCGAGTATCAAGCCGATTGGATTCGTAAAGGTATTCAGGCACATAACCGCTCAGCAGAATTTTCCAGGAAAACGGCAGATGTTCCGAATTGATCCTTGTACGAAGCCAGATGGAAGTGGTGCAATTATCCAGCAGCGTATTGTAAAATTCCGGCTTTTCATTTAATTCATTTATCTTTTTCATGTACTCCAAAAACAAGCGGCGGGTATTTTGTAGGGGGCCTTGTATCCGGTATAGATAAACCTGTTCGGGAGGATCCTTACGGTAGTTGGTGCGTAAGCGAATCACATCCCGCTCATCCGCTACGAAGTAAATCAGTTCATACTGCCGGAAAAATCCTTTGATTGTCGAATAACCTTCATTCTGCTCCTTGCGAGCTTCGATGGAGACAGCCAGATGATCATTGCCACCAAAATGAAAACTCATCATGGTATGTGCAATGGCAGGTCCCGTCCAATATACAGCAATCAGGTCCACTCCCTCCAGTTCGTTTAAATCATAGGTCTTGGTGTAATAAGCAGGTTGGTAATCAGATTCACTCCGATAATCAAAATTACGAATATTGTGTACCGTGACATTGTTGCCATCGAAAGTGGCATACGCCAGTTTCGATGCATCAGGGAGCCATTGCCGTTCATTAGAGGGATCAATGGAAAACCACCACGTCAGAATTGCCGTAAAGAGAATCAAATAACCGGGTAATAATCGTTCGTGCCAACGCGAAAGCCCCAAACAAACCATGGTCGCCAGGCCAAACAAACCAAAAACCACGGCCACCCAAGTCTGGATAGCTCCACGCTGGGAATCGCCAAAATAAACGGCAAGCACCCCCCATACGGTAGCCCCGATAAGCGTCAATACCACTAATGACGTATTGATAAATTTTCCCATATATTCAGGCATTCTAACTGAAAAGTTACAAATCCCATTCAAGCTTTGCGAAATAAGTATGGTACTCATAGCATGTGACTAATTTTTAATCTGAAGTTTACAGATCTCTCAGATAAATCCATTATCCCAGGAGTGTCTGTTCGAGAATAGTGATCGTAGCGAGGGGAAGCTATTTTGAGGCAGATTTTTTGAACATTTGAGGCGAATAGTTATTCTATTTAACGAAAATGATCGATAAATATGGCCAAAATAGCTTTTTCGCAGTAGATCACTCTATTCTCGGACAACCTCCTGGAATTTTTAATACAACAAATGTTTTTTAGCACTCCGCCAGAAAAATAGAGGTTATGCGCAAATTTAAGTTATATTATCCAGGAGGCTGTCCGGGAATAGTGGTCGTAGCGAGGGAAAGCTATTTTAAGACAGATTTTTTGAACATTTGAGGCGAATAGTTATTCTATTTAACTGATGTTACGCAGGCGTTCAGAAGAATCAATGGCTGTAGCGAATTCAGAAAATCGTAACTCATTGATTTTAAAAAATGGGTGCGTAACGTCAGCTATTTAACGAAAATGATCGAGAAATATGGCCAAAATAGCTTTTCCGCAGTAGATCACTCTATTCCCGGACAGCCTCCTAGCAATCCAATTAATTTCAAAATCCCATTAAAAAGTTTTTTATTACTTAATGATTATTACGAATTTTCGGAAAATTGTTTTTTGCCACTTTGTTTTAGCTTTCTGCATCACAGCAACCGCTTCATGCACTACAAAAGCTAAGCAAAGCGGGCAGGAGCAACCAGCCCAGATCACAAAAAAATCAGCGCGTCCGGCGCACTGGGGCTACGAAGGTAAAATCGGGCCAGCTAACTGGGCCACCTTGAACCCCGTGTATTCCATATGCGGTGATGGGGCGCATCAATCTCCGGTAAACATCATTGAAAAAGATGTGAAACGAGGGACAACCTGGAGTCTGGATTACAAAACCACTTCGTTGCGTATCGCTCATCATGAACATGTAGACGACATCATTGATAACGGACACACCATTCAGGTAACAGTTGATGAAGGAAGTACATTTACGCTCGGAGACAAAACATATCATTTGCAACAATTCCATTTTCATACCCCTAGCGAACATACGCTTGACGGAAATCATATGCCCATGGAAATGCACCTGTTGCATCAAAGTGATGACGGAAGTTTAGCTGTCATTGGTGTTTTATTCAATGAGGGGATTGAGCCCAATGAGAATTTTAATAAATTAATTGCCAACCTGCCGAATGCTAAGGGTGAAAACAAACATCTGCCAGAAGTTAATCTTGAATTGAATGTACACATTCCGAATGACAAAATCGCTTATCATTATACTGGTTCACTAACAACTCCTCCTTGCAGTGAAAATGTACAATGGTTAATATTACAGCATTTCGTATCGTTAACACCAAAGCAAATCAGGGAGTTCTCCTCGCGGATCGGCCCCAGCAGCAGGCCTGTTCAGAAGCTCAATGAACGAACCGTTCATTTAGATAACCTTTCAGTAAAGTTAACTTATTAGATTACCTTTCAGTGGCCGGAATATAATCGGAAACCGCACCACCGTTCTCGAAAACCAATTGCCCCCTGCCCACCATCAGATTCAATACGAGTTTGTTCTCGTGCAAAACGAAACTGACCCCTTCGGTTAAATACCTCAGATATTCTGCATACCGTGATTCCGGTGCGCATTCGGCCAATGCCGCAGCCCCAGGCGCAATCTTGATACCATTGCCTTGAATAGTGTATTGACCCTGCATTCGGTTACAGTCGGCTGTAACTTGATAGGATCCGTCTGGGAGTAAAATTAGCGTATATTCGTTGGGTTCGTCAATAACAAAATTGTACGAATTATATAGATTGTCAAAGCGCTTCCATTTCCAGACGATTTCAGTGATATTCGCTTCCGGATCGGTTGACGCATCTGACTGGATGACCTTGTCGATATTTTGCACCCATTTGTCGCCGCTCAGGATGTAGGCTAGTTTAACTCGTTGCGTTGGGCAGCACACCGGCTCACCTGGACCCGTCGTAAACATATCAATATTGACTTGGCCGGCGGCGATCGACAATGCGCTTATCTGAGTGCGATCTCCCAGTAGAACATGATCTTGCTGCCTGGGCGCAGTGCGCGTGTTACGCATGGCGAAAAGATACTTAAACGTTCCCGAACCACCGCTTTGCCATGCCAGAATGACCGCAGCATCGCTCGTTCCATCATGGTCCAGATCGCCGAACGCGATTTTCTCCAAAGTGACTTTATGCAGCTGTGTCATACCCTCCTCCCCGTACTGATGCTCAAACACGCCGTTGACGAGTTGAAACGTACCCAATTCATGGATTCTGTAAGTTGCATTGGCAAGGTCATTCTCCGTCAATGCTCGGGTTACGTAACCGTAATTTGTTCTGTCGCAATCATTTCCTTTGCTGGTACTACCACATGCAGAGCACAAGGCAAGAATCATTGAGGACACGATGATTTGTAATGTATAGGATTTCATTGTTTACTCATTGGTATATTCAGACGATATTGCAGGCCAAGGTTGCTCTATTCGGTCATTGGTCATTGGTCATACGGTGATTTTTATGACACAATGGACAGGTGTTTCTATGAATGAGGGAATAATATTTCAAGACAAACAATATCATACCCTTTTAGAGCACCATTGTCACTATATAACAATGAGTTACTGTTGTTATGTGAATTTTTAAACTTTAGTCGTAAACTTGAAATTATATTAAATAATACGAGGAAAAATAAATGAATATTAAAAAAATGATCAGCATGCTTTTTATTGGGCTTTTCGCAGTTATATTGAGTGCATCTCAGGCATTTGCCTTCGAAGGCGAGCCTTCTGCTACCGTAACCATAGAAACCAAATCCGTTGCTGCAGGTGTAGGATTTACCTGGGGCGAAGGAATCCTGCATTATCAAGGTAAGGATTATAAATTCAAGATAAAGGGACTTTCCGTGGCCGATGTTGGAATTTCGAGTATTTCTGCGGTAGGTAAAGTCTATCTTCTCCAAAAACTTGAATCCTTCCCTGGAACATTCACCTCTGTCGAAGCTGGTGCTGCCGTTGCTGCCGGTGCGGGTGCGCAAGCTATGGAAAATCAACATGGCGTAATCATACATCTTACTTCAACACAGGCTGGTGTTAAATTCAAGCTGGCCGCTGAAGGCATAAAGATAGAAATGGTGGATTAATTCTCCACAGGGTTTAATTCCCTGCTGCTTGCAACAGGGAATTTTTTTGGTGCGCGCCCTTGCCGGGCGCACTAAGGAAACAGGCGCATACTGGCTATGCAACTGTTTCTGCAACGCAGCTGTCGAATAAAAGAACTGAAATCCGCAATTGCGGGCACGCGGAGTATATTACCCAAGCCTTCGTTAATTGGTATTTTTTCGTTATTTTTCCTTTATGCATGGATCAAAGTCCCCCACCAAAACGGTATTGCCAAAAGATCCCGGCTGTGTCGAAGCTAGTGCCGAATCGGGTGGAGGTACCAGTACTGTAGTTAAGCTTGATCGAGTTGTATCGATTCACAGGCAGGGCGAGCGTGACGCCTGCGCGAGTATTCTCTAGTTCGCTGTTATTTTTGATACCATCCAGTGTGGTACGCCCACCAGTGAAGAAGGTGCCATCCACCGCTGCCCAAATATTGTAGGGAAAGTGGTAAATCAGGTGGCTCTGTACAGAATAAATGGGGGCCTGTTCACGAATATGTCCACCGAAAAAGTCATCATTGTTTGTAAAGATGCGAACCCCTCCCATCAATTCCAGTGTTACTGGCCCCAGGCTCTTGGAAATTCCGATCTCGGGCTTCATTGACCAGCGATTGGCACCGAGATTAAGCAGCTTGTCTGGATCGTACTGTCCTCCGGGTGCAGTCACCTCAAGGCTGGCGCCGACGATGAGATCTTGCCGGTAATTCTTGAAGTCTTCAAGAGAAAGTGCGGGCGCGCCATAAAGATTGATTGAAGAACGAAATCTGGGATCGGCAAGGCCGGATATTTGGCGCTCGTGAAATTGACCTAGAGCCGTGGCGCTGCCAGAGAGCCAGGCATAAGGCACCGCTACGTCAAACTTGGCGGATTTTCCCAAGACACCCAGAGAACGGGCATAGGCAAAAACAGAGGAATGAGCTTCGACCCGCGCATCCTTGATTGGAAGCGCGGGGTCCGTTGACAGACCACCTGCCGTGTAACCGTACCCCGCGATCAAGAAATTGAGCCCTATGGGCGCATTAGAGAAAGCGCGTGGCTCGAGGTCATTTCCATTCGCGTTGGAGGAAGCGATGGCGAAAGACGCCGCAATGAGGAAGATAACCCGCAAGCCGTCTAACCGTAAATTCATCATCATTTCCGCTGCATGAACCCGGAAACCGCTTCCAGGGTGAACACAATCAGGCGCCAGTAAGACAGAAACATTCCTGCCGACTTTATCCCCCATCAGTCGCTCCCTAAGCGCCGTGAGTGTCTGAATTCGGCTCCAGCAATAAAACCGGCCAAGTCGAGCTATATATTACTTCATCACCTGTCATTTTCGCGTTCATTCCAATTCTGGTCGATCATAGGGTGAGACAGATAATACAGTGGAATACTCAAAAAAAACAGGGTGCTAAGATGTATGCTGAAAAACGAAATAGGGATAGCAATCAAACTGATAATGACGGGACTTATAATCATTCGCCAGGTTACCTTTCGCCGGATCGTCTCTTCTATCTCTCTGGTTAACAAGTATGGGCATGAAACTGCATATATCCAGAGCGATACCAATGCCAGGCCAATAAAAACTTGCACGATGCCAAAGAGCAGAATAACCAGTTCCTCGTCACGATAAGCGCCTTTGAGCTCTGTAACGAACGGTAAAAGTGTGACAGGAAACAGGAAAAGCAGGTTAAGCCAGACAACCTTCCGGTTTCCGTACTTGTAATATTGCATGATTGCGGCGTGCTGAATCCAATATGCGGCAGCAAGCCAGAAGCTGACCCCATAAACAAGCACGTGATAGCCGATTCGCTCCAGAAACGCAAAAAGCCCTTCTTCGGGAAAGTTGTGGTCAGAAGGAATGTTGATACCCAGAACCAGCAGTGTGATAACGACAGCAAAAACCCCATCAGTCAGTGCCTTGCAACGGTCGAGTTTGAATGTTTCACCGGAATTCGGCGAGCCGGTTTCTTTTAACATTGCCTACCTTTGTAAGTTATTAAGACACCTCATCAATAAACTATCCTTATGCCATCTTAACCCGGATATTGCATGAATTGCACACGCCTTCACTTGTCTCTTGATTCCACAAGGAATTTGTCTCAGTCGGGTGTATGAATAACTACACTGCTTTTTCGAAAAATCCCTTGTGAAACCAATATCATGCGTGATCATCGTGCGAATTCATGCAATATCCGGGTTAGAATCGAATATTCATACGTAGACTCGCTTCGACAGCCGTGTTCAAATCCTGCAACTCTCCACGCTTGCTGAGTGTTTTATTCATTCCTGAGTTGATTACTTGAAGATTGGGGCTAACGCTCAGCCAAGGTGTGACTGGGGCGTTGTAATACAGCTCGACCGCATCCTCGTGATCGAGGCCCAAATTGAGTTTCTGGCGGAGTAAAGGTATAAACTGGTCGCTGAACTGCGTGTGTGCCCAACCAATCCCAAAAGAGTCATAGGGCCGCCCCGGCATTACGCCCTTGCTCCCGATTCCCATCATATAGCTGTACTGAATGGGGTTCGGATTACCGTCTGTGACGCCAAAGTTGAAGAAAAGACCAATCCCGCGATGCGGATCACCATCAGGTTGCCATAAATATTGATCGAAACCGTAGGATATCGCCCAGGTGTGGTCTTTGCGGCTTGCTGGCTGAACCGGTTCGAGCAGTTCCGGAAAATATTTCTCAAGAATCCGGGACAGGATCCGGCCAGGGTCTCCGAGACTAGGAAAACGGTCATGCAATAGCATGTTTCTGATGTTATTGGGATCCTGATCCAGCGCAAAACGGTTCTTGTTGCTCCACACTCCGGTCACCTTCTGATTGCCGCCAAGTCCAAATGGTTTGATTTTTACCAAGGCGGCAGTGAGAATGGTCGCGCCGTCATCAAAGGCCTTGTCCACCTTATTATTAGTCGGAGATCCATTCGCATCCAACGCCATGCCCATCAGAGTAACATTTTTCGACGGTAAAAATAGAAAACCGCCACCGAACGCCGATATCGGAACCAAACCATAGGCCATGGAAATATTCAACGCCGTGTTCATGAATTGATTACGGTAATTACCATAGAACTCAGTGGGAGCAAAATCGAACAAGTTGTTTTTTCCCATGAATACGCCAAATTTAGGACTGAAAAACTGGGTGAATGTTGCCCCCATTAACCCGCTGTCTGCCTGTAGAAAGCCAGGGTACAATGTGGATACGTTGGTTGGTACAACAGCACCGACATCGCTGTAAAGCGTATTTCCAAAACTGGAAACGCCTTCGATCTTAAAGAAACCGCCAGGCCAGAAACCCATCTTGCCCGTATCCAGATTAAGCGTATAGCTGGCAGTACCCCAGAACTTACCCGTAGTGTTATTACCGCCGGTAACGACCCCTTGCGGGAGCATAAACGTATCTACGTCGAACACCACGCCCTTTTTTCCAAGCTCGTCCCGCACTCCGCCCCAATTGCCGCTAAGCCGAGGTCGTGATGACAAATCGCCGCCCCAAGTCGGCGGGACATTAACCGGTCCTAACTGACTAGCGGACGTGCCCGGCCCCATCAGCAGAATCGAGCCGAGTAAGACCAGCATGGCATCTCTGACTCGAATACTATGCTTTGTTTTTATTTCATTTCCCTTCATTCCCTTCTCTTTCCTTTCTTTCCTGGAATTTCATTTTATGACGATGAACTATTTTCAGTTTGATCCTTTTCTGGATGGGCAATGGTCCTAACTTGCACCTGTCGTGCAGTATCGGCACATTCTCCTGTATTTCACTCATCTTATTGAAAGCCTGTTTCATTTTGTCAGCAATGAATTTCTGTTTGATTGCATTAATCCTGAAAACCGCAGTTGACCGCCTGAGTATAGATTTAGCAGAATGATTCTAATCAATTTTTTCATGTTTGACTGTTTCACTCATTGGGTGAGTCCGCTACGAGGTGAATAGCACGGTTTTTTGTGCGCATGGCAGCAGCGGGATATTAACCCGGATATTGCATGAATTCGCACGATGATCGCGCAGGATATTGGTTTCACAAGGGATTTTTCGAAGAAGCGGTGTAGTTATTCATACACCCGACTAAGATAAATCCCTTGTGGAATCAAGAGACAAGTGAGGGCGTGTGCAATTCATGCAATATCCGGGTTAACAACTGCACTCTTCAATCAGCCGATTTTCAACCGGCTCTCGCCCCAAGGGACGAGAAATTAACCTCAAAGAGATAAAAAATGCAAGCCTGCGACTGTTTGTCTAAAGTCCCAGGCTTGCAGATTACTTACTACATAAGGCTTTCAGGATTGTGAGCTACGACTTCTGCTTCAGCTTTTTATTCAGTTGTTGCAGGTAGCTGGTCATTGCTTTTCTTAACTGCTCGCGACCAATCGAATGTTTGAGGCTACTACCGATTCCAGCCACCTGATCTGTCGAACTGCGTGTCGAATAAAATACCACGGTTCCCTGCCCATAAGGCAAAGCACCCACTACGACCTGACTGGAGTTGTAGGAATGACCCACATAATACTGCCGGGATAACAAGATACCCGCGGAATCAGTGCCAAAAATCACGCGATGCAGCAGTATGGGGGTTGGTCGATCTTCGACCTGCTGGTTATACCATAACATACGTTCAATGGTGCCTTCCGGCAGGGGCATGGGATAATTTGCCCAGGCCTGTTTCAATGCCGGCAAATAGGTTGCCCAGAGTTTGCTGTGTTCGGCATCAACCTGTAATTCGGCGGAAGGGTCAGCTTGTCCATCCTTGCGGCTGTAGGGATCAATTCCAGGCAATCCTTTCATACGGTAGGCTTGATAGCGCTGTAATAAAAATTCCCGATATTTCAGATTGGCGGCGTTTAACAGGGTTTTGTCATCTGCATTCTCCAAACTCATTCTCAGACTTTTCAGAGCATCCAGCTCGCCAGTCGATAAATTGAAGTCACTCCCCGCTTTAGCCTCAATAAAGGCCTTAGCCTCTTTGAGTTGCTTGTCGGTATAACCAAACTTGTCGAAGCTATGGATATCAGCCTGACGCTCAATCGTCCCAAAGGTCTTGATATCAGGATTGATCGTCATCAGCTGATCACCCTTGATAAAATCAAAAATTTCTTTGACATTCGCTGGCAACAACATGGCCACGCCGATGGCCAATTCCTTCTGACTGGTTTCACTGACCTCATAGCTTATGATCTTGCCACCTTCCAAGTCGGCTATCTTGGTGGCATCGATTCCAAGGTTTTGCATCAATTGTTCAGGGGTTGGAGCTTGCTGGGCAAACCCGGACTGACTGAACAAAAGTGTTAATATGACGAGAATCAGTATTTTAGTGGACATAGCCAGACTCCTTACTTGCCGCTTTCGCGAGCTGTGGATAAAATAATCAAAAAAATTAGAATGATTCAATGTTATCAGTATGTTGACATTCATTATCTCTCCAGTTTCCGGTATAAATACCTTGTTCCAAATAACGGTGAACGCTGAACTCTGCCGGATTCGATATTTCTGATTCACGATACTAGATCAGAGGTGAGTGGTACTTAGGAGTCGTTCATAAATAAGTGTAACACTTGGATCGCATCTGGTGGACACACTGCGGCGTTGTTCGTCGTCGCCATAGCTCGCTATGACTCATCCTCTCGCCTTGCATTGCATCCCGCCAGACGCGCCCAATTGTCACACTTATTTCTTCACGGCTCCTTACTTAAAAGGCACTACTCAATCAATTCACTGCTTATGCCACAAAAGCTCAGCATCCCGTCATTCCCGCGCAGGCGGGAATCCAGCGGTTTTTACGGGCATCCTGGATTCCCGCCTGCGCGGGAATGACGAAGAATCCTGACGATTGCACTTAACCCGGATATTGCATGAATTCGCACGATGCTCACGCAGGATATTGGTTTCACAAGGGATTTTTCGAAGAAGCGGTGTAGTTATTCATACACCCGACTGAGACAAATCTCTTGTGGAATCAAGAGACAAGCGAGTGTGCAATTCATGCAATATCCGGGTTAAGTAAGTGCCAATCAGATCAGAGGCTCCTTAACCCAAGTTTAACATCCACCTAAAAACATTCATTATAATCAAACGATTGCGGTGGAACAGTTTTCTGTTGTGCAAAAATAGCTTGCAATTAATTGGTTTTAAAAGTAGAAAAACGCATGTTAAACTTGGGTTAGGGTTTTTCGACGCTGATCGCAATCATTTCAGTGACTCGAAACACCACTTGTTCCCCCACTTTACGTTTGGTCAGATCTATATCGCTGCGTACAGGAAAGGTCTTGGTAGTTCCGTCCTCGAACTGCAGTGTAGCGGTGCGTTTCTTCGGATCAATCGCAGTCACTGTACCGGTGATTTGCGTGGTTTCAGCGACCACTCCACCCGGTTGGGCCCCTTTTGGAGCCGATGCCACCAGTCCTGCTGACTCGTTACTCTGGGGCTCGCCTTCCTCATTGAGATAAATGACGATCTCCTCGACCACTGTGAGATTAACCCAGTCACCCACGTCGACTTGGTCGAAATTGACGGCTTCAGGACCGACTTTCACCGTAATTTTTTCTCCGTCAGATCGCAGGAGCGTGGCTGTGCGATTGACCTTGTCAATGGCTGTGACGCGTGCGCTCACGTCGATGGTATTAACGATGACTCCACCCGGTACGCCGTCTACAAAGGTGGCCGAGCTGGTTGCCGCGGCGGGCGGTGGTACAGAGGTAGATGCGTAAGCAGTGAGGGCGAGTAATCCCGTCAACATTGCCAATGTACTCTTACGGAAACCAAATTTCATGTTAATCATTCTGTTTATGCTCATCTCTTTGCTCCTGTCTTTTTTGTTGTTAGTGATAATACAGATCCTGTTTCTTGCTTTTATGAATTATGAATTATAACCTCTTTCCCTGAAATGAATTGAAAAGTGAATTAACCCGGATATTGCATGAATTGCACACGCCCTCACTTGTCTCTTGATTCCACAAGAGATTTGTCTCAGTCGGGTGTATGAATAACTACACCGCTTCTTCAAAAAATCCCTTGTGAAACCAATATCATGCGCGATCATCGTGCGAATTCATGCAATATCCGGGTTAAAAAGCGCGTTTCGCCAGAATATCCCGACTCTATGGTAACTGCGGTCGATCCGATCGCCGCGCTGCATTCTTGTATGATCGAATTTAATGAAATGCTGTCTAGGAGGTTGAGTAAAGTTTTACGTTTCACCG
>CXWL01004274.1_pt1 | contig 13364 bp, 14 predicted proteins | sample 590931 | NCBI WGS metagenome assembly CXWL01 (sample SAMEA3498368, study PRJEB10139) | groundwater metagenome | biome: water well; material: biofilm material | place: Germany | collected 2015-04-27 | reverse complement strand
TCGGCGGTGTGCATGCGGGTGATGTCCACCAGATCGGCGATCACCGCGCTGGCGGTGGGTTCTGCACCTGCACCTTTGCCGTAATACAACGTCGCACCCACGGCATCGCCATGCACCAGTACCGCGTTCATCGCACCTTCCACATTGGCAATTAAACGTTTGGATGGAATCAAAGTCGGATGCACGCGCAGTTCAACACCTTCTTCAGTACGCTTGGTGATGCCCAATAATTTAATGCGGTAGCCGAGTTGTTCGGCGTATTTGATGTCTGTTGCATCAAGCTTGGAGATGCCTTCGATGTGTGCTTTATCGAACTGCATCGGGATACCAAACGCGATAGACGCCAAAATGGTGATTTTGTGTGCCGCGTCCACACCCTCAATGTCGAAGGTCGGATCAGCTTCGGCGTAACCAAGGCGTTGCGCCTCTTTCAACACGGTATCAAAGCTCAATCCTTTGTCGCGCATTTCGGACAAAATGAAATTTGTTGTGCCGTTGATGATGCCCGCAATCCATTCGATACGGTTCGCCGTCAAGCCTTCACGCACCGCCTTGATGATCGGAATACCGCCCGCCACCGCCGCTTCGAACGCGACCATCACGCCCTTGTCCTGTGCGGCTTTGAAGATTTCGTTGCCATGTGTCGCCAGCAATGCCTTGTTCGCTGTGACGACGTGCTTTCCATTGGCAATTGCCTTCATCACCAATTCTTTCGCCACACCATAACCACCAATGAGTTCGATGACGATGTCCACTTCAGGATCACTCACTACCGAGAACGCATCATCGGTCACACGACATGTGCCGCCCGTGACTTTTTTGGCAAGTACGATGTTTTTATCCGCCACCACCGTAATGCGTATCGGGCGGCCTGCACGGCGCATGATTTCTTCCGCGTTGCGTTGCAACACATTGAATGTGCCACCTCCCACTGTGCCGATACCCAACAACCCCACGTTGATTGGTTTGATACCAAATAGGCCTATGTCTTCATTATTGATGCTCATGTTTAATCTCTAAAGTTGTCCGCGATGCGGAATTTATTTAATTGCTGGATTCCCGTTTTCACCCGCAAGGGGTACGCCGTGATTGTAAACGACCAAGGTCGTAACAACACACGCAGCACGGGAATGACGTTGTTAATTTGTGCCGTGCTTCTTACGATAATTTCCCAAAAATCTTGCGATTCGTCCGATGGCCTCAGTCAAATCATCTGCATTCGGTAAAAACACCACGCGGATATGATCTGGGCTCTTCCAATTGAAGCCCGTGCCTTGCACGACCAGTACTTTTTCTGTTTCCAATAATTCCAAAATAAATTTTTGGTCATTCTCGATTGGATAGATTTTTGGATCGAAGCGCGGGAATAGGTACAGCGCGGCCTTGGGTTTTACACACGTCACACCGGGAATCGCGGTGAGCAATTCGTAAGCGAGATCGCGTTGCCTGCATAAGCGTCCACCGGGTGCAACCAAATCATCGATGCTCTGATAACCGCCCAAAGCGGTTTGAATGGCGAACTGCCCCGGCACGTTGGAACACAAGCGCATCGAAGCCAAGATCGTCAGGCCGTTGATGTAATCCTGCGCGTGTTTTTTCTCACCCGACACCACCATCCAGCCTGCACGATAGCCGCAAGCACGGTAATTTTTCGACAACCCGTTTAGGGTTACGAACAACACATCACTCGCCAGCGAAGCAATGGAAGTATGGGTCGCGCCGTCGTACAACATCTTGTCGTAAATTTCATCGGCGAAAATAATCAGGTCATTTTCGCGGGCGATTTGAATAATCTCTTTGAGAACATCATCTGAGTACAGCGCACCCGTTGGATTGTTTGGATTGATGATGACAATGGCGCGCGTTTTTTCGGTAATCTTGCTGCGCATATCGACAAGGTCCGGATTCCAGTCCTTCGCCTCGTCACACACATAATGGCGCGGTGTGCCACCTGCCAACGTCACGGCAGCCGTCCATAACGGATAATCGGGTGCGGGCACTAACACTTCGTCGCCCGTATTCAGCAAGCCCTGCATCACCATCACAATCAGCTCAGACGCGCCGTTGCCAATGTAAATGTCGTCCAGCCCCACGCCCATAATCTTCTTTGACTGGCAGTAATGCATGATCGCCTTGCGCGCCGCGAACATACCCTTGGAATCCGAATAACCGGACGAATTCGGCATATTCAAAATCACATCCTGCTGCACTTCCTCAGGGGCTTCAAAGCCAAACGGTGCGAGATTGCCGATATTCAGCTTGATGATGCGTTGACCTTCCTCCTCCATCTGCTTGGCACGCTCCATTACCGGGCCGCGAATGTCGTAGCAAACGTTGGAAAGTTTGGTGGATTTAAGAATGGGTTTCATGGCTCACCTAAATATGTGGGTACGATACATCGCATCCCTAGTTACTGATTCGGCACAAATTTCGTGACTAACACATCCCCTCCCCCTTGATGGGGGAGGGCTAGGGAGAGGGTGGTACGTTCAGAATCCCCCTCTCCCTAACCCTCTCCCACAAGGGGAGAGGGAATGGTTTGCATTCTCAACTCACGGACAAATGAAGTCGAATCAATAATGCTAAAATTCGCCTCAATGCGGCGGAATAGGTGATTTTACCTGCGCGGACACCACACAGCAAATAACATCACACAAATGGGACTTTTGTTTTGAAACTACACCTCAACAAACTCGGCGACATCAAAATCTTCACCGCACTCGGCACAGACTATGTGATGGTCAATGACGAACGCTATACCAGCAGCATTGTGGTGTCCGCAGACCAAGTTCGGCTTGATTGGGCTGTCGCCCATTTCGATGAACTCAACGAGGCAAATTTTGCTTACCTTGCCGCGCTCAAACCAGATGTGCTGTTGCTCGGAACAGGCGCAAAACAACGCTTCCCGCATCCGAGCCTATTCCGAGCCCTCACCGAAGCAGGCATCGGCCTGGAATGCATGGACACCCCCGCCGCCTGTCGCACCTACAACATCTTGGTGGCGGAGGATCGCAAAGTGATTGCGGCGGTTTTGTTTTGAATCATCACTGAATGATGAATGGCTTGAGCATGAATAATTAGAGGATTGAAAACACGATACCCCAACTCATACTGCGGGCGCGCGTTTAAGGGCGGCTTAGCAAAGAGCAAAGTTTCTGTAACCCATCCAACACCATTTTCCTTACATCCGGCTGTAGCTTCGATAGCCAGCTAGAAACCCGTTGCGCCTCCGAATACGCCGAGTCAGAGCATTCTGCGAGAAGATCAGCAACAGTAACATTCAATTCGCTGGCTAACAGTTCAAGCGTCGCCAAAGAGGGTAATGTTGCACCACGCTCAAACCGTGATATGGACTCCGGTTCCATCTTCATTCGCTCTGCTAATTTGGCTTGCGTCCAGCCAATCTGCTTTCTCCGCTTGGCAATATTTCCCCCCAGTCGCTCCGATAAATCTGATGTGTGAACCATGTTATCAACCATATGTGTCGCCTCAAGTAGGCGCATATGGTTGTATTATTGGCAATGAAGTGACAGAATACGATATGTTGAATTAAGACAACATATCGTATTTAGTTTAGGTGGTGGATTTGCGTAGTGAAAGTGCCACAAACATTTAGCCGACGGCACTTTATCCATCCCTAAATAATCGCGTATTGCTGCGTGGCATTTAATGCTAAACGTAAGGTAGCAATCTAAAAATATCACTTAACTCGTAATTTATGGAATTTATAAAGGTAGTCATCATGTTAAGCAAATCGCTTTTAACCCTGCTGGTAGCTTTACCACTTTATGGGTGTGTTGTCCCAGAGAAATTTACACAACCCGCAAAGACATTCCAATTCGACTGGCCTGAAAAGGGAATCAAAGCCACCGCTGAATACAATACAAGGCAAGTCAGCGGTTACGAATATCGGTCAAGATGCGCAGGAGAAATTACTATTGAGAACTATGGCAACAAAAATTTTGGCGCTATACTCGTCGAGTTGTCCTTCTATTCATCTTCTAAACAGCTCGTCGCAAAGAATTCGTTCAGGTTATCTTCTGGTTTAATTTCCGGAGGTAAAGCCAACCTTCCAGCAGATTATTCAAATCCCCTCGATTCACCTGAGGGGTCAAAATACTTTACCGAATGCCCAGATAGCATGAATTCCGCTAATTCTCGTTTAATAGCATATTGATGGTCAAAAACATGGATGCATTTATTTCCTACTCGTCAAATGACCGAGAAAAAGTTATTCGTCTTGTTAAAGAGTTGCAGACCAATGGATTGTCAGTTTGGTTTGATGAAGACCAAATCTATCCAGGCGATGATCTGATTGCGCGAATGAGGGATGGAATAACTGAATGCAAACACTATGTTTTATGCCTTTCTCCATCATTTGAGAAAAAACCACCACAGTCATGGGTAAAACAAGAAATGAAGATGGCTATGCTGAAAGAACATTCGCGCGCAGAAAACTGCATTGTCCCTGTCCGCATCAAGAGTGGCGGTGCGCTGCCTATCGAACTTGGTGGTCGTGCTTATGCAGATTTGAGCAATGCCAATAGATGGGCAAAAAATATGGCTAAATTAACCCAAGTCTTAAAAAGTAAAACCTGAGTTTTAGCTAAAAGCTGCCATCAGCGCAATCACCAGCACGCATTGTGCTCCAGCGAGCTTGTCCGCAACAAACTTCACCACACAATTCTGCGCTTATCTTAAGGATAGCAGATGCCGCTGAAACCCGTGTTTTCTGGTAACACGATGACGTGTACCTGAGTATCATATTTGCCGATCAGGATGAAATTCGGCTACTGTCTCTTCATACTTCCTCATCCACATTTCCTATGTACCATCTGCGAAATTCAATTTTATTGAGCATGAATAACGGAGTTTTCCAGTGCAATGCGCTTCGCTTATTGACATGCTACAAACACCACTGACTATTTTAGGTGTGTGAGCAATATCCGCTTTTGTTACAATTCTTCCTAGATAAAACCAAGAGGTGGATTAGTATGAACGTAATCGAAATTCCAGAAATTACCGCGATGAGTACCCCGGAAAAAATCGTTTTTCTTGAAGACCTCTGGGATAGCATTGCCGAAAATGACCAAACTGTACCCGTATCGGAAAGTCATATCCGCGAATTGGATAGCCGTTTTGCGCGGTATGGCACTAGCTCTGATTCACTGTTATCGCTGCAAGAACTCCAACAAAAAATCACGAACCGAACATGAGTTACACCGTGCGCTTCCTCCCTGAGTTGGAGGAGGATGTGTTGGCTGCGCATGACTGGTATGAAGGCAAGGCCGTTGGTTTGGGAGCAGAATTTTTAAGGGTTTTTTACGCACATGTTGCTTTGTTACAGCGCACACCGCTGACTTTCCAAAAGGCACATCAAAATTTCCATCGTGGCTTATTGCGCCGCTTTCCCTATGCCTGTTATTTCCTCATAGAGGGCGATCTCATTATCGTTTATGGTCTATTTCACTGCGCTCGCAACCCTTCTTTCGTGAAAAAGTTTATTGACGCTCGCCATAAATAATAATGCCAACTCAAAAAAATCCATGAGCCAATCCCTCAAAAACGTCATCCATCAAGCCGAGCAAATCATACTCGGCAAGCCGCGGCAGATACGCCTTGCGCTGACCTGCCTGTTGGCGCGCGGGCATTTGCTCATTGAAGATTTGCCGGGTACGGGTAAAACCACGCTGGCGCATGTGTTGGCGAGTTCGCTGGGTTTGCAGTTTCAGCGCATCCAGTTCACCAGCGATTTGTTGCCTGCGGAAATTCTTGGGGTGTCAGTGTTTCAGCGCGACAGCAGTGAGTTCAAGTTTCATCCCGGACCTATTTTTTCGCAGATGATTTTGGCAGACGAAATCAACCGCGCCACACCCAAGGCGCAAAGCGCGTTGCTGGAGGCGATGGAAGAGCAGCAAGTCACTATTGAAGGCACGACGCGTGTTTTGCCCGCGCCGTTTTTCGTTATCGCCACACAAAATCCCTCGCATCAAATCGGCACGTTTGCTTTGCCGGAATCACAGCTTGACCGCTTTTTGATGCGCATCCAGATGGGCTACCCCGATGCATACGCCGAACGGAATTTATTGTCTGGCGTGGACAGGCGCGAGATTGTCGCGCAACTCACGCCACAAATGGACAGCGGCGAATTACTGGCGTTGCAGCAGCAAGCCAAAACCGTATTCATCTCGCCCGCGCTGCTCGATTATGTGCAGGCCATCTTGCGCTACACCCGTGAATCCACACGTTACACGCAAGGTTTATCGCCCCGCGCAGGATTGGCTTTAGTTGCCGCTTCACGCTCATGGGCATTACTGAACGAACGCAACGCAGTCATACCAGAAGACGTGCAAGCCGTGTTGCCCGGCGTGGTGAGCCATCGACTACAAGCAATGGGGGACTACGCAAGGCAAAGCAGCGATGAATTAGTCCGCAAACTCATTCAAGCGGTAGCGATTCCATAACACTGTGTTCGCCACACCTCGACAAAAATTCCGTGCGTGGTTGTTCCGACCAAAAGTCGAAAGCGGAACAATCACACTCACCCAACGTCGCATTTTTATCATTCCCACCAAGCAAGGTTTTGGATTCGCCTTGGTGTTGATGCTGATGCTGCTCGGCGACATCAATTACAACCTTAGCCTCGGTTATGTACTGACCTTTTTACTGGCGATGATGGCGGTGTTGTCGATGCTGTATGCGTTTCGCAACTTGGCGCATCTGGAGATTCGCGCGGGTCGTGCCGATGCCGTGTTCAGTGGCGACACAGCAAAATTTGTTTTGCACTTTCATAATCCCAGCAAACTCTCGCGCTACCAGCTTTGCCTCGTGCAAAGTGGCGCATCGTTTTGGTCGTCACCATTGCCCTCGATTAGCTTTGATGCGCCTTTGCAGCACGATAGCGAAATCATCTTTCCGTTGCCCGCCACACATCGCGGCTGGCTACAAACAGGTCGATTAAAGCTCTATACCGAATTCCCGCTCGGCTTGTTTCACGCGTGGTCTTACCTTCACTTTGATACGCGTTGTTTGGTTTATCCCAAGCCATTAAGCAACGCACCCTTGCCATTGGGCAATGCACCAGACGGCACAGGAAAACTCAGCGTGGCAGGTGATGACGATTTCGCCGGATTGCGTAAATACGCTGCCGGTGATGCCCTGCCACGTATTGCTTGGAAAGCATTTGCGGGTGGGCGTGGGTTGCAGGTCAAACAATTTTCCACGCCCGTGGGCGAAGAGTTGTGGCTGGATTTTTCTTATGCCTTTGATGACACAACGGAGGAAAAACTCTCGCGCATGACACGCTGGGTGCTGGATGCGGAGGCACAGAGTTTGCGCTACGGACTGCGTTTGCCGGATTCAGAATTTCCGTCTGGTCAGGGTGTGGCGCAGCGTGATGAATGCTTGCGCAGGATTGCGTTGTTCGGTCTAAACGAAAAAACGATATGAGCCATATCCAAATAAAAACTCCGTCATTGATAATACTACTAGCCATTCGACTAAGCCCCCAAGTGGGCAAGTCGCTGGTTATCCCGCGAAGGCGGGAATCCAGCAAAATAAAAAATTTCAGCGAAGCTGACAAAAAACAATGCTCTGACCCGCTGCGCGGGGCTTATTCCATAAACTGGATTCCCGCCTTCGCGGGAATGACGTGGTAATGAACAAGCCTCTCCTCTACGGCCTCATTCTCAGCATCCTCATGGTCATCGCGCCACACGCTGAGCACCTACCGCTATGGGTGAGCAGCCTGTGCAGTACACTCCTGCTGTGGCGCGCGTATCTTACTTACAGCGGCAAACCGCTACCCAATCGCTGGTTGTTAATGCTGGTTACTTTTGCCAGCGTGGGCGCAATCCTTTTGAGTTTTAAGACGCTATTCGGGCGTGAGGTGGGAGTCACATTGGTGGTTTTACTTGCGGCACTCAAGCTGATGGAGCTGCGCAAATCACGTGATGCGATGGCACTAATTTACTTGGCCTGCTTCATCATCATCACCAACTTTTTTTACTCCCAAAGCATCCCCACCGCGCTGTATATGTTCACCACACTGACGGTGATTTTATCGAGTTGGATACAGTTGCAAGCGCAGCACATCGAGCTAAAACCAAGACTACGAATTGCTGCAACGTTGCTGTTACAAGCGATTCCGCTGATGACGATTTTGTTTGTGCTCTTCCCGCGCATACAAGGGCCGTTATGGGGTTTGCCACAAGATGCCTATGCCAATAGCGGGTTAGATGACAAGATGTCGCCAGGCAGTTTCAGCCGTTTGAGCTTGTCGGAGGACGTTGCCTTTCGTGTCACCTACAAAAATAAACCACCGCGTCGCGACCAGATGTATTGGCGCGGCCCGGTGTTATGGCAGTTTGACGGACGCACTTGGACGGGCAATAAAAACCCGCTGAACATCGCACCTCAATTTAGTAAACTCGATCAACCCATTGATTACAGTGTCACCTTAGAACCTCACAATAAAACTTGGCTGTTCGCGCTGGATGTGCCGAATAAAATTTCACTGCCTGCCACGCTCACCAACGATTTTCAGCTACTCAACAAAGAACCCGTTAATGCGCGTCTGCGCTATGAAGCAAGCTCCAACCTAAGCTATCACGCTAACTTGAACGAAGCTGAAAGCCAATTAAATCGCGCACTGCAATTGCCACTAGGACTTAATCCACGTGCCGTTGAGCTTGCCACTACATGGCGTGCCAGCAGCGCAAATGATGCCGATGTGGTACGCACAGCTCTTTCCTATTTCAATCAAGAGGCATTTCAGTACACGCTCGAACCGCCGCTGCTCGGTGCAAACAGCGTCGATGAATTTCTGTTCACTTCCAAGCAGGGGTTTTGCGAACATTATGCTTCGACTTTCGTATTCTTGATGCGCGCCGCACACATCCCCGCACGCGTAGTGACTGGCTATCAAGGCGGTGAATTCAACGATGTCGGCAACTACTACATCGTGCGACAATCGGATGCACATGCTTGGGCAGAAGTGTGGCTGGCGGGGCAAGGCTGGGTGAGAGTTGACCCCACCGCTGCCATCGCACCTGAACGTGTGCAACGCGGACTATCCGCCGCCTTGCCGAACAATGCTACCTTGCCCTTTATGGCGAGAAATCCGCCGCAATGGATGCGTGACCTGCGCTTGAATTGGGATGCAATGGCCAACCAATGGAATCAATGGGTGATCGGCTACAACAGCGAACGCCAATTCGCGTTTCTTACTCGCCTCGGCATGGAGGACGTGACGTGGCAACAAATCACCATCAACATGGTAGCGGGATTAGGCATCTCCATCGGGCTGTTAGCGTTGTATTTGCTACGCCATTTGTTTGTTCGTCAGCCTGACAAAGTGCAAGCCGCTTGGCTCAAGCTGTGCCACAAATTGGCCAGGGCTGGTTTACCCCGAAGTGCGCACGAAGGCGCGATAGATTACGCAAATCGTGTTGCGATTGCTCGCCCTGAACTTGGCCATAAAATTCGTGACCTTGCCAAACGTTACAGTGCATTGCGCTATGGTAAAGAACAAGATGAAAAAGAGCGGGGTGAATTTATTCGCCACATCAAAAAATTTCCGTCATTCCCGCGTAGGCGGGAATCCAGATAATTGAATAATCCCCGCTTGCGGGACAACACCACGATTTTGTCTGCTGCGCAGAATTTTTATTGCTAGCTGGATTCCCGCCTACGCGGGAATGACAAACTTAGGGCGGTTCAGCGCGATGCTATAATCCGCGCCAACTTAATTGAACGCCACCCACATGCTCATCACACGCCGTTTAGAATTCGATGCCGGACACCGCATCCCCAATCACAACAGCCAATGCAAGCATTTGCATGGTCATCGCTATGCCATCGAAATCAGCTTATCGGGCGACATCATCAGCACCGAAGGACAATCTGAACAAGGCATGGTGATGGATTTCAGTGATGTGAAACGCATCGCCAAAGAGCAGCTAGTCGATCTGTGGGATCACGCGTTTCTGGCTTATCGAGGCGACCAAGCTATATGTGAGTTTTTAGCCAGCCTACCGAATCACAAAACCGTCATTCTGGATGTTGTCCCCACCGCCGAAAATCTCGCGCAAGTTGCGTTCAACATTCTCAATCCCGCTTACCAAGACACTTACGGCAACCACCTGCGCCTTGAGCAAGTGCGCCTCTACGAAACGCCCAACAACTGGGCGGATTGCGTGCGCGATTAACTTTTAGCGGTTTTTTCTGGACAGCGCGCGCGCCTTAGTTCAAAATGCGCGCCCTTGAGAACTTGCAACATCCTCTCAGGTCATTAAAATTATCGGAGGGCTGGCAGAGCGGTTGAATGCACCAGTCTTGAAAACTGGCAAGGGCTTATACCCTTCGTGAGTTCGAATCTCACGCCCTCCGCCAAGACTCTGTTTCAAGCAATCTCAAATAATCTCACTAACCCGCACTGTGTATAGCCTTAGCGGGTTTTTTAATGCCCAGGCTGTATCAAGCACGCTCAACGAATCTCTATTGTTTGTTGTTATATTTGTTGTTACAAGGTAACATTCTCTCAAAATGTAACAACACGAGGGCGCGAACGTGGAAAAAATACGAGCGGCACTGACAGATCTTATTGCAGCGCAAGCAAATCCAACGGGCAAGCAGAAAAAACTATCCGACGGTGGCGGCTTGCATTTGCTGATACACCCGAATGGTGCTAAGTATTGGCATATATCCTACCGTTTCGCTGGCAAGCAAAACACACTGTCATTCGGCACATACCCAGACACGAGCCTAGCCGATGCACGGAAATGGCGTGATGATGTACGCAAGCTATTAGCTGACGGCATAAACCCCAGCGATGCACAAAAGGCTAGAAAAACAGAACAAAGAGCGGAACTACAAGCACAAAAAGAGGCGAGGATTGCAGACGAAGGTCGACTGATTGCTGCAACACGTTTCATGATCGACAACAAAGGCGCACTATCTTTTCGCTTTGGCAATCGCCACATCGCATTAACCAGTACTGAAACTATCGAACTTCGCGCTTTCCTTGATACAACACGCACTGTTTCCACAAAGGAGACAACATGCCTTTAACTGATACCGAGATCAAAAAAGCAAAGCCAACCGACAAGCAGTACAGAATGACGGACGGCGGCGGAATGTGCTTATTAGTACACCCGAACGGTGGTAAGTATTGGCGACTAGCTTATCGTTTCGACGGAAAACAAAAAACGCTAGCACTCGGCGTATATCCTGACATCAGCCTAGCAGATGCACGGGAACGGCGCGAACAGGCACGCAAACTACTGGCGAATGGTGCAGACCCCGGTGCAATGAAACAAGCGCAAAAGATCGCAAAGGTTGAATCAGTCTCCAACAGATTCGACACCATCGCCCTAGAACTCCACAAAATCAAATCTCCCATGTGGACAGCAGGACACGCCAAGCAGTGGCTAGGCAACATGGAAAAGTATGCCTTGCCCGTTATCGGTGAACGACCTATCACCGAGATTGAGCCAATGGAAATTGTCGGCATCATGCGGACTGTAGAGGCGAGCGGCACATTTGAGACACGGGATAGATTGCTGCAAACCATTGGATCAGTGTTCAAGTATGCAATTGCCACGGGACGGGCTAAATATAATCCTGCTGAAATTCGCATGGCGCTGACAGACCGCCCCAAAGTAGAACACTTCGCCTGCATCACCCCTGCTGAGTTGCCAGAATTCTTGCGCGCCGTTGCCTCCTATCAAAATCTCAGCAAAGTTTCTCCGATTGCAATATCTGCGTTTCGCCTACTAATGCTAACCACCACTCGCACCAGTGAAGTGCGCTTTTCAAAATGGGCAGACTTTGATCTGGATGCGGGATGCTGGGTTATTCCCGAAGAGCAAACAGGACGCAAGGGCAAAATGGGCAGACGCAATCCCCATGCAGTGCCGCTATCCGCTCAAGCCGTCAAAATTCTGCGCGACCTGTATCCGATAACCGGACAGGGTGAATATGTATTCCCAAACCGCAACACCTCAGGGCGAGTTATCAGCGAAAACACTGTATTGAAAATCATCGAAACCATCGGCTACAAAGGCAAGATGACAGGCCATGGCTTTAGAAGCCTAGCCCGTTCTATACTCGGCGAAATGGGACATCGCTGGGAAGTGTTAGAAGCCATGCTCTCGCACGCACTCGAAAATCAAACAGCAGCAGCTTACATCCGCACCACTTACTTTGAAGAACGGCGCGGCATCATGCAACAATGGGCTGATTATCTCGACAAGGTAGAAGCGGGCGCAAAAGTAATCCCTCTGCGTGCTTAAATCGAGACACATCCAGCTTCACCAAAATAATTTGCACAATCTTGCATCGCAAGTCTGTGACAATGCCATCACAATTGCGCAGCATTTGTAATACTGAATTAGTTGGCTTCAGTGCAATTCATTCCAGCTCGTCGTGTAGGCAGGAGATTTTTTCTCTCTCCGCATCACCCAATTATTTTTCACACCCGAAGCACCCGTGCTGAGTGTGTCTTTGCCCATCTTGCGATTGATCGCATCCATCACGTGCATCATGTTTGTTGATCTGGTTTGTAATGCGGTGTCATCAAAGAGGCTTGCTTGCACTGTTGCCTTCGGTTGCAATCCCATGAGAAACACGCCTGATTTCTTGTAACGATACCCATTACGATATATGGCTTTTAATCCCTGTAGTGCGGCTTTCACCAGCTTGGTAGTGTCATCGCTAGGGTTGGGGAGCGGCACAATCATCGAGTGTTGATATTGCGGCTCTTGTTCTTTGAACGGATTGGTGCGCCCAAGACGATAAATCTGGGCACTGGGAAGCTGTCGTTGCACTACCTTGACCATTACACTTTCAGAGGAATGGTTGGAATTTGACGTGCGGTTGCCAGTTTGCAGCTAATACGCCCAACTCACGCCCGCCATAATTTGCTTGCGATTATAGTCATAGCGCAGGTCGGTGGCATTCTGAGCCGTATAGACCAATTCGCTCCAGAGTGCGGTGGCTTTAGTCTGCGCCCATTCCACCTTTGCTTTCAGCACATTCCCGCTATATTTTTTTGCTCCGCGACCCGCAACATCAAACGCAAATCCGTTAGGATAATTTTGCTTCCAATGATGCAGTGCCAAGCGGGTCTTGATGCTACCCTGTTCGTAAATTAGGCGCGTACCGTAACGGTTTTCACTGAAGTTGCCATAACTCACGTAATTATCCGCACGGCGCGTGTGATCAAAGTCCAAGTACACCAGCCACTCTGGCGATAGCCGACTGCGCAATGTTGCGCCGAACGCGTTGTAGGTATATCGGAGCAAAGGATTGGCATTAAGGTACACGCCTTGCGCATTACGTGAATGGCGGTCGGAATAATCTCG
>CXWL01119704.1_pt1 | contig 13366 bp, 11 predicted proteins | sample 590931 | NCBI WGS metagenome assembly CXWL01 (sample SAMEA3498368, study PRJEB10139) | groundwater metagenome | biome: water well; material: biofilm material | place: Germany | collected 2015-04-27 | reverse complement strand
CTTCCAGGCGGCGGGCGGCATGTCCTTCCTGATCCGCGAACTGCTCGAAGCCGGCTTGCTCCACGAAGACGTCAACACCGTGGCCGGCAAGGGCCTGAGCCGTTACACCCAGGAGCCGTTCCTGGTTGATGGCGAGCTGATCTGGCGCGACGGTCCCATCGAGAGCCTCGACGAAACCATCCTGCGCCCCGTGGCCCGTGCGTTCTCGCCGGAAGGCGGCTTGCGCGTGATGGAAGGCAACCTCGGCCGTGGGGTGATGAAAGTCTCGGCTGTAGCGCCTGAGCACCAGGTGGTCGAAGCGCCGGCGGTGGTGTTCCAGGACCAGCAGGATCTGGCGGACGCCTTCAAGGCCGGCCAGCTGGAAAAAGACTTTGTCGCGGTGATGCGCTTCCAGGGCCCGCGCTCCAACGGCATGCCCGAACTGCACAAGATGACCCCGTTCCTCGGCGTGCTGCAGGACCGTGGCTTTAAAGTCGCGTTGGTGACAGACGGGCGTATGTCCGGCGCCTCGGGTAAGATCCCTGCCGCGATCCACGTGAACCCCGAAGCCCAGAGCGGCGGGCCGCTGGCACGTGTGCGCGATGGCGACATCATTCGTGTAGATGGCGTCACCGGCACCTTGGAGCTTAAAGTGGACGCCGAAGAATTTGCAGCGCGCACGCCTGCCACGGGCCTGTTGGGCAATAACGTGGGGGCCGGTCGCGAACTGTTTGCATTTATGCGCTTGGCCGCAAGCTCCGCAGAGCAGGGCGCCAGCGCCTTTACCTGTGCCTTGGAGACGCTTAAGTGAAACTTGCGCTGGTCGGTGATATCGGGGGTACCAACGCCCGTTTTGCGTTGTGGCAGGATTCGGCACTGCATTCGATTCGGGTGCATGCCACGGCGGATCACAAAAGCCCTGAAGACGCGATCAAGGTCTATCTGCAGGAAGAGGGGCTTAAAATCGGCGATATCGGCGCGGTGTGCCTATCGGTCGCCGGGCCGGTGAGCGGGGATGAATTTAAATTCACCAACAATCACTGGCGCCTGAGCAAGACTGCGTTTTGCCAGACGTTGCAAGTGGATGAGCTGCTGCTGGTCAATGACTTCTCGGCCATGGCCCTGGGCATGACCCGCCTGCAACCCGACGAATTTCGCGTGGTCTGCGAAGGCACGCCGGAGCCGTTGCGCCCGGCGGTAGTGATCGGCCCGGGCACCGGCCTGGGCGTTGGCACGCTGCTGGACCTCGGCGCCGGCCGCTTTGCGGCGTTGCCGGGGGAGGGCGGGCACGTTGACCTGCCCCTGAGCAGCCCGCGTGAAACCCAGCTGTGGCAGCACATCTACACTGAGATCGGCCACGTCAGCGCCGAGACCGCGTTGAGCGGTGGCGGTTTGCCGCGTCTGTACCGGGCAATCTGTGCGGTCGACGGGCATGTGCCGGTACTGGACACGCCCGAAGCCATTACGGCGGCGGGGCTGGCGGGCGATCCGATCGCCATGGAAGTATTGGACCAGTTCAGCATCTGGCTGGGCCGGGTGGCCGGCAATAACGTGCTGACCACCGGTGGACGCGGTGGTGTGTATATCGTGGGCGGGGTGATACCGAGGTTTGCCGACTTCTTTATCAACAGCGGCTTTGCCAGAAGCTTCAGTGACAAAGGCTGCATGAGCGACTACTTCAAAGGCATTCCGGTGTGGTTGGTGACCGCACCGTATTCCGGGTTGACCGGGGCTGGCGTTGCACTGGAGCAGGCTTTTGCATAGGCAGTGATGGCCTCATCGGGGGCAAGCCCCCTCCCACATTTTGATGTGCGAATACATTCAAAGTGTGGGAGGGGGCTTGCCCCCGATGAGGCCCTCAAGTACACCCATAACAACAAGGAGGACCCCGTGAGCGTAATCAGTAAATCCATTCTCCTCGTCGACGACGACCAGGAAATCCGCGAATTGCTGCAAACCTACCTCAGTCGCGCCGGTTTCCAGGTGCGTGGCGTGCCGGATGGCGCGGGGTTCCGCCAGGCGATGAACGAGGCGCCGTGCGACCTGGTCATCCTTGATGTGATGTTGCCGGACGAAGACGGTTTCAGCCTTTGCCGCTGGATCCGCCAGCACCCGCGCCAGGCGCAGGTGCCGATCATCATGCTCACCGCCAGCTCCGACGAGGCCGACCGTGTGATCGGCCTGGAGCTGGGGGCCGACGACTATATCGGCAAGCCGTTCAGCCCGCGCGAGCTGCAGGCGCGGATCAAGGCCCTGTTGCGCCGCTGCCAGTTCGGCCAGGAGCGCAGCGGCGGTGGCGACGTGTTGGTGTTCGGGGAATGGCGCCTGGACATGATCAGCCACCGGCTGTTTCACGTGGACGGGGAAGAGGTGATTCTGTCCGGCGCCGACTTCGCGCTGCTCAAGTTGTTCCTCGACCACCCACAACAGATTCTCGACCGCGACACCATCGGCAACGCCACCCGTGGCCGCGACCTGATGCCGCTGGACCGGATTGTCGACATGGCCGTGAGCCGCCTGCGCCAACGCCTGCGCGATACCGAAAAACCTCCGAAGCTGATCCGCACCGTGCGCGGCAGCGGTTATCAACTGGCAGCCAGCGTGGTTGCCGGCAATGCCCACTGAACACCTGACCGAGCGCCGCCGGCGCTTCCCGGTGCCGCGTTCGCTGCTGGGGCGCATGCTGCTGCTGACCTTGCTCGCGGTGCTGTTCGCCCAGGCGCTGTCCAGCGTGATCTGGGTTTCGCAATTGCGTGCCACCCAGCTCGAAGGCCTGGTCACCAGTGCCCGCAGCCTGGCGCATTCGATGACCGCCAGCGTGAGTTATTTCCGCTCGTTGCCGGTGGCCTACCGGCCGTTGGTCCTCGACCAGTTGCGCAGCATGGGCGGCACGCGCTTTGTGGTGACCCTCAACGATCGCCCGCTGGACATGGAGATACTGCCGCAAACCCCGCGCAAACAGGCGGTGCTGGTGGCGGTGGACGAAGTGCTGCGCCAGACCCTCGGCGCCGATGTGCATATCTCGGTGGAGTTCGTCAGCGCCGAAGACCTGCGCATCTTCAACGCCGGCCTCAAGCTCGATGAGTTGCCACGCTCCTGGGCGCATTACGCGTTGACCCTGGAACCGGTGAACCCGCCGGTGCTGGTGACCCAGATCCAGCTGGCACCGGGTGAGTGGCTGTACATCGCCTCATTGTTGCCCGAGCCCTACACCAGCCTTGAAGAACAAGGCCTGCCGTCCCAGCAGGTGTGGTTTATCGTGCTGACCAGCGGTTTCCTGCTGCTGTTTATCGGCCTGCTGGTGCACTGGCAGAGCCGGCCGCTCAAGCGCCTGGCGCGGGCGGCGCGGGACATGTCCCTGGGCGCGGATGTGGAGCCGGTGGCCGAAGGCGGCGGCAGCGAAGTGGTGGAAGTGGGGCGTGCATTCAACGCCATGCGCGAACGCATCAGCCGTTACCTGACCGAGCGCAGCCAGTTGTTCAGCGCGATTTCCCACGACCTGCGCACGCCCATCACCCGCCTGCGCCTGCGCGTGGAATTGCTCGAAGACGAGAACCTGCAAACCAAATTCGGCCGCGACCTGGATGAGCTGGAGCTGCTGGTGAAGGGCGCGCTGCAATGCGTGAAAGACACCGATATCCACGAAAACATCCAGCCGGTCGACCTCAACCACGTGCTCGAATGCCTGGTGGAACCGTATGTGGCGCCCAACGGCAACGGCCGCGTGACCCTGGATGGCGCGGCGTTGGCCGCCTACCCGGGCAAGCCGCTGGCGCTTAAACGCTGCATCGGCAACCTGATCGACAACGCCTTGAAGTACGGGCAGAACGCGCATTTGCACATTGAGGATGATGGTGCGGAGTTCATTTTGCACGTGGATGACGAAGGCCCCGGTGTGCCGGAGCAGCGGTTGGAGCAGGTGTTCGAGCCGCACTTTCGTCTCGCCGGGCAGCAGCAGGGTTACGGCTTGGGTCTGGGGATTGCGCGCAACATCGCTCACAGCCATGGCGGCGAAGTGAGCTTGCAGAATTTGCGCGAGGGCGGCTTGCGCGTCACCTTGCAGCTCCCGCGAACCCTGGACTAAAGACCGCCGCAGGACAAATGTGGGAGGGGGCAAGCCCCCTCCCACATGTTTAACCTCAGTGTGTCAGATGCTTTGGCGCAGTCTTGCCAGATCCCTAAGTGGCGGCGCCCCAAACAACCGGCTGTACTCGCGGCTGAACTGCGATGGGCTTTCATACCCCACCCGATACCCTGCCGCCGAAGCTTCCAGCCCTTCGGCAATCATCAGCCGCCGCGCTTCCTGCAAGCGCAGCTGCTTCTGATACTGCAACGGGCTCATGGCGGTAATTGCCTTGAACCGGTGGTGCAAGGTCGAGACGCTGAGGTTCACTTCCTTGGCCAGGTCATCGATGCGCAGCGGTTGCTCGTAGTTGCCGTTCAACCACTTGATCGCCTGGCTGACGCGATGGCTCTGACTGTTGGTCACGGCAATTTCATACAGGCGATAACCCTGTGGCCCACGCAACAAGCGATAGAGAATTTCCCGGTTGATCAACGGCGCGAGCATGGCGATGTCTTTCGGCGAATCCAGCAGGCGTGCCAGGCGCAGCACGGCGTCGAGCAACTGGGTGTCGATACGGTCGACATACATCCCGCGCGATGTCGGCCGTGACGGCACGCCCATCGGCCCGGCTTCGGCGATCAGGGCCGTGAGCTGCGCCGGGTCGATATTGATGCGCACCGACAGGTTGGGATCATCCGGGGTGGCTTCGATGATTCGGCCCGCCACCGGCATCGCGACTGAAAACACCAGGTAGTTGAGCGGGTCGTAGGCGAAGACCTCATCCGCCAAACGCACTTCCTTGCGGCCATGGGCCAGGATGCACAGCGCGGGCTCGACCAGTACCGGCATGAAATCGCGGGGGGCGTTGTGGCGGTTCAGGAACAGTGAGGTGATCGCTGTGCCGTAGGAACCGTCTTCCCAGGTATGCCGGCAGACGATGCAAGCGAGCTCTTCGCGCTGTTTTTCCATATCGGCATCAAGGGGCATGGCGTTATTTCTGGGCGACGACATGGAGGCTCCTCTGCGTGCTTTTACGATGGGCTCAGCTTAGCCGTGGCTTTTCAAAAAGTGTTACGTCGATTCTGCACAATCCTTGCCTGATCCTGCGACACATCGCCAATCAGGCAAGCAGCGGGCCTGTCATCTCAGTGAAACAAGGCGTTTGCCTGTGGAATAAAACCTGGGTGCCAAACGTCCTCTCTACGCTTCTCGCAGGATTGTGCAATAAGCCGGCAGGAATCGACTAACTGCGCCCACACCCGCGCCGTTATCTTTGATCCTGTGGCAACACGCCCTCACAGTGCTTGCCGAGCATCACTTCTCAACGGGAGAGTCGAACATGTCCACCCCCATTCCCGCGAGCCATATGGCCTTTATCCGCGCCCGCACCGGGTGCAGCACCGAACTCGGTGCACGCTTGAGCAGTTTGATCGAACCGGGCCGTCAGGCTCAGGGTTGCCTGCAATTTTCGTTGCAGCATTCCCAGGTCGACCCCGATGTGTGGCTGGTCTCGGGTTTCTGGAGCAGCGAGCAGGCCATGAGCGCCTACTTCAATTCGCCAGCCCTGATGATCTTTACCGAGCTGTTGAATGACATGGTGGTGCGCAGCATGGACTTCCAGACCTTCACCGACACCTGCGCCGCCCATGCCTATGGCGAGTACCTGCAACTGGCGGGTTAGAATGGCCGACTTTTCCATTGGCCAGGACCTGCAACATGGCACGTAAACAATTTGCCCACCACGAAGCCGTTTCCGCCGTAGTACCGGGTGAGGGGGGCTACAGCGCCGCCGTCGCCGTCAAGGCACTGGATGGCATGGGCGCCCCGCAGTTTCACAAAATTCTTGATGGACAAAAATTCAAGACTGCCTCTGATGCCGATGATGCCGCGACGCTGCAGCTTGAGTGCCTGGTTGATGTAGATGAAGAAGGTCAACTGACCTGGGCCACTGCCGCCAACTAACGAATCTGGATGTTCAAATGTGGGAGGGGGCAAGTCGAATCGTCGCACCGCCCCTCCCACATTTTGACTGCATTTCATTCAGTCAGGGTTTTGTAGCACCTGGGCGATACATCTTGAACAGCGCCTCCGGCCCCACCTGGAAGTAATCCGCCGGGCCGCCGCCACGCAGGATCGGTTCGGCGGCGGCGGTGTCGTAGACGCCGTCCTTGAGCAGCCACNNCTGGATGATCTGCGTCACCTTGCATTCGAACGACACCGGGCTCTCGCCCACTCGAGGCACGCCAACGATTTTCGACGCCACCGGCGTCAGGCCGGACAACTCGAACTCGTTCACCTCTGGTGAAACGGCGGCGCAGCTCTGGTTCATCTGCTCGGCCAACGGGCGGGTGGCCAGGTTCCACACGAACTCGCCGGTCTGCTCGATGTTGTTCAAGCTGTCTTTGCGTCCGACGCTGGAAAAACCAATGATCGGCGGAATGTAGTTGAACGCATTGAAGAAACTGTAGGGCGCCAGGTTCAGGCGGCCCTCGCTGTCGTGTGACGAAATCCAGCCGATCGGCCGTGGCCCGACGATGGCATTGAACGGGTCATGGGGCAGGCCGTGGCCGTTGGCGGGTTCGTAGAAGTGGATATCGTCAGACATGCCGGGGTTCCTGCTGCAGATTCGGGAAGGCAGCCATAGTGCAAGCCATGGCGGGGAATTTCCATCGGCGCTATGGAATTTTCATTCATCGGCCACCTAATTTTCACAGCGTCGCGTTCAGTCTGCGCCCATTGAAAGACTGAGCTTCGGAGCCTTCGTACCCATGAACAAACTTCCTCAGATCACCCTGGCGTTCTGGGTCATGAAAATTTGCGCAACCACCCTGGGCGAAACGGCCGGGGACTTGCTCTCGATGACCCTGGATGTCGGCTACGCCATTAGTTCGATGATCCTGATCAGCGTGTTTCTGCTCACCCTGTTGACGCAGCTGCGCTCGAAAACCTACAACCCGGTGCTGTACTGGATCGTGATCCTGTCCACCAGCACCGCCGGTACCACGTTGTCGGACTTTATGGACCGCACGCTCGGCCTGGGTTATGCCGCCGGGTCGATGATCCTGATCGTGCTCTTGATGATCACCTTTGCGCTGTGGCACCTCAGTGGTGATTCGCTGAATGTGAACAAGGTGCAGACCCCACGTGGCGAGCTGTTTTACTGGGTCGCGATCCTGTTCTCCAACACCCTGGGTACGGCCTTGGGCGACTTTCTGGCGGACGACTCGGGGCTGGGTTTTGGCGGCGGGGCGTTGCTGATCGGTTCCACCATTGCGGTGGTGGTAGCGCTCAGATACCTCACGCAAATCTCGGGCGTGCTGTTGTTCTGGGTGGCGTTTGTACTCACGCGGCCTTTCGGCGCGACCCTGGGCGACTTCCTGACCAAACCCCATGAAAAGGGCGGTTTGGATTTTGGCACCATTGGTTCGTCAGCTGTGTTGGCGGGGGTGTTGGTGGTGATGATTGCGGGGGCGAGTTATGCGCAGCGTCGGTATGGACAGCGCAACGTAGCAGAATTGTCCTGATTCCAAATGTGGGAGGAGGCAGCCCCTTCCCACATTTTTACTTCATCACACCTTAGTCCGTGGTTATCCGCGAATGCTTGCGGGTGTCCTTCATGGTCACGTAGACCACCAGCGACACCGCGATGCACGCGGTCACGTACCAGTAGTAGCCGGTTTCCATGCCGATGCTCTTGAACCATAGCGCGATGTATTCCGCGGTACCGCCGAAGATCGATACGGTCAGCGCATACGGCAGGCCCACGCCCAACGCACGGATTTCGGTGGGGAACAGTTCGGCCTTAACGACCGCGTTGATCGAGGTGTAGCCGCTGACGATGATCAGCGCCGCCATGATCAGGAAGAACGCGCCCCACCAGGTCTGGATGGTGTGCAGGGTGGTGAGGATCGGTACGGTGCACAGCGTGCCGAGGATACCGAAGGCGATCAGGATCGGCCGACGGCCGACCTTGTCCGACAGCCCACCGACCAGGGGCTGTATGCACATGAACAGAAACAGCGTCGCCGCCGAGATGGTGGTGGAGTCGGAGATGCTCATGCCGACGGTGTTCACCAGGTATTTCTGCATGTAGGTGGTGTAGGTATAGAACGCCAGCGTACCGCCCATGGTCAGGCCGACCACGGTGAGCACTTCCTTGGGGTGACGCATCAAGGTGCGCATCGCGCTTTCCTTGGCTTTTTCCTTCTTGGTGAACGACTCGGTTTCTTCCATGCCGCGACGCAGGTACAGCGCGACCACTGCGCACAGGGCGCCGATGGCGAACGGGATACGCCAGCCCCAGGCATACAGCTGCTCGGTGGTCAGGGTTTGTTGCAGCACGATCAACACTGCCAGGGCGATGAGCTGGCCGGAAATCAGGGTTACATATTGGAAACTGGAGAAGAAACCGCGACGTTCCTTGGTCGCCATTTCACTCAGGTAGGTGGCCGAGGTGCCGTATTCGCCGCCGACCGACAGGCCTTGCAGCAAGCGTGCGAGCACCAGCAGGATCGGTGCGCCGATGCCGATGGTGTCGTAGCCCGGGGTCAGGGCAATCAGCAATGAGCCGAAGCACATCAGCAGTACCGAGGCCATCAATGCAGCCTTGCGGCCTTTGTAGTCGGCGTACATGCCCATCAGCCAGCCGCCGATCGGGCGCATGATGAAGCCCACGGCAAAGATCGCGGCGGTGTTCATCAACTGGGCGGTGGAAGAGCCTGCGGGAAAGAAGGCCTTGGCGAAGTACAACGAGAAGGCGGCGTAGACGTACCAGTCGTACCACTCGACCATGTTGCCGACGGAGCCGCTGAAAATCGATTTGATGCGGCTGGAGGTGGTGCGTTCTTTCGCCGGCGCAGCTGCCGACCCCAGAGGCAAGGTGTTGGAGTTATCCATTGAAGGATCCTTCATCTAGTTGTTTTTATGGAGCGGCGCGTGCGCAGCCTGGTTGGGGCTATAGCAGGAGCTGTGCCAGGTAGGTGAAGGCCCGGGCTAGAAGGGTTTGCGGATTTTTCTGAGCGGAAAGTCGCTGATGGTTTGGGGGTGGTGAGCGGAAATCCGCTTATGGCTGCCGGCCTCATCGGGGGCAAGCCACCTCGTCGCACCGCCCCTCCCACATTTCGATTTGTGAATACCTTCCAGGGTGGGAGGGGGCTTGCCCCCGATGGCATCCTGTAGGGCGCCGCCAAAGCCGCTTAGAGAAACATCTCGCGCACCAACCCATGCCGCTGCATCTTCTCATTGAGGGTCCGCCGCGGCAGTTGCAGCTCCGCCAGCACTGCCTTGATGTCGCCCTTATGCCGGGTCAGCGCGGCTTTCAGGCAATGGGCCTCGAAGGCTTCCTGCTGTGCGGCCAGGGATTGCCCGGCCTCGATGCCTTCCGGCTCCGGCTCACCCAGCCCCAGCACCTGGCGTTCGGCAACGTTAGCCAGTTCGCGCACATTGCCCGGCCAGTCATGGCTGAGCAGGCGCCCCAGTTGCGCGCCGCTCAGCGGCTCAACGCTGCGGCCCAAGCGTTCGGCGGCGCTTTGCGCAAAGTGGTCGAACAGCAGCGGGATATCTTCACGGCGTTCGCGCAGCGGCGGCAGGCGCAGTTGCGCGACGTTCAAGCGATACGCCAGGTCCTCACGAAAACGCCCGGCGCGGGCCTCTTCGAGCAGGTCCGGCTTGGTGGCGGCGATGATGCGCAAATCCACCTGAATACTTTGGTTGGAGCCCAACCGCTCAAGCTTCTGTTCCTGCAACACCCGCAGCAGTTTCACCTGCTGGGCCAGGGGCATGCTTTCGATTTCATCAAGGAACAGCGTGCCGCCATGGGCGTATTCGAGCTTGCCGATGCGCTTGCCTTGGGCGCCGGTGAACGCGCCGCTTTCGTGGCCGAACAGCTCGGCTTCAAACAGCTGCTCGGGGATGGCCGCACAGTTGAGCGCTACAAAAGGCTTCTTCGCCCGAGGCCCGAAATCATGCAGGCAGCGCGCGACCAGCTCCTTGCCGCTGCCGGTTTCGCCACGGATCAGCACGTTGACTGGCAAGCTCGCCAGGTCCAGCACCTGCCGGCGCAAATTCTGCAAACCACGGGACACACCGAGCAGGCTGTTCTCCAACTGCGCGCGATGGTCGGCCTGCTGGTGCAGGCGGCGGTTTTCGAGGATCAGCCCGCGCTTGTCCAGCGCACGGCGCAGGCTGTTGAGCAGGGCGTCGGGGCTGAAGGGTTTTTCCAGGAAGTCGTAGGCACCGTCGCGCATGGCTTCGACGGCCATCGGCACGTCGCCGTGGCCGGTCAGCAGGATCACCGGCAAGTCGGCGTCACGCCGTTGCACTTCGGCGAGCAGCTCCAGGCCAGTGAGGCCGGGCATGCGCACATCGCTGAGGATCACGCCGGGGAAGTCCTTGGGCAGTTTCGCCAGGCATTCCTCGGCGCGGCTGAACAGTTGCACTTCAAATCCGGACAAGCTCAACCATTGCTCGACCGCCGTGCGAATGCTGGCTTCGTCATCGACCACAATCACCGCGTTCAACATAGGTCGGGCGTCTCCAGCGCGATAGGCAGGGTCAGGGTAAATACGGCACCGTCGCCACGGTTGGCGGCGATCAGGCGGCCGCCCAGTTCATGCACGATAGCGTAGGACACCGCCAGCCCGAGGCCGAGCCCGTCGCCCACCGGCTTGGTGGTGAAGAACGGGTCGAACACGCTGTTGAGGTGTTCTTCGGCAATTCCGCCGCCGCTGTCGCTGACGCTCAAAAGCCACAGCTGCTGGTCGGCGTGCAGGCGGATTTCCAGGCGTTTGCGCGGTTTGTCGACCATCGCGTCGAGGGCGTTGCGCAACAGGTTGATCAGCACCTGTTCGAGACGGATCGCATCGCCACGCACCCAGGCCGGGCGGGCCAGGTCGAGGACCACGCCGATGGCTTCATCGCGCAGGCGCGCGTCCAGCAGGTGCAGGGACTGGTCGACCACGGTGGCCAGGTCCAGGCGTTCGCGCAGGCCGCTTGGGCTCTTGCGCGCGAAGGTCTTGAGGTGCCCGGTGAGCGCGGCCATGCGCGTGAGCATATCGTCCAGCGGCGTGAGCGCCTGGTAGGCGTCGTCGATGCGGCCGTGGTCGAGCAGCAGGCGCAGGGTCGCCAGTTGCATGCGCTGGGCGGTCAGTGGCTGGTTGATTTCATGGGCGAGGGCGGCGGACATCTGCCCCAGCGCCGCCAGCTTGGCCGATTGCACCAAACCGTCCTGGGCGGTGCGCAGGGCCTGGGTGCGCTCCTCGACCAACTGCTCAAGCTCCTCGCGACTGCGCTGGCGTAAACGGGCCAGGCGCCAGCGTTGGGTGAGGAACAGCAGCAGAAACACCAGTGCCAGCCAGGATCCGGCGGCAGCGAGGCCGGCGTTGCGTTGGTCTTCAAAGGCGAACTGCGGTTTGCGCAGCAGGTGCAGGGTCCAGCCTTCGGCCTTCAGCGGCAGGGATTCCCAGATGTAATTGGCATTGCCATCCGGGCCATTGACGCGCATCAGGTGGCTGTTTTCATCGAAGCGTTGCAGCTGTTGGGTCTCGAGCGGTTGCAGCTGTTTCTTGTCGTATTGGCGGGTGGCCTTGACCTCGGCCAGGTCCGTCTCCGACAGCGGCCGCAGGTTGCGGTAGCGCCAGCCCGGCTGGTTGGCGATAAACACAATGCCGCGCGCGTCGCTGACCAGCAGCAGGTCATTGCCTTGCGCCCATTCACGCTCTAGCTCGGGGAACTCCAGTTTTACCACCATGGCGCCGAGGAACTGCTCGTGCTCATCCACCACGGCGCTGGAGAGGAAGTAACCCGGAATGCCGGTGGTCACCCCCACGGCATAAAACCGCCCGGTGCCCTGGCTCTTGGTCTGGCTGAAGTACGGGCGGAACGCGTAGTTGTGGCCGACGTAACTGCTCGGCAATGCCCAGTTGCTGGCGGCGACGGCCAGGCCGGTGCGGTCCATCAATTCCAGGGTGGAGGATTGCGCGGCGCCGTTGATGCGTTCCAGTTTGCGGTTGAGCAGATCCTGGGTGGTGGCATCCAGCGGGCCCTTCAAGGCGCTGATCATTTCCGAGTCCAGCGCCAGCACGGCGGGCAGGGCGCGGTAGCGTTCGATCAGGGTGTGCAGGGAGTTGGCGTACAGCGCGAGCTGCTGATTGGCGCGGGCAGCGTCGTCCACCAGGGCCTGGCGCTCGGCATGGCGGGTGGCCAAGGCGGCGGCGAGTACGGCACCGGCGATGATCAGCAGGGAATAGAAGGTCAGGCGCAGGGGGCGAGGGATCGCGATCATACGGATATGAACAGCTGCAATTAGGGGGGAGCACCATACCATGTGCTGCTTGAGTCTTGTGGCGAGTGGGCTTGTGTGGGAGAGGGCTTGCCCCCTCCCACATTTGACTGTATTCACCATAAAAAAGGCGACTGGGCCGTGGGGCCGCAGTCGCCTTTATCCTTGCAGCGAGGTGCTTACTGCACTTCTACCGCCAGGCTTTCACTGATCTTTTTCTGCCAGATGGCAGGACCGGTGATGTGCACGGATTCGCCCTTGCTGTCCACCGCGACGGTGACCGGCATGTCTTTCACGTCGAACTCGTAGATCGCTTCCATGCCCAGTTCGGCGAAGGCCACAACGCGCGACTTCTTGATGGCTTGCGCCACCAGGTAGGCAGCGCCGCCTACGGCCATCAGGTACACGGCCTTGTGGTCCTTGATCGCTTCGATGGCGGTAGGGCCGCGCTCGGATTTGCCGATCATGCCCAGCAGGCCGGTTTGCTCGAGGATCTGCCGGGTGAACTTGTCCATCCGCGTGGCGGTGGTCGGGCCGGCTGGGCCAACCACTTCTTCGCGCACCGGATCAACCGGGCCGACGTAGTAGATGAAACGACCCTTGAGGTCCACCGGCAGGGTTTCGCCCTTGTTGAGCATCTCGACCATGCGCTTGTGCGCGGCATCGCGGCCGGTGAGCATCTTGCCGTTGAGCAACACGGTTTCGCCCGGCTTCCAGCTCTGCACTTCTTCCGGGGTCAGGGTGTCGAGGTTGACGCGACGCGCCGACGGGCCGGCTTCCCAGACGATTTCCGGGTAGGCGTCCAACGGTGGCGCTTCCAGCGACGCCGGGCCCGAGCCGTCGAGCACGAAGTGTGCGTGACGGGTGGCGGCGCAGTTGGGGATCATGCACACCGGCAAGGAGGCGGCGTGGGTCGGGTAGTCCATGATCTTCACGTCGAGTACGGTGGTCAGGCCACCCAGGCCCTGGGCGCCGATGCCCAGTTGGTTGACCTTCTCGAACAGCTCCAGGCGCATCTCTTCGATACGGTTCTGCGGGCCGCG
>CXWL01054999.1_pt1 | contig 13366 bp, 8 predicted proteins | sample 590931 | NCBI WGS metagenome assembly CXWL01 (sample SAMEA3498368, study PRJEB10139) | groundwater metagenome | biome: water well; material: biofilm material | place: Germany | collected 2015-04-27 | reverse complement strand
GCGTCATGACGATCAGCATCGGGAGAATGTGTCTTGACACAGTGTGATACCTCCTCTTCAAGTTCGCGCTATCATGAGTTGAATTGGTTACTATGCCACTCAAAATGACGACATCAATCTACGAAATACGATCGATTTTGTCAACTACAATTCTGTCCCTGAGACACCACCTTTCAAAGCGTCGTCGCGTCTCGCACTCGTATCCGGCGAGAGTGAAACCTGACGTCAACCTGGATTTCAGCGAACATTCTTCCGACGCTGTACGACGTGTTGCCTCGTGAGCGGATATATGTCGCTCCCGCAAATCAAATGACGCCCGCCACAGTGTCTCCAGTGTCCCCTCCGACTAAACGGTGGTTGTGCGCTTACTTCGTCTCTCCTGCCTTGGCCGGTTTCGCTTTGGCGGTCATCGCCGCCATGGCTTCGGCGCTCTTTTTCCCGAAGTCCTGAATCTTGGCGACCATCGACGAATCACTCGACGTATACACGACAATAATCGATTCCCCGCGATCAATCTGATCGGGCATCACGCCCGACATCATCAACTGGCCCAGGGTAGTGCAATGCGGGCAGGTGTATACCTGTTTGCCAACCTGCAAGTCCTTGACCACCGATTGCATGGCTTCCTGCGCCTTGTGAAACACCGGTATGAAGTCCTTGTCGATGTGCGTGACTGACAGCGTGCCGTTGTGCAAGCCGTGGTATTCAGTGTTCATGTGTTCGACCAGCCCCGGCTGAGCGGCAAGCTTGTTGCAGAATTCGCACTTCTTGAGATCAAACCACGGATTCTCTTCAGCGAGTGCCGACTGCGCCAGCACGGCAACTAACGCAATGACTACGAGTAAGGTTCGACGCATAATATTCCTCCTTGGGTTGTTTTGTGTGGCATCGCTTGATTCGGTGAGAAGATAATCGACGCACGCCGGAGTTGCAAGCTTGCCGATTCTGACGGGGCAGTCACGTCTCCACCTCAAAGAAAATTCCCGTGCTTCCGCGGTGATTCGATAATAGACCGACCTGCCTGATGCAAGAACTCCCTTCGGCCTTCACCAAAGGGAGTTTCTTGAGTTTGTTTAGCCTCTCGTCCTTCGCTTTCGTCAGGCCTAACTGTCAATCCTTAACACAGCGAATAGAATAACCGTATGACTTGGAAACAACACTGGGGTAGGTCGCAGGAGAGTTGTAAAGCATATAGCTGAAACTGCCTCCCTCAGTAATGACCTCTTTCGAGGACCAAAAGAGGGCGCCAGTACCCATATTAAAGTAAACGCCGCCATTGACGCGGGCACCGCCGGGCAACCCGGAAAAGCCACTCTCATTGGTGGCACCTGTGTTAGGGCTCATCCAATGCGTGGCTCCGGCTGCTTTCATCTTTCCGCCGGCAACCTCATTCCCGCCAAGATAATCAACCAACGTCTGCATCTCAGCATCGGTCGGCACGTGCCAGCCATAGGGAGCTATCTTGCGGCTGTCAGTTGCGGCGTACCAGTTATACAGTCGGCCATAATTGGCAACATTACTTGCATCGTTATCGTAATCGCAAAAGGCTCCGGTAGTAAGACCTGACCACGTTCCCGCCATGGTCACATTAGGCACCGCATCCCCATTCCGATAGTGGGTTACCTTCAGGTTCTCCGCCATCCACACTTGAGCGCCAATAGTCACCGTTAGGTAGATATTGCCATCGACATCTCGTACGGTACCCGGGCACGATTGCAAAGGCGCAGTTAAGTTCAAGTAGTCGATCACCGCGAAGAGATCTCCGATATCCACGGTTCCATCGATGTTGATGTCGTTTTCCCCGGAACAATCAGAGAGCGAAACACTGGCGCCGAGATAATCCACAATCGCGAAGGCGTCCGAGATATCGGTTACATCGTCAGCAGAGCCATCGGCGTTTCCTGTCGTATTGACGCAACAGGTCGGATTAGCACTGACTCCTTTCGTGAAGCTACCAGTTGGCATCTGCGCGAATCCCGACGAAACAAGACAGCACAGTACCATAAGATTCAGAATCGGGAGAATCCGTTTAGACACAGTGTCATGCCTCCTCTCCAAGTTCGTGTATTGTGTTTGAACTGGTCGTAACATTGTTCAGAATGACGACATTATACTACAAGATCAAGTCGATCTTGTCAAGAAGAAAGGCGCAACCACATCGCACAAGCCCCCTCTCTCTATCCTCAGACAATCGCGCTACGGCCTGTCCCCACGCAGTGGGTTCACCCCATGAAGGGGTACCTGTAATCCGTCGGCGGGACGAAATTCTCCTTGATCGAACGTGGTGATGTCCAGCGCAGGAGGTTCTGTATTCCGCCCGCTTTGTCGTTTGTCCCCGACGCCCGACCGCCACCAAACGGTTGCTGCCCGACCACTGCGCCGGTCGGCTTATCGTTGATGTAGAAATTCCCGGCCGCGTGACGCAGTGTTCGCTCAGCCAGTTCGATACTCTTGCGATCGGTAGCGAAGATTGCGCCGGTCAACGCATACGGCGACGTACTGTCAACCAGATGCAGCGTCTTGGCGAATTCATTATCCTCGTAGATATAGAGAGTTACCACCGGTCCAAAGATCTCCTCTTCGAGCAACTTGAAGTGCGGGTCGGTAGTCACGACTACAGTCGGCTTGATGAAGTACCCATTGGTTTTGTCGTATGTCCCACCACACAGGATTTCTGCATCCTTAGCGTTCTTCGCGTAATCGATGTAGGCTGTTATCGTATCAAATGCTCCCTCGTCGATCACGGCATTGACAAAATTGCCGAACTCCTCTGGATCCCCCATCTTCAGTTCATTCACCTGCCGCACCAAAATCTCTTTGATCTGCGGCCAGAGTGATTTCGGGAGATAGCAGCGCGACGACGCCGAGCATTTCTGTCCTTGATACTCAAACGACCCGCGCGTGATCGCCGTTGCGACCTGAGCGGCCTGTGCCGACGGATGCGCTACAATGAAGTCCTTACCGCCCGTTTCGCCAACCAAACGCGGATAGGTTCGATATCCCCCGATATTGGTCCCGACTGTTTTCCACATTGAGTGAAACACGCCAGTCGAGCCGGTGAAATGGATCCCGGCCAGATGTTCATTCCTGAGCAGTAGATCCCCGACCGCCGAGCCTCGCGCAAAGATCAGATTGATCACGCCGTCGGGAATTCCCGACTCTCGCAGAATCTTCATAATGAAGTGCGACGTATAGATGGCAGTCGACGCCGGTTTCCACACGACCACATTTCCCATGACCGCCGGAGCGGTCGGCAGGTTGCCGTTGATGGAAATGAAGTTGAACGGGGTCACAGCAAATACAAACCCTTCGAGCGGGCGATGGTCGGTGCGATCCCAAATCGTCGGCGCGCTCGACGGCTGGATGTCGTAAATCTGCTGCATAAACCACGCGTTGAACCGCAGGAAGTCCACGAGTTCGCAGACCGCGTCAATTTCCGCCTGGTAGATATTTTTCGAGTGCGCCAGCATCGCAGCCCCGTTCATGATATAGCGGTATGGCCCCGCGATCAGGTCGGCGGCTTTCAGAAAGATCGCTGCGCGATGTTCCCAGGGGAGCATTGACCAGCTTTTCGAGGCTTCCAGCGAGGCCTTCACAGCCGCTTTGACTTCCGCGTCCCCGCCTTGATAATAGTACCCCAGGACCTGTTTGAGATTATGAGGGGAACGGATTTCGATTTTCGTGCCGGTCCTGACCTCTTTTCCGCCGATATACATCGGAATCTCGATCGGCTTCGCTTTCAACTCCGCAAGTGCCTTCTGTATCGCCGCTCGCTCAGGTGATCCGGGCGCATAGTTGAGCACTGGTTCGTTTTTCGGTGTTGGAACTCGATAATTACCCATTGAGACTTCGTCTCCTTATCTCTCTCATTGTTCGCTTCGTAGCGTTTTATCAGACCGCAAAGATATGCAGAAATCGCCCCTGCGGCAAGGAGCGCAGTTTCTTAGAGGCTGGGGGCGAGGGTATTGGTACGTTGCATCACGTCTTGCGTTTGACCTTGTCAAGCGTGTGACGTGATGCCAAGCCCAAAATCTCAAGCGATTGTGCTATCGTTACTGCTGACTATCCAGGAAGGGAACTGAGAAATATTATGACCCCAACGGGAGTCGAACCCGTGTTACCGCCGTGAAAGGGCGATGTCCTAGGCCACTAGACGATGGGGTCAATCACGGTGGACCAGAAGAGGCCAATTATACGGCAATCCCCGGCCAAGTCAAGCCCGCAATCGTTGGTTGGTCATGGTTTTGCAGGCTCCAGTCGTCACTTCGACCACGATTTGACCTACCATCCCGGCCGGCATCGTTCTCAGGGGATCACTGATGAGTGGTGACAAGCGGCAAATCCGTTCTTGCTGAGATCGACTCGGCAGTGTATCTTAATGTAGTCACTTGTCTCAGTTTCACAGAATCTTTACGACCGCGGTGTAGCGGCGTAATTGTGGCGTGAGACGTAGAAGGGAGAAGCCCATGAAGAGAATAGTAATTGTCATATTAATAGCGGCTCTTGCAGGCTTTATCTCCTGCGACCGAAGCACGGTAAACAACTATGGCACGAATGTCACCGGCATTGCCGGCATCGTCACGCCTGCCGATCGCGGCGAAGTCATGGCTGTCAGCGGCGCCGATACCACATTCACCGAGATTAGCAGCGACGGTTTTTTCATCCTTGAGGGGCTTCGGGCCGGTATCTATCGAGTGATTGTTCAGCCTGATCACTTTTCGAGGCGGCTGGTCTCTGACGTGATAGTGGTGACGGGCGAAGTCACACAGATCTACAAGATAACCCTATCCTCCTATCCGTACCCATTCTACCTCAGCTCTCCCCATGATGGTTCCGTCAATGTGAGCAGGTACTCGTCCGAGAGGATTTTCCTGTACACCGATGAACCCCTCGATACGACCACCCTTGCTTCGGCAACGACCTTCGATCCGCCCTTGCCCGGCAAATGGTCGACTCCCGGTAACAAGGGAATCATCTATATCGCTTCAGCACCTTGTCGAATAGGCACGACTTACCACCTCACGCTTGCCCGTACTGCCAAAACAGCGTCGGGCCAGCCGCTCGAGAAGGAGCTGATTCTGAGTTTCACAACGGAACCCCTTGAAGTCAAAGTGCAGCCCATGCAAACCGGGATTGATGGCGGTGTCCTCCTAAGAGGATTTGCGCCGCAGGTCCTCTTCAACGACAGTGTCAGTGTTGATTCGGTTTCGAGGGCGGTTCGGTTTGAACCCAGCATCGGGGGTGATTGGCTCTTGGAGCGTGCAAATCGAGTCGGGACCTATCTGAGATTTTTCCCAACCAGTGGGCAGCTCGAACCCGAGACTCCATACCGAATGATCATCAGCGATCAGATCAATCTGATTGGCACGGTTCATCTTGCGACGCCAGATACCACTTCGTTCATCACTGAACCGTACGGCGTGACCGATTGTTATCCGCGCAATGGGCAGATCACATCTCCGGCATCGTACGTGTCGCTTGAGTTCAACACCCCAATGGACACGATGTCGGTTGAGTCGGCTTTTTCGCTGTTCGACGCCGATAGCAACCTCATCGCCGGCGCCTATCATTGGTCGGGAATGTCAGCGGTTGGCTTTTATCCTGAGTCTGGGGCATTACAGAGCGGGCGAACCTACCGGATACGACTGGCCACAACCGCCCGAACCCTCTCGGGGGTGAATCTGAAGCGCGAGTATCAGTCTGTGTTTCTGGTATACTAAGCCGTAGCTTGCCGAGTCTCGTGCGACGGTCGCGTGCCAGATTTGCCTTGACAAACAGGGTGTCATAACGCATTATTCGGTATCTGCCCGCAACCGTGCTCGCGGGGATAGGTACAAACTCAAACTCTTCGTCATCCCCCTCCATATAGGAGGAGTGGCCGATGAGAAAAGTATGTCTGTCAGCAAGGAGCAAGCCATGATCCTCACCAGTTCATTCCGCGCGACAGGTTGCCTGCTGCTGGCAGCCGCTCTGATCGTTATTCCATTCGCACCGATGTCGCACGCGCTTGGGTCGCGGGTGCATGTGCGCATGGATCCTGTGACAATTTGTCAGCCCGAAGCGATGGACACGCTGAGCATTTATCTCGAGAATCCACTCGATTCGATAGCCGCGCTCAAGATTTGGCTTCAGCTTGACCGGCCTGACATATGCACGTTCATGCCCGGTTACGATACCGCCGGCCTGCTGCTTTCTGGATGGGAATTCATCGATGTCCGATCACTTGTGCCGGGCGGGACGGATGTGCAGATAGTCGCGATGGCCGAAGGCCCGCCCTATACCCCCCCGCTCACGCGTGGCTTCCCTCCGCACCCCAGTTCCGGCCCGATCCCTTTGATACGGATTCCGGTCAAACTCTTGCCGATCCCAGATACCATGTCCATGCCAACCGCAACTGTCATGACCTTCAACAGCACCTCCTGGCTCCAGTTCTCCGATCCCAACGGCAACTTGATCGGACTCAGTCACTACTATGTGTGGGACACACTCTGTTTCCGCTGTCTGCAGCCCAGTCCGACCGGATGCCTTCAGTGGCAGAAGGTCTCGTTCCCGCCGTGTGATTCCACGTTCATCAAGATCGACACCATTCCGTATCTTGACACCAATCTGGTCTACGCTGACAACAGCACTATCAGCAGATGCTGCCCCGTGTTGCTCGCCGGCGATGTCGACGGTAATGGCATCACGATGAGTGTGGCTGATTTGGTTGCTCTGATTAGATTTATCGCGACCGGGCAACCGGCTCTTACCGACTCGATGGCGGCCGACGTCAATGGAGATTGTCGTATTACGTGGGCTGATGCGATGGTATACGACAGTCTGTTTCAGTACGGGTGCGGGGATATGCCCTGTCATTGGTTTGCTACCTGCACTTGCGAGCATCCGGTTCGCTATTGCTGCCAGAAGGGTCGCGGGAATGTGTCGGGCGATTTTGGCGACATAGTAGACATTGAGGATCTGTTTGGTCTGATAGATCACCTCTCAGGAACGCAGCTCGCGGGTTGCTCCGAGGAAGCGGACGTCGACGCCAGCGGTTCGACAGACATTTCCGACGCGATGGCTCTTGTCGACTTTCTTGGGGGTGCCGTGATAGGTCTCCCGAATTGTCCCTAGGCCAGGAAGTTTCGATAAGCTAGGTGGACTTGGTGCCTCCTCATGACAGACCGTAGGAAGCCGCACTGCCGAGCCCGAAAGCGGTCTCGGATTCTCCTTGTGCGGTTCAGGTATCTCCGTTATCTTCACCGCTAAAGTGTGACGATAGTGAACAAGTACCTGCCCGCGTGAACACCCCCCTCTCCAAATTAGTTCGCTCAGTTCTGGTCTTGCTGAGCGTGTTGTGTCTCACGCCGATACCTGTAATCGCTCGGGAAACGCAGGAAGATTCCCTTGAGGTCGGCGGTTCAGGAAAGGATTCCCCCGCCACGATTGCGGCGAAACCACCGGGATATTGCTTTGTGGGCCACAACATCGGTGGCCTTGTCTTTCCACTCTCAAATTATGGCCGCATCGGAAGTGGCGACATCAGCAACGCCATCGACTGTTTCACGGGCCAGAAGGTACCTAACGGCCAATACCCGAAAGGAATTCAGACCACCAGTCTCTATAAGGGAGGACTCTGGGTCGGAGCGATTTTTGGCCGCGACACGCTCGTTACCTGTGGCGCCGACATCAACAATAAAGCTCGTGAGTTCAATCCCGATCCCGCTCCTTTCGGCAACTTCATTCGTCGTTCGCTGATTCATCCTGAGTGGGGAACCGACCTCGATGTTCGCTCGGAGCAGGATTACATCGCAGAGTATTCCGACACGATCACCTCAGGGACCGCCTTCGGTTCGTCCGATGCGCTCGATCAGCGCCCTCACAAGCCCATACGCATCGCCATCAAACAGCGCTCCTATGCCTGGTCCTATTCCTACGCGAGCGATTTTGTCATCATGGATTTCGAGATTACGAATGTCGGCAAGAAAACTGCCACCCAGGTATATGTCGGCTACTACCTTGACTCCGATGCTCATGTCGATCGTGTCAATCCGAACGTCTCCAATTCCATGGATCCCGGGAAGACGCCTACCGAAGGCAAGGATGATCAGTGTGGTTTCCTGTTTTCTTACCCGGCGCAATACTATACTAAATGCAATTACACTGATACGCTTCAGATGGCCTGGGCGGCGGACAACGATGGCGACCCCCGCGACGGCATCTTTCAGGTCCCCGGAGTTACGGGAATTCGTGTTCTCGGGGGACTCTCCGAAACGAAAAGGCTCTCCTTCAACTGGTGGACCTATAACCGATTTAGCCCGTATGACTTTGGTCCCCAATCCAATTCCAAGGTGCGGTATATGGGGAACGGCCCCGGAACTCCGTTTGGGGATCGCAATAAGTACTTCATGATGACCAACGGAGAAATAGATTACGACCTTGTGTATACGCCAAGCATTATTCCACACGATCGCACCTGGGCCTATCCTCTTCAGGATGCGGCTTGGGCTCTCTATCGAGGCGCTGACCACCAGTTCGTGCTGGCCGTTGGTCCCTGGGAGATCGGACCGGGGCAGCGGATCAGTGTCCCGTTCGCCTATGTCGGAGGACGGAACGTGCATCGCGACCTGCAAAATCTCAGGCAAAACGTCATCCTGCGCTACCGTCCGGAACGATATGTCCAGGGACTCGACTTCTCCAGTTTTGCCCGTAATGGTACATGGGCCTCATGGATTTACGATAATCCGGGAGCGGATACTGACGGCGACGGCTATGCGGGGAAGATGCGTATCTGCGTTACCGACTCGGAGCTAGTCGACGGGCACTGGGTAGCCGCGGTCGCCGACACCACCTACTATCAGGGAGACGGCCTGGCCGATCTGCGGGGTGCTGCTCCCCCTGAAGCGCCGAAAGTCTGGCTTTATCCCCAACCCAGCGGTTTTCGCGTTCGCTTCAACGGTGCGCACTCCGAGACCATCAAGGATCTGTTCTCCAATGTTGTTGATTTTGAGGGATACCGGGTCTATATTGCCCGCGATGACCGCGAGAGCAGTTATTCGCTTGCGGCATCATACGACATCGAGGATTACGATAAGTTCGTGTTCAACCCGCGCCTGAAACCGAGAGGCGGTTTCGAGCTCAAAGGGATCCCGTCCTCGCTGCAGCAACTTCGCTGCCTGTATGGCATGGCTCCGGATCCCTGCAACGACAGTACCTTTGACCCGCTCTTTTATCGTCAATCGTCGCCGTACACGCACCCCAAGTACCCCGACTCGGTCTTCTATTTCGCAAAACATTCCTACAACACGTCGCGCTATGGAGTGAATACTTCGATTCGCAAGATCTACCCGGCCGAGCCAAAACCACAACCCAACAAGCCGCCGCTTCCAGAACAGCTTACCGATGACGGTTACCTGAAGTACTACGAATACGAATTCTTCATTGACAATCTCCTTCCGACGGTCCCGTACTATGTTGGTGTCACTGCCTTTGACTTCGGTTCTCCGTGTTCCTCGCTTCAGCCGCTCGAGTCGGCTATTTCCATGTCGGCGCAGAACGCTTTTCCGGACGGCCCCAAAGGGCAGCCCGACGCTCCGGCCGGTGTCGCTTACGTTTACCCCAACCCGTATCGCATCGACGATTATTATCGGTACGAGGGATTCGAGGGACGCACGCAGGAGCAATACTCCGATGATCGCGTGCGTGCCATCCACTTTGCCAACATCCCCGCGAAATGCACGATCAGCATTTTCACGCTCGATGGCGATCTGGTGCGGCGCATCAGCCATGACATGGACCCGAACGATCCGAATTCATCTCACGACAAATGGGATCTGATCAGCCGCAACGTACAGCGTGTTGTCTCAGGAGTCTATTATTGGACGGTCGAAGACGGACAGGGGAGAGTCCAGGTCGGCAAGCTCGTCATCATCCTCTGACCGTTCACGGCCCTAATCGCCACAGATCATCCAGATATCGGCGCCCGTTCACCCCTGCCCCCCATCCAGCGTACATGACGAAACTGTGCGACTGCGGATCATAATTCAACGTCTGACTGGAGCGAGCGCCAGGCAGCGGCCCATCGACGGGCACCTGAGACCACTCACCGGTCTTCAATTTCAGCGACCAAAGATCGTCGTATTCCTGGTTTTCGGTCCCCTGACCCCCAAACAGAAGCATGCTTTCGAAATCGGCATTGTAGGCAGCGCTGTGTCTGGTTCTCGGGGCGGGCGCGGAGCCACTGGGGATCATTTGAGTCCAAAGATTCGTAGACAGGTTCAGCCTCCAGACATCGTTGCTTGCCACCCCATTGACCCACCCACCGAAGATGATCATACTGTTGTCGGGAGGATAGTAGATCGCGCTGTGACCGTCACGAGGGCCCGGGTCTGCACCTGCGGGAGTGACTTTGCTCCATCGTGAGAGCGCCGGAGAAAACCGCCATACGTCGCCAAGAGTCGAATCGGTCTGTATGCCACCATAGATAACCACTTCCCCCGCGACCGGATCATAGATAGCGGTGTGATTGAAGCGCGCGTCTGGTTTCGGATCACTGACCGTTATCGCCTCCCAGCTGTCGGTGACGAGATTCAGACGAACGAGATCCCCTAATATCGTTGGTGTGAAATTGGCTCTCACTCCTCCAAAAATCAGCATGCTGCGACCGACCGGATCGTAGACCGCAGTGTGCGCGGCGCGTGGCGACGGCGGCGAGCCGGACAGGAACGGCCGGCTCCAGCGCTTTGCCGACAAATCGTAGAACCAAACATCATTTCGCTCAGCTCCATAGTCCCAGCCTCCAAAGACAACCAGTTGCCCGGAAACTGGGTCAACTGCAGCGCTATGCGATTGCCTTGCTGGCGGCCTCCCAATCCCGAGCCCTTCCTGCTCCCAGGTAAACGCGCCTATCGTGATGGTCACGTCAACTGACGCGATCCCGACTGTTGAAGTGAACTGAATCTCCCCGCTGTAAAGGCCCGACGGCAGTGTGTCTCTGACCGCGAAGATAGTCACTGTCTCCGGTTGGGCGCTGATCGTTCCGGAATCGGGGACAACTCTGAGCCAACTCCGGTTGGAGAGTGCGTGCCATGTACATGNNATGTACATGTAATCGTGTCGCTCCCCAGATAAACGAGGCTCAGGGTGACTGAGTCAATCCGTGATCCGAATTCGACATGTTCTGGAGAAGCAATCAGCTTTGGCGAAGAAACGGTCTTGAAATTCCACGTCGGCGAGCTCGTACCGTTGCCGAACCCATCTTTGGCCACAACGCGCCAGAAGTACTTCGTATCGAATTGAAGAGTGCCGGGCTGGTACTCTGACACTGTCCGCTGCGAGTCAACGAGCGGCGGGGTGCTATCGATTCCGAAGAACAGATCGTATCGAAGCGAATCATTTTCGGGGTCGCTGCAGGTCCATCGGAGGGTGGGCCGGATCGGCTGATCGGATGAACCCTGAGGAGGGGCGGTGGAGGCCATCGCCGGAATTGTTGGGGGACGGTTCTCGGTTGGCTCGGGGCCGGTTCCCTTGCTGCACGTGATAATGCCCGCAAACAGCATGATCTGAGTGAACCAGAGTAACCATCGCAACAAACGTCGCGATGATCGTTCCGCTTTCTGCTTCGTTTCCTTCTGCGCCATGCGATCCCGCTCTTCGATGGTCAACGCCTTCTTATGCCCGTGTATAATATAGTTGATCCGACACATAATGTTGTGGTACTATCTTCATACCATCGAGTGGATCGGACCCATACATGCATAGACGTACGACACAGAGAACATTGACACAAGCTGGCAGAGAAACGAGCGCTCTCTTGAAGCAGCTCGAAGTTATCGCCTTTGACTTTAGCCATACCTCTTCTCTCCGCAAGGTCACGCTTCTGCGAAAACTCTCCGTCTCAGAGATTATCGTCGCTGAGCGTCTGCTGGCTTACCATGATCTGCTGTGTTTCATTCGCGCCTATCCGCAGGACAAAACGCAGCTGAAGCTGGTCGAAATCGAGTTGCGACGCTTCGGCAAGCGGATAATCCACTACACGTCACAAACACGCAACCATCAGGCCGAGAAGCTCGAGAATAGCGGGATCGCCGAAACGACGCTGACTCATCCCTATAGTTATGACTTATCGACGATGCTCATCGGATGGTATCGAGGGAAACTGGAGATCGACTGGGACAACTACGACGACAACGAAACCGGGGCGATCTCAGGATTGCTCCCGCTCTGTGTGCTTTGGCAGGAAAACGACACTCTTGATAACGATCTTGCTCTGGAAACCCGTGACTGGCTGAAGCGCGCTTGCGTCAATTCCCGTTGCGCCCTGGAGACTATTCTCGGCTTGCTGGCTCATTCGCCCCTGCCACGCTCACTGCAGCGTTCGCTGTACGAAAGCGGCGATCTTCCCGTCCGCTGGCGGCTCGGCTCTGCCCCCGCCTCGCGCACGCTGTGCCGACTGCCGTTTAGTACGCCATTCTTTCAGAAAACACCAATGCGGTCGCGCACGCCCGATCTGCGCGCCGAATTGCGCCAGAAACCCGCTCCGCTTCTCCGGCTTGCAGTGCCTGATGCCGAGCGCTATGTACGCGCTATCAACGAGGTCCTTGCGGTCAGAGTGCGTGAGCTGTTTTGCATAACCGGCGCCAGCCCTCGCGAAGTCTACATCTACGAACCCGGGCGAGGTGTGCAGATCGCGATTTTCGGAAGCGAACCCGATATTCGTCTCCCGCTCGAAGCCAACTTCGGCGCCATGCTTGTCCGCAACGGCCTGCCGGTCGGTTACGGCGTCGGCGCTGTTCTATTTGACCGGGTCGAAATCGCCATCAACATCTTTCCCGCTTTTCGCGGGGGCGAATCGTCGTTTATCATCGAGCAGTTCTTCACGCTGTTCTACCATCATTTCGGTTCACGCATCTTTCTCGTGCGCAGCCGGCTAATGGGAGACGGCGACGACGAGCCAATCCAGTCCGGCGCTTTCTGGTTCTACAACAAACTCGGCTTCCGCCCGGTGCGCCCCGAAATCCGCGCCCTTGCCGCTCGAGAACGCAGCCGCATCGCCGCCAATCCCGACTACCGCTGCTCGATTCGCACGCTCAAGCGCCTGTCTAAGAGCGACGTGGTCATGACTGTTGATCCTGCGAAGATGAACTCGTTTACGGAGCTTTCTTTAGTCAACCTCGGCTACCGTGTCACCGACTTAGTCGCGTCCCGCTTCAGCGGCAATCGTGATCAGGCTGTACGAGAATCAGTCAGGGAAATTTCTTCCACTCTTCGCATCACCCGTCTCAACCGTTGGTCGGCCGATGAACGCACCGCCCTCGAACGCCTGGCGCCGCTACTCTCGCTCATCGATGATCTGAAGCGATGGTCGCGCCCCGATAAAGAATCTCTC
>CXWL01000233.1_pt1 | contig 13368 bp, 12 predicted proteins | sample 590931 | NCBI WGS metagenome assembly CXWL01 (sample SAMEA3498368, study PRJEB10139) | groundwater metagenome | biome: water well; material: biofilm material | place: Germany | collected 2015-04-27 | reverse complement strand
CCCCAGACCAGTCCCGGGAACCCCCACAGCGCATACATCGTCAGCGCGTACAGCGTTGGCGGAATGACGTGAAAGCGGTTGAGGAAGCGCAGCTCAGGATATTTTACCAGGTCCCTCACGACCGTGAAATCGGTCTCGATATATTCGTCAGACAACAGCCATCCGACATGGGAATACCAGAATCCTCGTTGCAGCGGGGAATGGCGATCTTCCGCCCGGTCTGAGTGCTTGTGGTGGTGCCGATGGTGTGAGGCCCACCAGAGCACGCCTTTCTGTGCAGAGGTCATGGCGAAAAATGCCAGAAGAAACTGGAAGACCCGGCTGGTCTTGTAGGAGCGGTGCGAGAAATAGCGGTGATAGCCTGCCGTGATGGCGACCATTCTCAGGTAGTAGCTCCCCAGGGCCAGCGCCACCCACTCCATGCTGATTCCGGTCTGAATGACCCATAGGCACATCAGGTGGATGGTCAGGAAGGGGATGGCACCCTTCCATTGGAGCTGTTTCGCGGTCACATCCTGATCGAGGGAACCGACGGAGTCGCACGACAGTCTATTCATACAGGGTGCTCATCGTTGATCTTCATCCTCGAACTCAATCGGGGTTTGCAAGAAGCGGGGCCATTGTACGCGATTGGCATCGGCCTAGGAAGCAAAAAAATGTCTTACAATGAGAAAATGGTTGTCGCGTCATTTTGCGGTACGTAGCAGGGGATCTGGCCGAAAGAGGCTATCTGGCTCACCGGTTCAACGAAATAGATGAGAACGAGACAGACCAGGGGCCATGAGCCGGTTTTCATGCAGCACAGTCGTTATTGGGGTAGCGTGTTTGGCGACGACTCAGGCGTCTCCAGGCTGGTCCGGCCCAATGTGCCGTTGCGGTAGTCCAACAGGAGAATCCTCGCCGCCTTGTCCCGGTCCAGTCCGCCGCCGCTCCTGGTCAGCAGGCAGCCGCGCTTTTGGGCGATGGCGTCGAGCACGTCCAAACTCGTCAGCCCCTCTACCGCGAAGCCGTAGCGAGCCGTGAGCCTGGCAGGATAACGCGCCAGCAGGATGGTCGCGAGAAATTCGGCGACGGTTTCGTCGTCGACGACCTTGTGGCCCACGGCGTTGACCGTCGCGAGCAGCAGGCCGACGTTCGGATCTTTGATCGTTCCCCACAACAGGCCCGGTGAATCGGTGATGGCCATATGGTCGTTTAGTTTGTGACGCTGTTGAACTTTGGTCACCGCCGGTTCGTCGCCCACACGAGCGATACGGCGATTGAGGAGCCGGTTCATCAGGGTCGATTTCCCGACGTTGGGGATTCCCATGATCAGCATACGGAGCGGCTTGACGCTGCTGTTGCGATGGGGGGCGAGCGTTTGACAGAGCTGGGGGATCTTGGCCGCGTCGCCCGCCTGACTGCACGAGAGGGCCACGGCGCTGACGTCCGGTTGCCGGTTATACAGGTTGAGCCAGGCCTGTGTGACGGCGGGATCGGCAAGGTCGGCCTTGTTGAGTACTTTCAGGCAAGGACGCTGGCGGACCAGGCGCAGTTCTTCGATCAGCGGGTTGACGCTGGCGTCCGGTATGCGCGCATCCAGCACCTCGACGATGACATCGATCACCTCCATCGTCTTGGCCGCTTCTTTGCGCGCCGCGTTCATGTGACCGGGAAACCACTGTATAGACATGAGGGGACAGGCTTTCTGCGAAAAATAATTAACTGCCGGGCAGTAGGGCCATTATCGGTGTGGCTATCGTATCATCCATGTCATCTTAGTAGTAACTCGCTCCCCATTGAAAGGTAACAATAGGGCAGGTCATCTGTTGAAGGTGATTTTCCTTCTATCTCCGATTCAGCCGATCGAGCCGCCGGCCAGGCACTGGTATGTTCCGTTATCGAGGCGGTGGTCTCGTTGACAGGTCTCCGGCAAGTCAGTAGCCTACATCCGGTTCTGACAGGCCCATGCATGCCAATGACGCGCAGGGGATGTTGCTCCAGCGCCGTGTTGTGTCCGTGCTCACCATACCGATGCAGACTCTGATTGGAATCATCTAGATGAAGACATCGCACCCGCAGCCGGCTGCTGCTCTTCCTCCGCACAACGGATCGCGCCTGAGCATTCTGAGTGTGGCTCAGCGGGAATGGCCGCTTCTGAGCAGCATCGCGACGGCGGCGGCGTTTCTCGCCTTCGGTCAAGAGTGGCTGGCCGACCTGTCCAACCCCGTCTGGTTTGCATTCGTTCTGCTGTGGCTGTTCGGCGTCGTCCTGCTCTCGGCGTTCGCGGTCGTTCGCCATGCGGAGGTGCTGGCCGTCAAGCTCGGCGAGCCCCTAGGGACGCTCGTTCTCACGCTGTCCGTGACCGGCATCGAAGTCATGATGATCGCGGCGGTGATGTATACCGCTGAAGGCGGTTCGTCGTTGGCCCGCGATGCCATGTTTGCCGTGGTGATGATCGTATTGAACGGCATGGTCGGTTTGTCGCTCCTGCTGGGCGGCTTGCGGTACCACGAACAGACATACAATCTTCAAGGCGCCAACGCGTTTCTGGCGGTCATTGTGCCGTTGGCCGTGCTGGGTCTCATCCTGCCGAACTTTACGACGTCGTCTCCCGGTCCCACCCTCTCGTCGTTTCAAGCCGTGTTTCTCATCGTCATGTCGATCGGGTTGTACGCTGTGTTTCTGGCGATCCAGAACTTACGCCACCGTAACTATTTCGTGTCTCCTGAGTCGGAAGATGCCGTCGCGGGACCGCCTCACGGGCAGGGTGAAAATTGTGAGCATTGCTCTGTCGGGTATCACACTCTCTTCTTGCTGCTGTATCTCGCCCCGCTTGTCGTGTTGAGCAAACAGATGGCGGTGCCGATCAATTTCGCCATCCATAAGTGGGGCGCGCCGTCGGCATTGGGCGGATTTTTGGTCGCCGTGTTGATTCTGGCTCCGGAGTCGCTCGGGGCGGCGCGCGCAGCGCTGGCGAACCAGCTTCAGCGGTCCGTCAATGTGTTGTTGGGATCCGTGCTGGCGACGATCAGTCTCACCATTCCGGCCGTTCTGACCATTGGGTTCCTCACGGGCAAGACGATCACTCTTGGCCTTGGTCCCGTCGATATGATCCTGTTGCTGCTGACCTTGGGGCTCAGCACCTTGACCTTCGGCAGCTCACGAACGAATGTCTTGCTCGGGGCCGTGCACTTGCTGCTGTTTTTGGCCTATCTTATGCTCATCTTCGAGGGGTAACGGCGAGGATCTGCTTCTTCACTCGGTGGGAGTGGCACTTTTTTCTGGGAGATCATGTCATGAACAGGCACAGGGTTCGGCGTCGGAGTCTTACCGCCTTTGCGGTCGTCTTCCTCGCACTTTTGCCGGAGAGCCATGCGGTGGTGCAGATCCTTCCGGAAGTTTCACTCACGGTCGATGGCCGGGCTGTTCACGATCATGCATCCGTCGTCTCTGACCCGACCGTGCAGGAGATTCTGGCGGCTTTCGGCCGTGCTGAATCCGCCGTGCAGAAAGAGGATCTGGCGCCGTTGCTCCAGTTCTACGCCAAGGGCTACAACTACCATGGCTTGAAACCGGCGGATGTGCGCCGGATCTGGGGCGAAGTCTTCGATCATTACCGCGGCCTGTCGTCGACCCATCTATTCTCGGAAGTGAAGGTGTTCCGGTCAGGGCCTCAGTTGCGTGCAGAAATCACCTGCACCGGCGGCCTATACGGTACGGAGGACAAGGGTGGCACGCGGATCACGTTGGATAGTTGGTTTCGCGAGGTTCACTATCTGGTTCATGAGGATGGAGCGTGGCGCTTTCTGGGGAACGCGGGCGCTGCGCCGAGCACAGCGCCTGTCACGTCTAGCCCTCACCATCCGCTCTTCTAGTCACGGCAAAGACCGTGAAACGTTGTTCGTTTCCGGATTCGACGTCTCACGTTTTACGTTTCACCTTTCATGAACGACGAGGACGGCCTGTTTGAGCATCCTACGGTGATTCTGGTCCCATCACCATGCAGAAGATTCTGGCCAGGTTGTCTTTATCAGGCGAGCCTATCGGTAGTCTGCTAGTCACTCAGGCTCGGGAGAAGTCCGATCGCAGCTCTATCGGTTTGCAGTCGGGCCGATCGGCTCAATTCCATGTGGGTCGTCTTGGTGGTGAGCTCGAAGGATCCCATCGGGGCTCCGACCTCTTCTGGCGCCGGTTCCAGCTCAAACCGCTCTCTCCGGATTTCGCTGCCGGTCTTATTCCGATAGATCAGCTCGTCCGTTTCCAGATCATATTCTGGAATCTCGACGTTCGCCCAACGCTGCAGGAAGTAATGGGCATAGAGGGTATAGAGACCGTGGTCCTTGCTGTTATGCCGCATGACGTATTCCGGCATCGTCTTTACATCCAAATCGGCATGGTAATGCTGGAGCCAGAGGTAATCTCCCAGGATCACCAATTTCATCAGCGGAGAATCCGAGTAGAGTTTCAGTTTGACGGCCTTCCCCATGGCCTTCAGCCGTTTGAGGAGCAGGATGCTCTGCCGGACTTCTGCCCGGAATTTTTCCAGCGTGAACTCGGGATGGTTGATCGCCTGGATACGTGCGCTCGCTTCCTGGCTGTAGGGATTCACCAGCATGATTCTGGCCCCCAGGCACTTGTCGAGGACGGAGGACAGGCCTCCCACTTGGTCCACAAACGTGCTATGGCCGGTCGACCCGATGACCGAGATGGTTCGGCCTGTGCCCTGCTCTTCCCGGAGCTTCGCGATATGCCGCTGCGCTCCCCGCGTGCGGCGCGGGAAGAACGAGACGAGGCCCGCTCCGGTTGCCACAAGTGCGAGGGCTCGATCCCGCATGCTGCGACGGATGTAGTTGAGGCCGATGATCAACAGCACCGTCAACGTCATTTCCACAGCGATGAGTGAGAGTTTGTCATGTTCGACGCGCGCCCAGAAGGCGAGGAAATGCCTGGCGCCTGCCGGGAGCAAGAGCGCAATGCCCGCACTCAAGGCGACGATGACGATGTGATAGAGACTCCCCGCGGCGTCGTGGAGGAGTGCTCGAACGGTTGACGTAAATTCATGAAACACGGATGCACCTCTTGATGTTGTGAGGTCCCCACGAGTCTGTCGGGCTAGCAATGAACGCGAGGGATGAGTCGGCCTTCGACGAAATGCTCAGCAGATGCGGACGGCTGCGTGCGGACAAAAAAAGATCGCGGGAAACCTCGTGTCTACTGGAGGACTGCAGCCTCCAAGCACGGAAGGTCTTACGCGATCACCTGTCACCCTACCATGCACCTGACGGGCATGCAAGGAGTGTGACAAAAGCTGCGCGAGCGTCTGGAAGCGTGAAACGCGACCAAGGGCTGAGAGCCGTGGGAAGAGGAGTCGAGTATTGGTTTCGACAGTTCCAGCTCTGGTCCCCCGCCATCAGCTATCAGCCATACGCTCTTCTCCTCGGCCCTAGTACTGCAACGTCGAAGGCTCCCGATGGAACTGCGCCACCGTTGGGTGAACCAGTTCGGCGAAGTCCCGATAACGAAGCTTCATGGCACCCGTATGGGTCCCGGCGTCGAAGAAAATGTGTTCATCTTTGGTGAGCAACTGATCGACGTAGACAGCCATGTTGTAGAGATTGCCGAACGGGGGCATCGTCCCCACTTCGCAGTCAGGAAAGAGTTCCGCAAGTTCGTGCTCCGTTGCCAGTCTCACATGTTTGCTGTCGAGCACCTCTTCGAGCCGTTTGAAATCTATCCGCCAGGTAGAAGTGACGACCGCCATCACAAACCGCTGGTCGGCTTTGACAACCACCACTTTGGCGAACAGGTCGCCTGACACATGGAGAGCCTCCGCCGTCCTTCGGGCGCTGAAGGCCTTGTCATGGCTGAGCACCTTGTAGGCGATCTTGTGGCTGTCGAGATAGGTTTGGAGTCGCTTGAGGACGGGCATGGCAACCTCCGTGAATAAAATAAAGATGAAACGCTGAACGGTGAGCGATGAACGAGGAAATGGTCGTCACTTCATCGTTCTGAGCTCAGTTGTTTCCTCTCTACGGCCTTGCTGGCAGACTTTTTGAGCATCCTTAATCCGCAGCGGTATGGCTCCCTAGAGTCAAAGAGCAAGGGGAATGCCATCACTCTCGCGCCGGATTGAATGGCCAAAGTTGTGATGTGTCGAGTGGTTAGAGCAGGGACACTGTGAGGCGGCAGAGAGGCTTGGTGGCAGAATAGGGCAATGGTCTCTGAGAGACTGCCCTGAAATGCTACGTTGCTCGTTGCACGTGAAAGGTGAAACGTAAAACGTGAAATGTTGGAATCTGGACCCGAAAACGTTTCACGTCTCACGAACTAGCGGGCTGTTCAAAATGGCCGTTCAGCAAGGCCGCAGCGAGTGAAGGGCCGAGGCGTACCCGGAGGGTACGTTGAGGGTCTGAACGATGCGAGAACGAAGCTGGCGGACTTTTTCAACAGCCCGCCACTAGCGGAGGCGCTCGCGGCCATGCGGGGTCGTGAGATCCTGGTCCGGACCGAGGGGGACGATACGGGTTGGATTGATGTCGTCGTGGGTGACGTAATAATGCCGCTTGATGTGATCGAAGTTCACGGTGTCGGCAATGCCGTCGGTCTGATAGAGGTCCTTGAGGTAGTTGAAGAGATTGGGGTAGTCGATGATCCGGCGGATGTTGCACTTGAAATGGCCGTGGTAGACGGCGTCGAAGCGCACGAGGGTGACGAACAGGCGCCAATCGGTTTCGAGGAACTGTGAGCCGAAGAGGTAGCGTTGGCGCGCCAGCCTGGCCTCGAGTTGATCGAGGGCGTCGAAGAGGCGCAAGACGGCCCGCTCATAGGCTCGCTGCGAGGTGGCGAATCCCGCGCGATAGACCCCGTCGTTCACGTTCTCGTAGATGAAGGTGTTGAGGTCGTCGATCTCCTTCCTGATGCCGTCTTGATAGAGGTCGATGGTGTTCTCGGTGAAGCGGTTGAACTCGCCGTTGAACATGCGCATGAGATCGTCGTCGGAATTGGTCACGATGCGTTTCGTGACGGTATCCCACAAGACAGGGACGGTGAATCGTCCCCGATAGTTTGGGTCGGTGGCTTTGTAGGCCTGGCTGAGGAACTGGAATCCGTTGATGGGATCGAGCGAATGGCCCGGCCCTTCGTGAAAGGCCCAGCCCCGCTCGTCGCGGATCGGGTCCACGACCGTCATGCCGATCACGTCTTCGAGCTTCTTGAGTTTTCGTACAATGATGGTCCGATGGGCCCAGGGACAGGCGAGGGAGACATAGAGGTGGTAACGACCGCTTTCAGCAGGGTAGCCGGAGCCTCCGTTCGCGGTCACCCAGTTCTTGAACACATCCGGCTGTCTGGTGAAGGCGCCTTCGACGCTTTGCTCGTCCGGGAATTGTGCCTTGATGGTCATGGTGAGTTCCCTGTTGTCTCTACCGTACCACAATTCTGGCGAAGTGACAGGGGGGACAGGGGATGGAGGCTGATGATCTTCTGTGCTCGCGCAACGCGCGGCCTCAGAAGGCCCTCGTTGGACGCGCGCAATGGGGGACTAAGCTAGGCCACCCCCTGGGGGAGTGAACGAGCAAGGTTGGCGGGGCCATCAGATTGCCTTGCAACTGGCTAGCTCATTTGACATGGTTTCGAGGGCAAAGTAGCCTGTCGAAAAGTGGAGCATGCAATGAACCTTTCATCGCCACAGCATTTCCTGGACTTCACTAAGCTCTTATCGAATTGGAAATCTTCATATCGGTATGCTTCGGTTGCCAGTATTGCCATTAAGGCGGATGACGGCGTCATTTTGTCCTTCGGGAGAATTATTCTAGACTTTGCGAAATCCGAAGGTAGCCAGCCTTTTCGACTTGAGACTAGTGATTTAATCGCAAGGAAAGAGGATCTCGAAATTTCCGAGAAATCAATCGACCAAATAATAGCTGATGCTTCTAGAGGGGAAATGTCGTATGGCAGTGAGCAGTTTCGTTTGAAGCGTGAGGAAGAGTATTTTTCATCATCCTTTTTCCCTCTTTACCATCCATTAATTAACACAGGTCCTAGATTACCCACTGTTGTTGTGCAGGGCGTTGGGAGATATGTACTGCTTCAACGCCAAAACTTCAGACCCTTCGAGCATTTTGATTGGGCATTGAAAGCGGCCGATCAACCCTTCGATACGTTGGATGAGTTGCTGATTTTCATGGGGCTTCCACGGCTTCTTCAGATGTCTGAATTGACGACGATTGAAATAGTGGCAAGATCCCCGGTCTCGATCAGAGAAACTTCTCAAGTCGAAGGCAATAAAGCCGTTGTTACGTGCCGATTAGCTGAAGGACTTGACCCATCTTTAGTCAAGCTGGGTTATAAGGTTGCGACCAAGGGGTTGCCCAATCGTGCATTTGTCACAGGCGACAAGCTTTCCTGGAAAAAAGAAGGGTTCTTTCAGGATGGGACAGTTTGTATTGCGCTTGAGGACGTGCCCGTACTTCAAGCTTTTGTTAGTTATGCGGGCCTTGCCGTCCACCAATGGTGGGTCACTGATCCGAATAAGGCTTTTAACATTAGAAAGGCGGCGTACGAACCCTATGATAACAAGTTGGAAGTAATTAGAAAGTTCCTGGCGGCACTAGGAAATAATAAGTCGGAGGATTTTGAGACGGGCATAGCCCTTCTTCTATATCTGCTTGGTTTTTCTATCGCCCATATGGGTACCACAAAACTGCTAAGCGAGGGGCCTGATATTCTCGCGAGCGCACCTTCAGGCAATATATTAATTCTTGAATGTACAATTGGGCTTCTCAACGAGGGGAATAAATTGGCCAAGCTCGCTAGGCGAACATCCTTGATAAAGGAAAAGCTTATGGCTGCCGGATATGGTCACTTGATTATTCAGCCCGTGATTGCCACTGCACTAGTGAGAAATTCTGTTCAAGCTGAATTAGAGGAGGCTGGTAAAGCTGGGATCGCTGTTGTCTGTAAAGAGGAGCTTGATTCTCTACTCAATGAAACTACAATATTCCCAGACGCAGAGGAATTGCTCAAACGTTCCGCGCAGCTCATTCCCAAGTTGCCCGATAAAACCGATCAACCCTCTCTGTTCAGTAAATAACAGAACGGCGTAAGGAAGTATCTGATGGGCAGTCCCCGGTTGACTCCTGCCACGCTAGAACGTAGCCTCTCTCCGTTTTCGCTTCAGCCCTAAATTATTCACTGGTAGATGCTGTTGACCATGGATTGGTTGTTGCTGCTGGGCTTGCTGGTGTTCCTCGTTGTCGGGGCTACGGCTGCGTTTTATGGGTATGGGTTTGTGACCCGCACGCAGGAGGAGTTCCGCGCGGCGCAGCCGGATCTCCGGATCACCAACATGTCGGCGATGAGTTCAGGGAACGTGCTGACTATCTACCCGGAACTCGAGAATGTGGGTGGAGGGGTGGCGTACGATTGTCTGCTGCACATGGGTGGGTGGGAAGGCAGCTTCGCGGTGAAGAAAGTTTATCCTCGTGGTCCGCGCTATCAGAAACATGTGGCTTCTATCGTGTTGGGTCCTGACGCGCCGGTTCGCACCAAACTCATTAACAATGGTTATGTCCGGCTACGGTATCTCGATCGCTGGGGGCTCAAGTACGATTGTTGGTACCAAGTGACCCAAGTGAGAAACGAGGGTGATGCGGCTCTCTACAACGTTCAGGTCGACTTGGAGCATCCTCAATTGAATGACCCTCACCCGTCATTCTGGGAGATGCGGAAGTTTCTTCGCACGATTCCTTTGTACGACTGACCTGGACGCCTCGTCAGCTTGAATTGGCAGCTCGGTCTCTCCCTGCGCGCTGCTGCTCATTCCGGTGAGCAGCAATTGCTTGCGGAGCATGAATAGTAATGCGATCAACCGATTGTGCTGAATAAAATCAGGGGTGCCAAGCTCGACGCTCGACACCCCTGACTTTGCCACGATTACTACAATTACTTGATCGGGAGCTTCACGCTGATTGCGCCTCCGAGATCCCCTTCGTTGGCGCCCTCTTTCTTATAGCCTGAGATATCCGTTTCGCCTTTCGGCCCCCCGTGACAACCCATGCAGCCTTTTCCGTAATAGAGCGGCAACATGACTCGCACGGCTTTCCCGCCCTCGACTGTTTCGCTCATGGCCTTGTCGCCCTGTCGGGGATAGGAGGCATCGGCGAGTTTTGCAAGGAGGCCGGCCTCAAACCCGTCTGCCTTGTTCTTGGGATTCCGCAACAGGCTATCTTGCGTCGTTTGCTTGAGATACACCCCTGTCTTGGTGCTGAACTCCGCTGCGGCCTGTGTGCCGAAATGTGCCGGAGTGAAACCTTTATAGCCGACTCCTGACTTATTGATCGTAGCCTGATTGTCGGCAACTGTTTTCTTGGACGCTGCCACAAGTTCTGGCAACAGGCTCTTCGCGGTTTCCGGCACAGCCGCCGCCTTGAGATTGGCCAAATCGATACCGGATCGTCCTTTGAACTTCTCGATCAACTGTGTTTCGAACAGGTCCGGCGTAAAGCCCTTGTCTCCCTTGGCCGCATCATTGATGAGCGGCTGGTTGGCGCCGACCGTTCCCCGACCGGCATCCAACAGAATTGCCAACAGACGTCCGGTTTCGATGACATCTGGATTGGCCGACGCGGGAATCGGCGTGAGACCGATTCCTAATGCGAACAGGCCCAACGCAAAAACGAGAGCCCTCTTTTTTGCCATGTTCATGAAATCTCCTTGTTAGGCATGTGGGGTATGAACTCGCCAGCAGCACATTGCTGCTGGAAGAGCCGCGGATGACATGACTATGGACCCTTCGTGTTACTCGCGCCAGTTCTATATTTTCACGCTCTGGCTCCATAGGATTGCAAAGAGTGGATTCTGTGTTATGCCATCCAAGATCGGGGATGGAAGGGGCAGGGCCCGATTCCGATTCATTGCGCACAGCGATCCCATCGCGGACCATCATCCTCGGAGTTTGACCGCAACAATCGGATAGTGCCTCGACCCGGTCCGGCGGTATCATGCTGTAACGAGAGAGGGGCTGATGGTGTTAGTCATAGCAGATGATGCGTGGGAGGCCGTGCTGACGCGTGATCGCCGCTGTGATGGCCGGTTCGTCTACGCCGTGTCCTCGACGAACGTCTATTGCCGCCCCTCTTGTCCCTCTCGCCGCCCGACTCGCAATCATGTGACGTTTTTCGATTCGCCACCCCAGGCGGAAGCGGCAGGCTATCGCGCCTGTCTGCGCTGCCGGCCGCAGTCGCCTCATGGTTCCGACGCAGAACAGCGGGTTGAACGTGCGCGATGTTATTTGGATGACCACTGTGATGAGCCTGTTACGCTCCGGCAGTTGGCCAGGGAGGTCGGCATGAGCCCGTTTCATCTGCAGCGCACCTTCACGCAATTGGTCGGACTGTCGCCAAAAGCGTACCGGGACACCCGGAGGATGGTGCGGCTTACGTCAGCATTGAAGCGAGGCGCGACCGTGACGAATGCAACCTACGAAGCCGGTTTCGGTTCCAGCAGCAGCCTCTATGGTACGAGCGCATAGGGAACTCGGGATGACGCCCTCTGCGTTCCGCTCTGGCGGGGTGGGCATCACGCTGCGCTATACGACTGTGCCGACGGCAATCGGCCGTATGCTGGTGGCGGTGACAGAACGGGGCATTGCCGCCGTATGCCTCGGAGACACAGTCGGCGCATTGGTGGCGTCACTTCGGCACGATTACCCGAAGGCGATACTTCGCCGAGACAGTATCGGGTTAAAGGAGCAGGTCCGAGTTCTTCTGCAGTATGTCACGGGAGAAAGAGCCGCCGCGCTTCTCTCTCTGGATGTGAAGGCTACCCTGTTCCAACGTAAAGTGTGGCAGGCATTGCAACAGATTCCTCGTGGTCAGACCAGATCCTACCGGGAGATCGCAGAAATGATCGGGCAACCGACTGCGGCTCGTGCCGTGGCGAGAGCCTGTGCGACGAACCCCATCGCGGTGGTAATCCCTTGTCATCGAGTCGTTCGAGGAGATGGGCAGCTTGCAGGCTATCGTTGGGGCCTTGAGCGGAAGAAACGGCTTCTTGCGCTGGAGCGTAAGATGCCGGGCTCGCTGTCTTAGCGCAGGTCTGTCGGGGTCTCTTCAAACCGGATAGCGATGCCTGAGAGGGCCTGTTCAATGCGCGGCTGATCCGTGGCGCCTTGGGTCAGGATGTAGGGATTGGAGCTGTAGGGTGTGTACCATCCGTATCCGTAGAGCCCAAACGCCGCTCCTGATGGGCTCAGCAATCCCGCCTCATAGTAAGGGCTTCCGACCTGAGACATCAGGACCATCGGTATCTCCGGGACGATCGCATCGGCCCCCAACGCGCGGGCACGATCCTGCATCGTGTGCCGGAGTGTCTCTAGACTATAGTTTGAGCTTCGTACGGTAATCCGTGCCACTTCTACGTGGGGTCGTGTCGGTTCCGCCGTGAGCCACTCGACAGATGCGGTCGCGTTTTTCGGAGGATAGGTCGTGTCCGTCAAATATTCGATGCGGGTGCCGACGCATCCGGTGAGAGAGGCCATGACGGCTAGGGTCAGCAGGGTTCGTCCGAGGGGCTTCATACAGGACCTCTCAACATGGTGTTGAGTCCACTGTACTGCGACGTCTGCGAGAACCCTATTCCTCGTTGGAGGGGGGAGTCAAGAACCAGGGAGCATGAATCCTCTCATTGCGCTCCGCGGTATTCCGTATCTTCCGCTTGACGTCTTCCGTCTCAGGGGTCTTAGATTGCACCGCATAGGGGAAGCTTGATACACAATAGGGGTTCCATCGTCTAGCAGGCGGCGGAAAAACTCGGTGTATGAGAGAGAAAATAGCCAACATGCTCCGAGTGGCACCGTGGCTGGAACAACCACAGGATGCTCAAAAAGGCCGTCCAGCAAGGCCGCAGCGAGCGAAGAGGCGAGGCGTACGGGTTGGTACGTTGAGCCTCTTCGTGAAGCGAGAACGCCGCTGGCGGACTTTTTCAGCATCCTGCTAAGGCTTCGCTCTGTATCGTTGTATTAGGAGGACTCGCACCCATGTTTCACATCGTTGCACGATTGACTCGACTCACGCCTGTTCGGCAGGTACTTATGGGCACGTTGCTGAGCCTCTTCCTGATGAGCCTTCTGCCTGCTTCGCTTCATGCGGCGCGTGGAGGAGGGAAGACTGAGGTCTTGCCTGTGCAAACCGCTGCACCGGCCGCTGTCTTTATCGAGACGACTGGTAGCGAAATGGAGTTACGGCGGCAAATGCGGGTCAAAAACGGAGTGTCTGAGCTGACGACTCCTGTTCCGGGTGGCCGTTTCTCCGTCGCGCCAACGGGGAGCTACGGGTTTATTATTCCCAGGCTCCTGGGGTTGGCGTTGGTCACGCAGAGTCCGGATCT
>CXWL01013770.1_pt1 | contig 13369 bp, 11 predicted proteins | sample 590931 | NCBI WGS metagenome assembly CXWL01 (sample SAMEA3498368, study PRJEB10139) | groundwater metagenome | biome: water well; material: biofilm material | place: Germany | collected 2015-04-27 | reverse complement strand
TTCGGTTCCTGGGTGCGCGACTTTGGCGTGGACGGCTTCCGCATCGACACCGCGCGGCATGTCAACGGCGAGTTCTGGCAGGCCTTCGGTCCGGCCATCCGGGCCGCGGCCCGCGCGACCGGCCGGCCGGCCTTCATCCAGTTCGGCGAGGTGGCCAACGAGACGCTCGATGTCGAACTGCTCAGCGAGTTCTCCACCCACCTGCCGCTGGATACGACCCTCGACTTCGGTTTTTTCACCGCTGCCCGCCGCTTCGTCTCCAAGGGTGGCACCTCCGCCGCGCTCAGTGACCTCATCCAGCGTGACGACCTTTACACCGACCACGACAGCAACATCCACACGACCACCACCTTCGTCGGCAATCACGATGCCGGCCGTTTCGGTTACTTCCTCCAACAGGACAATCCCGGCGCCAGCCCCGCCTTGCTCGCGGACCTCGTGAGGCTCGGTCACGGCCTCCTCTACCTGTCGCGCGGCCAGCCGGTGCTCTATTACGGCGATGAACAGGGCATGGTCGGCCGGGGTGGCAACGACATGCAGGCCCGCGAGGACATGTTTGCGGCGCAAGCCCCCGATTTCCGGAACGCCCCACTGTTGGCCACGACCCGCACGGGGGCCGACGACAAGTTCGACCCGGCGCATCCGTTCTACCTGTTTTTCGCCAAGCTCGCCGCCCTGCGCGCGGTCCACCCGGCCCTGCGCACCGGCGCCATGCTGCTCCGCGACAGCGGCCACCCGGGTCTGTTCGCCTTCTCGCGCATCGAACGCGGCGAAAAAACCGAATATCTTGTCGCCCTCAACAACTCCCGCCGCGAGGAACTAAGGGCCGCGTTGCCGACCAGCCAGCCGGCAGGCGCCGGCTTTAAGCTGCTGTTTGATTCGCACACCGGTGGGGGCTCGGACGCCCCGCTCGTAACCGACGCAGCCGGCCGGCTGGTCGTCGAACTCGCTCCGCTGCAGTTTGCCGTCTGGCGCGCTGCGGCCCCGCTGTCCGCAGCAGCCGGTCCGTTGCGCGTCGCCCTGGTCAACCCGGCCGACGGCGCCACGTTGACTTTCGGCCAGCGCGAGCACGACGGACACCTTTTCCCAACCCGCCACGAGCTGCGCGCCGAGGTCGGGGGGGGTGACGGCTTCGCCGAGGTCACGTTCGTGATGCAGCGTGCTTCGCATCCCGGCCAATATGAACTGCTCGGCACCGATGACGCGGCCCCCTACCGGGTTTTCTGGCGCCCGCCGCCGGACCTCGCGGCCGGTGAACATCTCACCTTCACCGCCACGGTCACCGACTTGCGCGGCCAATCCGCCGCCGCCAGCGTCAGCGGTGTCAAGGTCGCCCCGGTCAAATTCCCCTTCGGCATCGCCGGTGCCACCGTGCCTGTCATAACGGCCGCGCCGCCTGCCACCACCATTCTCTCCCCCGGCACGCCGCGGACACTCCGGGTGACCGCCGATGGCACCGGCCCGCTCGAATACCAGTGGATCCGCGACGAGGCCGAGATCCCCGGAGCGACGGACGCCAGCCTGATCACGACCGCGCCTGGCCGCTATGTCGCTTTGGTGCGCAACCGCGCCGGCACCGTGTTTGCGCCGGCTACGGTCGTGGCTGCCGCACCGGTCGCCACCCTGCCGGGGGCGCGGATCGAAACGCCCGCCACTTTGCCCTCGAAGTTTGTCGCGCCGCGCCGCGTCGATGTCTGGCTCCCGCCGGGCTACGACGCCAACGCCGCCGAACGCTACCCGGTCGTCTACCTGCACGACGGCCAGAACCTCTTCGATCCCGCGACGAGCTACGGCGGCGTGCCCTGGTCGGCCGACGTCGCGATGGCCCGGCTCATGGCCGCCCGTCTGACGCGGGGCGCCATTATCGTCGGCGTTTGGAACACAGGAGCGCGCTTCGCCGAATACCTGCCGCAGAAGGCGGTGTCCGCCACGGCCTATGCCGATTTGGTCGCGCAGTTCAAACTGTCGCCCGCCCCGCCGCAAGGCGACGCCTACCTGAAATATTTGGTGACGGAATTGAAACCCTTCATCGACCGCTCCTACCGCACCCGTCCGGAGCGGGCGCACACGTTCACGATGGGTTCGAGCATGGGCGCGCTCATCTCGGCCTACGCCCTCTGCGAATATCCGGAAATTTTCGGCGGCGCCGGCTGCGTCTCCATCCACTGGCCGCTGGGTGACGGCATGGCCATCGACTGGTTCGCGCGCCACCTGCCCAAGCCCGGCGCACACCGGCTCTACTTTGACTTCGGCACCGAGACGCTTGACGCCACCTACGAACCCTACCAGCGGCGCGTGGACGCCGTGATGCGGGCCGCGGGCTACCGCGAGGGGGTGGACTGGCTCACCTGCAAGTTCGCCGGCGCGGAGCACTCGGAAAGATCCTGGCGTGAGCGGGTGGATATCCCGCTGGCGTTCCTGTTGGGCAAGCCGTAGCCCGGAACCCGGCCCGGCGGCGCCCATCCGGCTCACCGCAATAGTTTCGGATGGTGAATTGCCCGATTTCACACCACCTCTATCCACGCACAGCCCCCAACCCCCCGATCCTCATGCAGCTTTCGAAACCATGCTCCGGCCTGCTGGCCATGTTGCTGGCCACCGCCTCCCTCTTCGCCTCCAAGGGCCAGCCCGTCATCGGGCTCTCGCTCGACACCCTCAAGGAGGAGCGCTGGCAGCGCGACCGCGACCTCTTCGTGGCCGAGGCCGGGAAACTCGGCGCCCAGGTCATCGTGCAGGCCGCCAATTCCGACGACACCCGCCAGAACCGCGACATTGAATCCCTCATCAGCCGCGGGGTCGATGTGCTCGTCGTCGCGCCCCATAACGGCGCCGCCCTCAGCCGCGCGATGAAGTCCGCCAAGGAGGCCGGTATTCCCGTCATCTCCTACGACCGCCTTATTCTCAACAGCGACATCGCCCTCTACCTCACCTTCGACAACGTGAAGGTCGGCGAATTGCAGGCGAAATGGGTGCTCGCCCGCTGGCCGGTCGACAAGCCCTTGCGCATCGTCCGCATCTACGGCGCGCCGACCGACAACAACGCCAAACTCTTCAAACAAGGCCAGGACAACCTCCTCGGCCCGCTGATCAAGTCCGGCCGCGTCACCGTGGTGGCCGAGGACTGGGCCTTGGATTGGAAGCCGGAGAACGCAAAGAAGATCATGAATGCCGCCATCACCAAGTCCGGCCATGCCTTCGACGCCGTCCTCGCCGCCAATGACGGCACGGCCGGTGGCGCCATCCAGGCGCTGCTCGAGGAGGGCCTCGCGGGCAAGGTCCTCGTCACCGGCCAGGATGCCGACCTGCCGGCTTGCCAGCGCATCATGCGCGGCACGCAAAGCATGACGGTCTTCAAGCCCGTCGCCCAGCTTGCCATGCTGGCCGCCCGCACCGCAGTCGCGATGGCCCGCGGCGAGAAACCCGCCGGCACCGCCAGTCTCGACAACGGCTTCAAGGCTGTGCCCTGTCTGTTTGAGGAAATCGTCTCCGTGGATCAGGCCAACCTGATGGACACGGTCGTGGCCGCCGGCTTTCATTCCGCCGACAAACTCAAATAGCCGCCCGCCTGCATGACCGCCCCGCTGCTGGAAGTTCGCCGGTTAACCAAGCGCTTCCCGGGCGTCTTGGCGCTCAGTGAAGTCACCTTCGATCTGCGCGCCGGCGAGATCCATGCGCTCTGCGGCGAAAACGGCGCCGGCAAGTCCACCCTCATCAAGCTCCTCTCGGGCATCCACCCGCATGGCACCTACGAGGGGGATATTCTGGTCGACGGGCGGACCGCACACTTTGGCGACATCCGTGCGGCGGGGGAAGCCGGTATTGCCGTGATCACGCAGGAGTTCGCCCTCGTGGACGAGTTGTCCATCGCCGAAAACCTGTTCCTCGGCCGCGAGCCGCTGCGGGCCGGCCTGATCGACTGGCCCACGATGCACCGGCGGGCCGCCGCCCTGCTGGCCGAATTCGGGTTGCACCTCGACCCGGCCGACCCCGTGGGCGCGCTCGGCATCGGCCAGAAACAGCTCCTGGAGATTCTCCGCGCCCTCGACAAGCGGTCGCGCGTCCTCGTGCTCGACGAGCCGACGGCCGCGCTGCCGGAGCACGAGGTCGGCGTGCTGCTCGACCACCTGCGGGTGCTCCGCGCCCGCGGCACGACCTGTATCTACATCTCCCACAAGCTCGACGAGGTTTTCGCCATTGCCGACCGCATCACCGTGCTGCGCGATGGCCGCAGCATCGCGACCCGGAGAGCGCGCGACTGCACCGTCGCCACCGTCATCCGCGACATGGTCGGCCGCGAGATCGGCGAGCTGTTTCCCCGCGCCGCGCCGCACGCCGCCGGCCCCGTGCAACTGCGGGTGGAAAACCTGTCCGTCGCGCGCACGGCCGGCGGCCCGGTCTTTCTGCGCGACATCTCCTTTGAATTGCGCGCGGGCGAGGTGCTGGGCTTTGGCGGGCTGATGGGCGCAGGCCGCACGGAACTGCTGATGCATCTGTTCGGCGCCTGGGGCCACCGCCTGGGCGGCACTGTCATGCTGGGACCCAATCCGTGTGATCCGGCCTCGCCGGTCGATGCGATTGCCTCCGGCCTTGTGCTCGCCAGCGAGGACCGCCGCCGCTACGGCCTCGTGCTGGAGGAGAGCATCGGTTTCAATCTCTCGCTCTCCAGCCTGCGCCAGTTCACCCAGGCCGGCGTCATCGCCCAAGCCCGCGAGGAAAAACGCAACCAGCACTACTTTGACGCGATGCGCATCAAGGCCGGACATCAACGCGTCGTCGCGGGCACCCTCTCCGGCGGCGGCCAGCAAAAGGTCGTGCTCGGCAAGGCCCTGATGACCAACCCGCGTGTCGTGCTCCTCGACGAGCCCACGCGCGGCATAGACGTCGGCGCCAAGGTCGAGGTCTACGAGCTGATCAACACGCTTACCGCCGAGGGCCGTGCCGTGCTGCTGGTCTCGAGCGAGCTGCCCGAGTTGATGGGCATGAGCGACCGCATTGTCATGCTCTCGGCCGGCCGCATCGGTGGCGTCTTTGCACGCGCCGAATTTTCCCAGGAAAAACTCCTTGCCGCCGCCATGTCCGCCAGCGCTTTCTCGTGAAAAACCCCGCCGCTTTCAAATCCCTCGCCCTGCCCGCCGCGCTCGTCGCGGTGGCCGTGTTCTTTGCCGTGCGTGAGCCGGCGTTTCTCGGCGCCCGCAACCTCACCCAGCTTCTCATCGAATTCGCCATGGTCGGCACGCTCGCGCTGGGCATGTTCCTTATCATCCTCACCGGCAACATCGACCTCTCCGTGGGCAGCGGGGTGGGCCTGATCGGCGGGGTGGCGGCCGTGCTTGTCACGGGACAGGGTTGGCCGGCGGGCGGCGCGCTGGTCGCCGGCCTCGCCGCGGCGGTGGCGTTGTGGACGCTGATGGGTGCGCTGATCGTCAAACAGCACATCCCGTCGTTTATCATCACCCTGGGCGGACTGCTGATTTTCAAGGGCCTGTTTTGGCTCGTGATCGAGAGCGCCACTGTGCCCGTGTCGCGCGGCGACGAGGACAACGCCTACTCGCTGCTCACCACCTATTACCTGCCCGGGGCCGCAGGCCTCGGTCTCGCGCTGGCGGCTTCGCTGCTGGTCTGGGTATTTTCTCTCCGGGCCCGGGCGGCCCGTCGCGCCGCCGGCCTGCCGGATACGCCTTGGCGCGAAACCGCGGCGGATCCGGCCACGGTCACGGTGCTGCTGTTTGTGGTGGCGCTTGTCTGCAACCGTTTCCGCGGCGTGCCGCTCGCCCTCGTGATCCTCGGCGCGGTGACGGCACTCGTTTATTTTCTCACGCGCCACACGCCGTTTGGCCGCTATCTCTACGCCATTGGCGGCAACGAGGCGGCGGCCCGCCTTTCCGGCATCCGCGTGGACCGCGTGCTGATCGGCGCCTTTGCCTTCATGGGCGCGATGGTCGCCGTGACCGGTTTCATGACCACGGCCTATTCGGGTGCGTCCACCACGACGGTTGGCGAGCTGATGGAACTCGATGCCATCGCCGCCTGCGTGATCGGGGGCACGGCGCTGAAAGGAGGGCGGGGCACGGTGTGGGGCGTGCTGTTGGGCGCGCTGATCATGACCGTGCTGCTCAACGGCATGACGCTGCTCGCCGTCACCCCCGAGATGAAATTCATCGCCCGCGGCGCCGTGCTCGCGCTCGCCGTCTGGCTCGACGTGAAACTCGGCCGGGCGTGACTCGTCTGGTGGTTCCTGGACGGCCTCAGAATATCGTGTAGATGAACGGGGCCAGCCCGCTGCCGCCGAGGATCACGAGCGCGCCGGCGAGCAGGAGCAGGATGAGGATCGGCATCAGCCACCATTTTTTGTTGTGGCGCATGAACTCCCAAAGCTCGCGGAAAAACCCGCGCTGGGCCGGCGGGGCCTGCTGCTCGAATTCGGTCGGGGGTCGGGGGTTCATGGTTCAGTGCTGGCGGAAGTAGCCGGCGGCGGGCCGGCGGGGGGGCCGCGGGCGCCAGTAGGAATCCGCCCGTGACGCGGGAGTTTGTTGCAACGGATCGTGTCGCCGCAGGCGAAGGAGAAATCCGACGGGAGTCAACACGCCATAATACAGCACCAGCAGGATCGTGATGGAAATGATCCAGCCGAGGGGAAAAACCGCATAGGTCAGCCCGACGTAGACCCTCCGCAACCCCTCGCGCCACAACGCGCCCACCAGCGGGACGGCCGCCGCCGCCGCCCAGCACACTTGCGCCAGTGTTTCGCGTTCTCCCCGCCACTGGAATAACCCGATGGTGCCCGCGACGATTGTCCAGGCCACGGCGAACAGCAGAAGCTGGCGGGGGGCGGGGTGGTGATTGACGCGGAGGAGGGCCATGGCGCTCAGTCGATCTCAAATTGTTCCAGATGGTCGCTTGGCTTCACGCGATTCCCCGCCGGCTGGTCCGCCTTGTGCAATATGAAGTCGCCGAGCACGAGCACGTCCATATCCGTCGCCATGAAGCAACGGTAGGCGTCGGCGGGCGTGCAGACAATCGGCTCGCTCCGCACGTTGAAGCTCGTGTTGATCATCACCGGGCAGCCGGTCTGCCGGTGAAAGGCCTCCAGCAGGCGCCGCAGCCGCGGGTTGCGCTGCGCGTCGACCGTCTGGAGACGGGCGCTGTAATCGACGTGTGTAACCGCGGGTATGTCTGAGCGCACCTCGCGCACGCGCGCCACGCCGGTCGCCGGACCCGCTTCCGCGCGGCGGTGTTCGGGCTGCACCGGGGCGACAAGCAGCATGTAGGGGCTCTCGGCGGCGCGCGGCAGGGCAAAATAATCCGCGGCCTGTTCGGCCAATACGATTGGCGCGAAGGGCCGGAACGATTCCCGGAATTTGATCTTCAAGTTCATCGTGGTCTGCATGTCGGCGCGCCGGGCGTCGCCGAGGATGCTGCGCGCGCCGAGCGCGCGCGGGCCGTATTCCATCCGGCCTTGCACCCAGCCCACGACCTTGCCGTCGGCTACCAGCCGCGCCGCGTCCTCGCACAGCGCCACCTCGTCCGCTGCGCGCCGATATACCGCCCCGGCGGCGCGCAGGGTTCCTTCGATTTCCGTCACGGAATAATCCGGACCCAACAGTGAGCCGCGCTGGCTGTCGGGCGTGGCCGGTGTGCGCGGTTTTTCCAATAGCTGATGCCAGACGAACAAAGCCGCCCCGAGGGCGCCGCCGGCGTCGCCGGACGCGGGCTGGATCCAGATCCGCTCAAACGGACCCTCGCGCAGCAGCCGGCCGTTGCCCACGCAGTTCAGCGCCACGCCGCCAGCAAGGCAGAGGTTTTTCAGACCGGTCTGCGCGTGGAGGTGCCGCGCAATGCGGAGGTATATCTCCTCTGTGACTTGCTGCACTGACGCCGCGAGGTCGAACTCGCGCTCCGTTAACGGTGCTTCCGGATGCCGTGGCGAACCGCCGAAAAGCCCATCGAATCTGGGCGAGGTCATGGTCAGCCCCGCGCAGTAGCCAAAGTATTCCTGCGCGAGCCGGAACGAGCCGTCGGGCCGCAGTTCCACCAGATGCTCCAGGATCAGGTCCGCGTAGCGCGGCGTGCCGTAGGGCGCGAGGCCCATGAGCTTGTATTCCCCGCTGTTGACCTTGAAGCCGCAGAAATAAGTGAACGCCGAATAAAGCAGCCCGAGAGAATGCGGAAAGTGCAGCTCGTGCGTGAGCTCGATCTTGTGGCCGCGACCGCGACCGAGGCTCGCCGTGGCCCATTCTCCGACCCCGTCGACTGTCAGGATCGCGGCTTCCTCAAACGGCGATGGAAAGAACGCGCTCGCCGCGTGCGACTCATGGTGCTCGGTGAACACATAGGGGCGGTGATACGCGCCGCCGAGGCCTTCGTTCATGACGCGCGTGAGATGGAGTTTTTCGTGCAACCAGCCCGGCAGGGCCTTGTAAAAGGACGACCACCCGCGGGGCGAGACCGCGAGGTAGGTCTCGAGGAGCCGCTCAAACTTCAACAGAGGCTTTTCGTAATACACCACATGGTCCAGCTGGGCGGCCGTCAGCCCGGCGGAGCGCAGACAGTAGTCGATCGCGTGCCGCGGGAAACCCGCGTCGTGCTTCTTGCGGGTGAAACGCTCCTCCTGTGCCGCCGCCACGATCTTGCCGTCGACGACCAGCGCGGCGGCAGAGTCGTGGAAGAACGCCGAGATGCCGAGGATCGCAGTCATGGCTCTCCGGAAAGCAATCGCCGGATGTGATCGTCGATGGATGCCGTCGTTCCCGCGTCGCCCTCGATAAGCGAGATGCGCCGCGCCTCCGCGAGGTGCGCGAGCGACTCAACCGGCCGGTTGTGTTCCAGCAACTTGCGCGCGAGCCGCAATTCGACGCCTGAAGTCACCATCCCGCTGCGTTCTGCCGCGAGCAGAAAACGGATCTGGGCCTCGTCGTCGCCCCGCTGCTCACTCAGTATCGCGGCCCGGAGGTTGTTGGCTTGGTTGCGCGACTGCCGGTCCACGGCCGCCAGGGTGGCCTGCTCCGCGGCGGCGGTCTGTCCTGTCTCGTTTAACAGCGTGACCAATGCCTCGAGGCCGGCTTGGTGTCCCGGATCGCGTTCAAGGATTGCGCGCAGGTCACGCTCCGCCGCAACATTGTTTTTTTGGCTGCGCTCGAGCTGCGCGCGCAACAGATGTAAATCCGCGTTGTCCGGCTGCCCCACCAGGAGCGCGTGGAGATGCCGGCGGTGCTCCTCCGGGCGCTTGGTTCGCGCAAAGAGGTCGCCGAACGCCGGCGCAAGCGCCACCTGTTCCCGCCGCGTGGAGACGGCGGCGGCGGCGCGCAGGAGTTTCTCCGCCTCTTCGTGACGACCGAGGCGCATGAGCTTGATCGCGACATTTCCCGCGACCGCGTAGTTGTCGGGCTGCAGGCTCCGCGCGTGTTGCGCCGCCGCAAGGGCGCCGGGCAAATCGCCGAGATCGTCCGCGATTTCCTCTTCAATCTTGGCGAGGTTGGGATTTTCGGGATCGCGCGCGATTGCGACGGCGATCGTCTCTTGCGCCCGCCGCAAGATCCCGGGCGCGCGGCTGGCCGTCTGCGCCTCCGCAAGGTTGCGGCTGAAACGCGCCATATCCTCCGGGTAAGTCAGTTGATTGGGAAACGGCGGGCTTTGCACCAGCGGCGCCAGGCGATGGAGGACGCCGGGGCGCGCATGCGGCGTGTAGCCGAGCGCCAAGGCACAGCCGGTCGAGTCGAGCCAGGTCGGCGCGGCGGCATTGGTTCCGAAGAGCAGTGTTTCCGCTCCTTCGGCCATGGCGCGCGCAACGCGGTGGTTCCCCTCCCAGTCGTAATGCACGTGCTCGAACAGCAGTTCGCGTCCGGCGATCGGTGCGGTCGAGTCGATGTCGGCGCCAAGCTGGTGCGCGGCGTCAACCAGGCCCACCTTGCCGCCGGAACCGCCGACGCGCCGGATGATTTCATTCAGCCGGGGGNNGGCTCGTTGCCGGCCCGCAGTTCAATCGAACCCAACATGAAAAGCGTGTCCGCATACTGCGGGTCGAGCCGCCGCGCCTCCTCGAGATGAGGGCGCGCGGTGGCGTGGTCGTCGAGTCGCCAGGCGATCCGCCCGCGGTCAAAAGCGGTCTGCCATTGCGCGAGTTCGGCCCCGGCCAGGCTGGCGCGATGGAGTGAGAGAAACGGCGGACTGTCCTTGAGATTGGCCACGACCGTGCAGAGCAATGTCTTTGCGCCCGTGCCGGTGGCGATGCGCGCGATGTCGCGCAGGTTGGACTCGAAATTCCGGTAAACCGTCTCGAGCCGGGGATCGTTGCCCGCGACGGCTTGCTCGACAAACATGCTCATGCCGCCCCATTCGGCCGGGAAAGGCCGGGGTGCGAGCAGGCTCATAATTGCGGCCAGCAGTTGCCCGCTGCGGGTCGACCTCACCGCCACGCTCGCGCGGATCACCCAGAGCGGCGGTGCTTCGGAGAGGTAGGTGCAACCCGGACCGTAGGGACCGACGACCTCGTTGTTGCCGAGATAGACGACAAACAGGTCGGGGGAAAACGCCGCCAGGTCGCGTGCAATCTGGTAGACGACATGCGAGTTGATCGCGACCACGCCGGTGTTGAGCACTTCGATTTTCTTTTGCGGATAACGTGCCCGTAATTGCGCCCGCAGCTGGGACACAAAACCGAACGCCGGCGCCGGGATGCCCTGGACCGCCGATTCGCCGAGTACGACGACGCGCAGGGTGTTGGCCGGCTTGGCGCGCGCCACCCGGAAATTCAAAGGCCGGAGATCAAAGCTCTCCGGCATGAACAAGCTGACATACTCCTGGTTTGTGCGATAGTAGCCGGGCTCGCGATCGGGGATGAGAAATTTCGCGGAACNNACGATAAAGCCCGTGTTTCGCGGCAGACGGGCGCGAAGTGCCGGGGTGGGGGGACAATGTGGTGGCGCCGACGCTCACGGGATAGCGGCGCATAGTGCGGGGTGGCGCGGAGTCGTGTCAACCGCTCCCCAGGCGGTCAGCGCCACGCTACTTGGTGCGGCCTGATTTCTGGCGAAACTCTTCGCTTTGCCGCAAAGCGTCGCGCACGTCGCCCTCGGTCCATTCTTTATCCAGCAGGTTCTGCCGATGGTGTCTCAGGCCGCTCGGGTCGGGTTCGCGGCCGAGCACGTCGAGATAAGCCCGGCGGATGATGCGGTCCGCGCCTTCCTGGCGGAATTCGTCACTGCGCCGGATGTGGTCGCGCACCATGCGTTCGGTCCAGCCTTGGTCGATGATCAGCCCGCGATAATTCCGCAGGCCGCTTTGGTCCGGCTCGCGTCCAAGCAGATCGAGATAAGCCCGCTTGATCACCACGTTGGGCTCCTCCCGTGGTTCGTCGCGCCGGCGCACCTCGACCCGCAGCGAGGAGATGCGATCATTCCAACTGGCTGACACGCTGCCGGGGAGCAGCCGGCCGGTGAGGTCGCGCACGCTTTCTGTCAGGCGCATAATTGCTCCCCGGAACCGCGCGTCGGCGTAAACATACACCTCGGCTCCGCCTTCGATCCGGATGGAGGAGATGCGGTCATTGAGCCTGCTCCCGTTCGGAAAGCTCAGCCCCGAGAGATTTTCCAGTGAATCTCCCGGGTAAACCGTCAGGGCGTCGCCGCGAAAATCCGCGTCCTGATAGAAAATCACCCGGGAGCCGCGACTGCGGTCGCGTCCCCGTGGTTGCTCCCAATCCGTGCCTCGTTCCTGACCGCGCTCGTCCCCCCGGTCGCGCGCCTGATATTGTCCGGCGGCGACTGTAACCAACAGGCAGAAGAGTGGAAAATACCGGCTGGGTTTCATGCCTGTGAGACGCCGTAGAATTCGCTATTATTCAACTATTATCCCTGCACCGACAAGCTCAGGTCCTTTACACGCTGACCTGGGGCCGGGTCGGCTCCGGCCAGTCCACGTGAAAGAACTTTCCGCGGGGTTGGTCCACGCGTTCGTAAGTGTGGGCGCCGAAGTAATCGCGTTGCGCCTGGAGCAGGTTGGCGGGCAGGCGGGCCGAACGGTAGCTGTCGTAGTAACTGAGCGCGGAGAAGAAGGTCGGGGCCGGCACGCCGCACTCGGCCGCGAGGGACACCACCTTGCGCCAGTTGGCCTGGGCTTTCTTCACGGTCCGGTTGAAATACGGATCGAGCAGCAGGTTCGCGAGGTCGGGCTTCCGGGCATAGGCTTCGGTTATCTTTTGCAGGAAGGCGGCGCGGATGATGCAGCCTCCGCGGAAGATCTGTGCGATTTCACCGAAATTGAACTTCCAGCCGTATTCCTGCTGGGCGGTGCGCATGAGCTGGAAGCCCTGGGCGTAGGAACAGATTTTCGAGCAGTAGAGCGCGTCGTGGATGGCCTGCACGAGGGCCTTTTTGGAACCGCGGTATTTCTTACCAGGGCCTTTGAGGATCTTCGCGGCGGCCATCCGTTCGTCCTTGATGGCGGAGATGCAGCGGGCGAAAACGGCCTCGGCGACCGTCGGCGCGGGCACGCCCATGTCGAGCGCGTTGGTCGAAGTCCACTTGCCGGTGCCTTTCTGGCCGGCGGTGTCGAGGACGATGTCCACAAAAGCCTTCTGCCTGGTGACCGGATCCTTCTGCCGGAGAATATCGGCGGTAATCTCGATCAGAAAGCTGTCGAGTGCGCCGTGGTTCCACCCGGCGAAAATCTCCGCCTGCTCGGCGGGCTTGAGGCCGAGAAGGCCAGCCATCAAGGCGTAGGCCTCGCAGATCATCTGCATGTCGCCATACTCGATGCCGTTGTGGACCATCTTCACGTAGTGGCCCGCGCCATTCTCTCCGATATAGGTCGTGCAGGACACGCCGCCCGAAACGGGTTTGCCGGGAGTGGCGCCCGTCAGCGGCCGGCCGGTGGTGGCGTCCACCTTGGCGGCAATGGCTTCCCAGATCGGTTTCAGTTCGAGCCAGGCTTTAAATTCGCCCCCGGGCATGAGCGACGGGCCGAAGCGCGCGCCCTCCTCGCCACCAGACACGCCGGAGCCGATGAAACGCAGCCCTTTTTCGCGCAGCCCTTTTTCGCGGCGGATGGTGTCGGTCCACAGGGCGTTGCCCCCATCGATGATGATGTCGCCGGGTTCGAAGAGCGCCGCGAGGCCGTCGATGACGGCGTCGGTGGCCTTGCCGGCCTGGACGAGGATGATGGCCTTGCGGGGCCGGGCGAGCGANNTTTTCGGTGGTGCGGTTGTAGACCGAGATCCGGAAGCCGTGATCGGCGATGTTGAGCGCGAGGTTCTGGCCCATCACGGCAAGGCCGATAAGTCCGATATCAGAGTGCGATTTGACCATAAGAAGGGAGCAGAGATACGCGGCTTTGCCGCTGAAAACCACCCTGTTTTTCGTCCGCCACCCTAAAG
>CXWL01120093.1_pt1 | contig 13370 bp, 4 predicted proteins | sample 590931 | NCBI WGS metagenome assembly CXWL01 (sample SAMEA3498368, study PRJEB10139) | groundwater metagenome | biome: water well; material: biofilm material | place: Germany | collected 2015-04-27 | reverse complement strand
AGGCCGGGGGAGGTGCGGATGACCGGGCCGACGTCGCGGTCTACGGCGTCGATGACCACGCGGTTTTTCATCATGTAGGCCGCCACCGCATCGCTCTCCTGGCCCTTGACCCGAAAGAACGTAAAGCCGGCCGACAGCTCGGGGCTGCGCGGGGTCACCAGTTCGATTTGCGGATGGGCCAGCAGTTGGTCTTTCAGCTCGGTATTGAGCGCGTGGATACGCGCCTGGACCTGCGCCTTGCCCAGTTGCAGGTGCAGCTTGAAGGCCTCGTCCGCCGCCCAGCGATGCTCGAAGGCGTGATAGCCGCCGGGAGTCATGATGGTGGCGAAGTCCTTGTCCTCGGAGAAGGTCGGCACCATCGGCGTGACGTATCTGTTTTGCGCGTCGCGGGCGCATACCAGCCCGGTGCCGCGTGGGCCGAACATCCACTTGTGGGTGCCGGCAATGAAAAAGTCGCAATGCATGTCCGGGAAGTCGAGGTTTTCCACGCCGAAGCCATGCACGCCGTCCACCACATACAGGATGCGGTCCTTATCGTCGCGGTTGCGGTTGTGTTCCTCGACCAGCTTGCCGATTTCGCCGATCGGCAGCTTCACGCCGCTGCCGGACTGTACCCAGGTCATGCCCAGTACGCGGGTGTTGGGGCGGATGGCGCGCTGGATATTGCCCAGTACCTCGTCGGCGGACACCTGGCTGGAACGCTCGAAGAGTTTGATCCGACGTACCTGGGTGCCTTCCTTGAGTACGCGAAAATCCAGCACGTTCTGGGTGGCGTAATGCTCATGAACCGTGGTGAGGATTTCCTGCTCGGGCCGCACCTTGATCCCGCCGTAGATCATTGCCAAGCCTTCGGAGGTGCTGCCGGTAAGGGCGATCTGCGCGGGCGTAGCGTTCAGGTAGCGCCCGGCCCATTCGCGCACCTGGCCTTCGCGTTTCCAGGTTTCCTGCAGGTCCCAGTCCATGGCCAGGCCCGGGTTGCGATCGATCTGCGCGCGGTAACGCTCAATCGCCTCGCGCACAGGCTGTGGGTGCGAGGCCACCAGGAAGTTGGAAAAGTGCAGGTAGCTCGGGTCCTGGTTGAACAGTTGCTTGAATCCCGTCCATGGGGTGTCTGTCGCGTTGGCAGCCATTGCCTGGGGGAGCAGGGCGGCGCCCAATGGCAGGCTGGCGGCAAATACCCCGGCCTGCTTGAGAAAGGTACGGCGGTCGGTCATGGACTGGCTTCTGGTTGATTAGCGGTTGGCCAAGGGTTTGGCGGCTTTTTGTACCTGGTCCCACACCCGCAGGAAGTTGCCGCCCCACAGCTTGGCGATATCAGCCTCGGAATAACCACGCTGGATCAGCTCGGCGGTGACGTTGCGCACCTCGCCGACGTTCTCCCAGCCCTCGATCCCGCCGCCGTCGTTGAAGTCCGAGGAAATGCCGACATGATCGATGCCGATCTTGCGCACGGTGTAGTCGATGGCGTCGCCCAGGTCCTTGAGCGTGGCCTTGGGTTCTTCATCGAGAATCGCGTACAGCGCACTGGCGTACTCGCCGAACCGCTGTTCGGGCCAGGCGGCGATGATCGCGTCGCCCGGCATCAAGGCCATGGCCAGGTTGGGCAGGGGCGGCAGGTTGAAGCGGGCGCGCAGGGTGTTGAGCTTGTCCTGGGTCGGTTGGCTCAGCGGGCGCAGGTAGGCGGAGAAGCCCACGACCTGCACCACGCCGCCGCTGTGCTTGATCAGCTGCAGCTCCTTGTCGCTGAGGTTGCGCGGGATATCCACCGCCGCACGCGGCGCCGAGTGCGACGCCACCATCGGCGTGCGGCTCAACTGCGCGACCTGCTCCAGGGCCTTGGTCGACATCTGCGACACATCGATGATCACCCCCAGGTCATTGAGGCGGTGTACGGCTTGCTTGCCGATATCCGACAGGCCGTCGAGGGCGTCCACCGAATCATTGAAAAACGGCAGCGGGCGCGACGAGTCGGACCAGGCGTTATTGCCGATATAGCTGAAGCCGAACATGCGCATGCCGCGTGCGGCCCACAGGTCCAGCTGGTTGAGATCGTTGCCCAGCGGATAGGCGTTGAGCATGCTCATGAAGATCGCAAACTTGCCCTCGCCATGCAGGCGCCGGAAGTCGTCCGGGGTGTAGGCGATGGCGACCTGGTTGGGGTAGTCGCGCACCATGGCGCTGATGATCTTGTAGCGCACTTCCTGTTCATGGCGTGCGGCTTCGACAAAACCCTCGGTGGGTTTATGCGGCGCGTTGGGGCCGTTCCAGATTTCCGGCCAGCCGAAAATCGTCAGGGCTGCACCCGACAGGCGCCCACGGGCGGCCTTGGCCAGGTCGAACTGGCCGCTGCCGTCCTTGTCGGCCTCATTGCCGGCCGTGCCGAAATCCACCGGCACGGTGATATGGCTGTCGAACGACAGCAGGCGGTCCTGCATTTCATTGGCCTGCTTGATCACCTCCAGCGGGTAGCCGGCATTGCCCTTGAACCAGTGATCCCAGACCAGGAAACCGGCCCCGGCACCGATGGCCAGTGCCAGTGGCAAGCCGATATACAGCGCCTTTTTCGAACGTGGTTTTGTCATTGCCATCTCAGTCAGTTGAGGCCTTCGCTATCAGGGAAGAACGAGTGATGGGCGGGGAAATTTAGGCAGCACGGTCAGCGCGGTAAATTTCCCCGGGCTGCAAACGTTCTAGCTCTGATAAAGCCGTTTCCTAAGGTAGACAATGACCATCTCTCGACGTGGGTTCATCGCAGGCCTGGCGCTTACCGGTGCCGCTGTGCCGGCGGCCTTTTATGCCCATCGCGAGTTGACGCGCGAAGAATTTCCCATTACTCCCGGCGAAGCCACGGTGGACCTGGCCGATACGGCCGGCCAACAGCTGGCGAACGCCCTGCGCGGGGTCTGGAGCCTGCGCCTGGAAGGCCGCGATGCCGGCCTCAAGGGCCTGCCGCTGCAAGGCCTGGAGCTGCTGCTCGACATCGCCCCCCGTGGCCGAGGCTTGCGCGGTTACCTGGACACCGCTGACACCCTGCGCGCCGAGGGCGAACCCCGTTACCGCGTGCTTGGCGATCTGTTGACGGGGGCGAGTGACTTGCTCTACTGGCGCGTGATCGACCGCGACAGCGCCGACGGCAGCCCCGCGTACGAATTCAAGATGACCCTCGACGAAGTCTGGGGCGCGTTCGCCAACGCCGGCAGCAGCACCCTCAGCGGGCAGGTCCTCGACCTGGATCGGCCCCTGGCCCGTATCGAGCGTGACAGCCGCTTCATTGCCCACAAGCAGTGGTTTCCCGAGGCGCGCGAACGCATCGGCCTCAACCCGACCCTGCTGGCCTGGTTGATCGCCCCCGAGCACCGCCTGTTTCACCAACTGTGGCACGCCACCCGTGACCAGTGGCACAAACTCTCCGAGGACAAACGCGACGCCCTGCGCGGCATCGGCTGGCAACCCGGCCCGCGTGGCAAGGAGCGGGATGCGCGGGGAAAACTCAAGGACCGTAACGGCTCGGGTATCGATTTCTTTTTCATGCACCGGCATATGCTCGGCGCCGCGCGGGCCATGCAGGATCTGCCCTCATGGCCGCAATTTCCCTTGCCGCAACCGCCGCTGGAGCGTGATCGACTGGGTTTTGTGCGGTATTTCGATAACCACGACGGCTTTGCGCTGCCGCCGACCTGGTCGGCGCCGGATGACAGCGACTACACGCAATGGGTCAGCGACATCAAGGCTGCCGAGACGTACCACAGCAACTTCCAGGTCTGGGAGTCGCAGTACCGCGACCCGCGTTATTTGTCCAGGTTGACGCTGGGGCAGTTGGGTTCCGAGATGGAACTGGGCCTGCATGACTGGCTGCATATGCGCTGGGCCTCGGTGCCCCGCGACCCGTCCAACGGTGCGCCGGTGCCCTTCGCGCGCGACCCGGCGGACTTTGCGCCGCGTTGGTATGCGCCAGAGAACGACTTCCTCGGCGATCCGTTTTCGTCGCATGTGAACCCGGTGTTCTGGCACTTTCATGGGTGGATCGATGACCGGATTGAGGATTGGTTTCGCGCCCATGAGCGGTTCAGTCCGGGTGAGGTCCGCCGGCTGGAGGTCAACGGCGTGGCGTGGTTTGCGCCGGGGCGTTGGGTGGAAGTGGGCGATCCGTGGCTGGGGCCGGATACCCATGGGTGCAGCACCACGCCGGGGTTGCAGATGGGCAAGTCGATGGAGATGGACCCGGAGACGATGAAGCTGGCGTTGCGCATTACCTTTGGGGCAGATGAGGAGGTGTTGGCGGGGTTGTTTAGGCGGGTGCCGAGGCGGCCTTGGTATGCACGGCATTTGAAGGTTGTGGCGCGGTAGCGGTTCGCTGGGTACATCTCGTTCCTTCGTGCGGCCAGCGTGTTTAAAAGCCAAAGCGCGGCGGCCTTAGAGCGGACCGATTTTTCAGGCCGCACGCGGTTAAAAATGTGGGAGGGGGCTTGCCCCCGATAGGGTGTGTCAGCTGATAATTCTGTAGCTGACCCACTGCTATCGGGGGCAAGCCCCCTCGCACATTTTGATCTCCATATATCAGATGCACCTCGGGCTTCTTTTGATCTGCTTTGCTTTTGATTTTGATCTGAGCCGCCGTAAGAGCGGAACCAATATCCGTCATCACCCAAATAACGGATATGCCCCCGAACCAACCTTGTCCCCACTTCCCATGTCACCCCCCACCTGCCAAATCCCTTAATTTCCCAACCCTGCCGGAAGCCCCTCCAGGCGTTCGGCTGCGCCCGCTATTCCATAACGGGCCGCGATCCAAACGGCAGCTGAAAACGGACTTTCTTCTCCACCGTGACTTACCAGGCAGGTTACCCCATGCAGTTCAGCGAATTATTGGCAGCGATTTCCACCCACGCGATCCGTCTGCAAATGGAAGAGGGCGACCTGATTGTCCTGGGTGACGACGAGGCGTTGGATGAGGCCGTGTGGGATCAATTGATCGCCCACAAGCCCCAACTGCTGGCGCTGGTCGCCGAGCACGGCGGCGACTGGCTCAGCCCGGCCTACCGCATCACGCCGGCCATGCTGGCGCTGGTCAACCTTGACCAGGCGGCCATCGACCGTATCGTCGCCGCCATCCCCGGCGGTGCGGCGAATGTGCAGGACATCTACCCGCTGGCGCCGCTGCAGGAAGGCATGCTTTACCACCACCTTTCTGCCGAGCACGGCGACCCCTACGTGCTGCACGCGCAGTTCGCCTTTGACAGCCGCGCGCGCCTCGACGCGTTTGCCGAGGCGCTGCAATGGGTGATCGACCGCCACGACATCCTGCGCACCTCGATGGTCTGGGAGCGTCTCGACGAGCCGCTGCAAGTGGTGTGGCGCCAGGCGACCCTGGCCTGCGAAGCCGTGGACATTGACGCGCGCACCTACCGCATGGACCTGAGCCAGGCGCCGCTGCTGCGCCTGGTATATGCCGAGGCCCCGGCCACCGGGCGCGTCACGGCGACGTTGCTGTTTCACCACACCATCCTCGACCACACCGCCCTCGATGTGGTGCGCCATGAAATCCAGCTGTACCTGGCCGGCGAGCAGGCCCAGGCCGGAGCGCCGGTGCCGTTTCGCAGCTACATCGCCCAGGTACGCCACGGCGTCAGCGAACAGGCCCATGAGGCATTTTTCCGCGAGATGCTGGCGGATATCGATGCGCCGACCTTGCCCTTCGGTTTGCAGGATGTGCAGGGCGACGGCCAGGGCATCGACGAGGCGCGCATGCCGGTCGACAGCACCCTCAGCCGCCGCCTGCGCAACCTGGCGCGGCCGCTTGGGGTGAGTGTGGCGAGTCTGCTGCACCTGGCGATGGCCCGGGTGGTGGGCGTGGTGTCGGGTCGCGAGGCGGTGGTGTTCGGCAGTGTGATGCTCGGCCGCATGGGCGCGGGTGAGGGCGGTGAGCGGGCCCTGGGCATGTTCATCAATACCTTGGCGCTGCGCGTGGATGTGGGCGAGCAGGGCGTACGCGCCGGGGTCAAGGCTACCCATGAGCGGCTCACCCGCCTGCTTCAGCATGAACACGCCTCCCTGGCGCTGGCCCAGCGTTGCAGTGGCGTGGCTGCGCCCGCGCCGTTGTTCAGCGCGATTCTCAACTACCGGCACAGCGCCGCTGGCGACATGGCGCAGGTAATTGAGATCGCGCCAGGCATCCAGGTGCTGGGCGCCGAGGAACGCACCAACTACCCGCTGACGGTGAACGTGGATGACCTGGGCGAAGACTTCGCCCTCACCGTGATGGTGGCGGCCTCCATCGGCGCACAGCGCGTGGCGGGCTACCTGCACACGGCCCTCGAAAGCCTGGCGGAGGCCCTGGAGCATCGACCGCAGATGCCGCTGAGCGGCCTGAACATCCTGCCCGACACCGAACGCCAGACCCTGCTGCACAGCCTCAATCATAGCCCGCAGACTTATGCCGACAGCGCATTGATCCACCAGCAAGTCGAAGCCCACGCCGCCGCCCAGCCCGAGGCCATCGCAGTGCGCTTCGACCACCAATCCCTCAGCTACCGCCAGCTCAACGAACGCGCCAACCAGGTTGCCCACCGCCTGCTGGCCCAAGGCATTCGCGCCGATGACCGCGTGGCGATCTGCGTGGAGCGCGGCCCGGAAATGATCATTGGCCTGCTGGGCATCCTCAAGGCCGGCGCCGGCTACGTACCGATTGACCCGGCGTATCCGCTGGAGCGCATTGCCTACACCCTGGCCGACAGCGAACCCCTGGCCGTGCTGGTGCAGGCCAATACCCGTCACCTGGTCGGCGACCTGGTGCAGATTGACCTCAATGGCCTGCGCGGCGAGTCCATCGTCAACCCGCGAGTCGCCCTCAACCCGGCCAGCCTGGCTTATGTGATCTACACCTCGGGCTCCACCGGCCAGCCCAAGGGCGTGATGATCGAGCACCGTCAGGTGGCGCGCCTGTTCAGCGCCACCGCGCACTGGTTCGGCTTCAACAACAACGATGTGTGGGCGCTGTTCCACTCTTTCGCGTTCGACTTTTCGGTATGGGAAATCTGGGGCGCGCTGATGCACGGCGGGCAGTTGCTGATCGTGCCGCAACTGGTCAGCCGTTCTCCGGACGAGTGCTACGCGCTGCTCTGCGATGCCGGCGTGAGCATCCTCAACCAGACGCCGAGCGCCTTTCGTCAATTGATTGCCGCCCAGGGCCAGAGCGCCCAGGCCCATTCCCTGCGCCAGGTGATTTTCGGCGGCGAGGCCCTGGACCCCGGCATGCTCAAACCCTGGTACGCCCGCGCGCTTAACGCCGGTACGCAATTGGTGAACATGTACGGCATCACCGAAACCACCGTGCATGTGACCTACCGCGCGTTGCAGGCGGCGGATGCGCAGCACGTCGGCGCCAGCCCGATTGGCGTGCGCATTCCCGACCTGCAACTGTATGTGCTGGATGCCCACCGCCAGCCGCTGCCGTTTGGCGTGGTCGGCGAGTTGTACGTGGGCGGCGCCGGTGTGGCGCGCGGTTACCTGAACCGCGAGGCGCTGACCGCCGAGCGCTTCCTGACCGACCCGGCCACCGGCCAGCGCCTGTACAAGACCGGCGACCTCGGCCGTATGCTGGCCGACGGCAGCGTCGAGTACCTGGGGCGTAACGATGACCAGGTGAAGATTCGTGGCTTTCGCATCGAGCTGGGCGAAATCCAGGCGCACCTGGCCAACGCCGAAGGCGTACGCGACGCGCTGGTGATTGCCCGCGAAGACACGCCTGGCGACACGCGCCTGGTGGCCTATGTGATTGCCGAGGGTGAACTCAACGTCGCCGACCTGCGCGACCATCTGCTGCGTACCTTGGCTGAACACATGGTGCCCAGCGCCTTCGTCACACTGGCCGCGTTCCCATTGACCAGCAACGGCAAACTCGACCGCAAGGCCTTGCCCGCGCCGGATGCCGACGCCCTGGCGCGCCGTCGCTACCAGGCCCCGCAGGGCCCGGTGGAAGCTGCCATCGCCGCGATCTGGCAAGACCTGCTCACACTCGACCGGGTCGGCCGTGACGACAACTTCTTCGAACTCGGCGGCCACTCCCTGTTGGCGGTCAAGCTGATCGAACGCATGCGCCAGGTCGACCTCGGCGCCGACGTGCGCGTGCTGTTCGGCCAGCCGACCCTGGCCGCGCTGGCCGCCGCAGTAGGCGGGCAGCAGCAGGTGCAGGCACCGGCCAACCTGATCACCAGCGCCAGCCAGCACATCACCCCGGACATGGTGCCGCTGGTGGAACTCGACCAGGCTGGCCTCGACCACATCATTCGCAGCGTGCCCGGCGGCATCAGCAATGTGCAGGATATCTACGGGCTCGCCCCCTTGCAGGCGGGCATTTTGTATCACCACCTGGCGACTGCCGAAGGCGACCCCTACGTGTTGCAGGTGCAGTTCGGCTTTGCCGATCAAGCGGCGGTGGACGCGTTCATTCAGGCGCTGCACAGCGTGATCGAGCGCAACGACATCCTGCGCACCGCGATCCTCTGGGAAGGCCTCAACGAGCCGGTGCAGGTGGTGTGCCGCCAGGCGCCGCTGGCCGTCGAATGCATCACCACAGAAGGTGGATTGACCCAGCTGCAACAACGCTTCGACCCACGCCACTATCGCCTCGACCTGACCCGCGCCTCGCTGATGCATTTTGCCTACACCCAGGAACAGGACCGCCTCGTCGGCATCCTGCTGCTGCACCATATCCTGCTCGACCACACCGCCCTGCAAGTGCTGGTGGACGAGATGAGCGCGAGCCTGTCCGGCAATGGCGCGCAACTGGCTGACGCGGTGCAGTACCGCAACTACGTGGCCCAGGCGCGGCTTGGGGTGAGCCAGGCACAGCACGAGGCGTTTTTCAGCCAGATGCTCGGCGATATCGACGAGCCGACCCTGGCCTTTGGTTTGCACGACATCAATGGCGACGGCAGTGGCATTGTCGAGGCGCACCTGCCGCTGGAGCCGGCCCTCAGCCTCGGCCTGCGTGAGCAGGCGCGGCAGCTGGGAGTGAGCAGCGCGAGCCTGGTGCACCTGGCCTGGGCCCAGGTGCTGGGGCAGGTGTCGGGCCAGCAGGACGTGGTGTTCGGCACCGTGTTGCTGGGCCGTATGCAAGGCGGCGCGGGCGCCGATCGGGCGTTGGGGATGTTCATCAATACCTTGCCGCTGCGGGTCAGCCTTGGCGCCGTTGGCGTGCAAGCCGGCGTGCGCGCCACNNTCCCTATCCCTGGCCCAGCGTTGCAGTGGCGTACCCGGTTCGCTGCCGCTGTTCAGTACGCTGCTCAACTACCGTCACAGCGCCCCCGGCGACGCCCCAGGCGCGCGCCCGTTTGCCGCCGCCGGGATTGAAATCCTCAGCTCCGAAGAGCGCAGCAACTACCCGCTGGTGCTCAACGTCGATGACCTCGGCACGGGTTTCGCCCTGACCGTGCAAGGCAAGGCGAGCCTGGATGTGCAGCGTGTGGCGGGCTACATGCTGACCGCGTTGCGCCACCTGGTGAGCGCGTTGCAACAGGCACCGACCACGCCGCTGGCGGCCGTGTCGATTGTGCCGCCCGCCGAGCGCCAACAGCTGTTGGTGGATTTCAATGCCACCGCCCGCGACTACCCGGCGCACCTCAGCGTGCACCAGCTGTTCGAAGCCCAGGCGCTGGCCCATCCCGAAGCGGTGGCAGCGGTGCAGGGGCGATTGTCCCTGAGTTACCGCGACCTCAATCGCCGCGCCAACCGCCTGGCCCATCACCTGCTCAACCAGGGCGTGCAGCCGGGGGAAAGCGTGGCCATTGCGCTGCCACGCTCCCTCGACCTGTTGATCTGCCAGCTGGCGATCCTCAAGTGCGCGGCAGTGTATGTGCCGCTGGACGTCAACGCGCCGGTCGAGCGCCAGGCCTTTATCGTGCAGGACAGCGGCGCGCACCGCGTGCTCAGTAGCCTGGCTGACCTGAATCTTGAGGCACTGTCGACACGCAATCCCGAGCTGCAGACGTCTGCCGAATCGGTGGCGTACATCCTCTACACCTCCGGTTCCACCGGGGCGCCTAAGGGGGTGCAAGTACCGCACCGGGCGATCTCGCGCCTGGTGATCAACAACGGTTATGCCGAGTTCAACGGGCGCGACCGCGTGGCCTTCGCCTCCAACCCGGCCTTCGACGCCAGCACCCTGGAGGTGTGGGCGCCGTTGCTCAATGGCGGCTGCGTGGTGGTCGTGGAGCAGGCCGAGTTGCTGTCCCAGGCCGCATTTGGCGCGCTGTTGCAGGAACACGCCGTGAGCGTGTTGTGGCTGACCGCCGGGCTGTTCCACCAGTACGCCGATGCGCTGATGCCGGTGTTCCGCCAGTTGCGCTACCTGATCGTCGGCGGCGATGTCCTCGACCCGCAGGTGATCGGCCGCGTGCTCAAGCTTGGCAAGCCGCAACACCTGCTCAACGGCTACGGGCCGACCGAAGCCACTACGTTTTCCACCACCTTTGAGATCACGGCGGTGGGCGAGGGCAGCATCCCGATTGGCCGGCCGATTGCGAACGCCCAGGCCTACGTGCTGGATGCGCGCCGGCAGCCGGTGGCACTGGGGGTGGTGGGCGAGCTGTATATCGGTGGCGCGGGCGTGGCCCGGGGCTACTTGAACCAGCCGCAACTGACCGCCGAAAAATTCATCCCGAACCCCTTCGGCGAAGGCTTGCTGTACCGCAGTGGCGACCTGGCCTGCTGGCAGGCCGACGGCACGTTGCGGTATCAGGGGCGTAATGACCTGCAGGTGAAGATCCGTGGTTTCCGTATTGAGCCCGGCGAGATCGAAACCTGCCTGGCCGCCTGCGCCGGGGTGAGGGACGCAGTGGTGCTGGTGCGTGAAGACGCGCCGGGCGACAAACGCCTGGTGGCGTACTACACCGCAGACGCCGCGCTGCCGATCGACGCGTTGCGCGCCCGGCTGCAAGGCCAGTTGCCGGACTATATGGTGCCGTCGGCCTATGTCTGGCTGGAGCTGTTGCCCCTCACCGCCAATGGCAAACTGGACCGCAAGGGCCTGCCGGTGCCTGACGCGAGTGCGTTGCTCAGCCGTGGCTATGAAGGCCCCGAAGGCGAGGTAGAAATTCAGCTCGCGCAGATCTGGCAAGACTTGCTCAAGCTCGATCGCGTGGGGCGCCATGATCATTTCTTCGAGCTGGGCGGGCACTCGTTGCTGGCGGTCAGCCTGATCGAACGCATGCGCCAGGTGGGCCTCAGCGCCGATGTGCGCGTGCTGTTCAACCAGCCGAGCCTGGCAGCACTGGCAGCGGCGGTGGGCAGCGGCCGGGAGATTGTGGTGCCGGCCAATGGCATCGCGCCGGGCTGTACGCACATCTCGCCGTCGATGCTGACGCTGGTGCACCTCGACCAGCCGGCCATCGACCTTATCGTCTCGAGCGTGCCGGGCGGTGCCGCCAACGTGCAGGATATCTACCCGCTGGCGCCCTTGCAGGAAGGCATTCTCTACCACCATATCAGCGCCGGGCAGGGCGACCCCTACCTGCTGCAATCGCGCATGGCCTTCGACAGCCTTGAGCGCTTGCACGGTTTTATGGGCGCGCTGCAACAGGTGGTGACGCGCCACGATATCCTGCGCACCGGTGTGGTCTGGGAAGGCCTGGACAGCCCGGTGCAAGTGGTGTGGCGCGACGCGCAACTGGTGGTGCAGGAAATCCAACTGGACCCGGCCGACGGCGACATCATCGAGCAACTGCACGCGCGTTTCGACGCCCGCCATTACCGCCTGGACATCACCCAGGCGCCGCTGCTGCGCATGGTCTACGCCCAGGACCCGGCCAACCAACGGGTGGCGGCGATCCTGCTGTTCCATCACCTGGCACTCGACCATACCGCCATGGACGTGGTCGGCCAGGAGATGCATACCCTCCTGTTCAACCCGACTCAGGCGTTGCCCGCCGCAGCGCCGTTTCGCAACTACGTGGCCCAGGCACGTCTGGGCGTGAGCGAGCAGGAGCACGAAGCCTTCTTCCGCGAGATGCTCGGCGCTATCGACGAACCGACCTTGCCCTTTGGCGTGCAGGACGTGCAGGGCGATGGGCGCGATATCGAGGAAGCCGAGCAGGCCCTGGACGCGGCACTGGCCTTGCGGGTTCGCGAGCAGGCCCGGCAGTTGGGCGTCAGCGCAGCCAGCCTGATGCACCTGGCCTGGGCGCAGGTGCTGGGGCTGGTATCCGGACGTGACGCAGTGGTATTCGGCACGGTGTTGATGGGCCGCATGCAGGCCGGCGAGGGCGCCGACCGGGCGCTGGGGATGTTTATCAACACCTTGCCGCTGCGGGTCGATGTGGCGGCCGGCGCCGCCGAGGCGGTCAAGGCCACCCATGCCCGCCTGAGCGCACTGCTGGGCCACGAACACGCGTCCCTTGCGTTGGCCCAGCGTTGCAGCGGCGTGCCGGCGGCGGTACCGCTGTTCAGCGCCTTGCTCAATTATCGGCACAGCACGCCTGCGGCCATGGCCCGTGACGGCCAGGGCATCTGGGAAGGCGTGCAGTTGCTCGGCGGTGAAGAGCGCAGCAACTACCCGCTGACCTTGAGCGTGGATGACCTCGGCACAGGCTTCGGTCTGCATGTATTGGCGCTGCCGCAGATCGGCGCCGAGCGGCTGTGTGGCTATATGCACAACGCGGTGGAGCAGTTGGTCACGGCATTGGAAAGCGCGCCCGCCACCCAACTCAATCGCTTGCAGCTATTGCCAAAGGCGGAGCGCGACACCCTGCTGCGCGAATTCAATGCCAGCGGCCAGGATTTCCCCCTGGGCCAGACCGTCCACGGCGCGTTTGAAGTGCAGGCCGAGCGCCAACCCCAGGCGGTCGCGGTGGTGCAGGACGGCGCGTCGCTGACCTATCAGCAACTCAACCGACGCGCCAACCAACTGGCCCATCACCTGCTGGCGCTCGGCGTGCAGCCGGATGACCGCGTGGCGCTGTGCTGCCGGCGTGGCCCGCAGATGCTGGTGGGGCTGTTGGGTATTCTCAAGGCCGGCGCGGGGTATGTGCCGATCGACCCGGCTTACCCTGCCGAGCGCATCGCCTACCTGTTGCAGGACAGCGCCCCAGCAGCAGTGTTGGCCGAGGCGGCCACGCAGGCGGTATTGGGGGCGATCACCACGCTGGATCTGCACGACCCGGCGTTACAGCGCCACCCCGTCAGCAACCCGCAACTGCGCGCNNGGCGTGATGGTCGAACACCGCAGCGTGGAAAACCTGGTGCATTGGCATTGTGAAGCCTTCGGTGTGGACGCCGGCAGCCAGGTCAGCAGCCTCGCCGGTTTTGGTTTTGACGCGATGGCCTGGGAGGTCTGGCCGACCCTGTGCAGCGGCGCGACCCTGCACCTGCCGCCC
>CXWL01010877.1_pt1 | contig 13371 bp, 10 predicted proteins | sample 590931 | NCBI WGS metagenome assembly CXWL01 (sample SAMEA3498368, study PRJEB10139) | groundwater metagenome | biome: water well; material: biofilm material | place: Germany | collected 2015-04-27 | reverse complement strand
GGCGGCTTGTCGGGAGCGGGCGGTGCGGTGGATTGAGTTGACCGCGCACGGGGTCATTTGACGGCCGGGAGACTTTCGGAGTCAGCAGTTTGGCCGTCGATCTGGACTTCTTTCTCGCCCCGATTTGAGCGGTCTCGCCTGGCGCTCGCACACCGCGATCAATCGCGCAAGCCGGCGATCACGGCCCAGTCTCCTGCTGCGCAGTGTCCGCGTTGAGTCGATTCAAGCGGCTTGCCCGCCCTGTGCCCGCAGGCACTGTGCGATTGACTTACGTCCATGCATTTCTGCTATATCAAGTGGCCTGCGACCACCGTCTCCCCGGTCTTCTGATCTCGCGTTGACGTCGGCGCCCCTTGACAAGAGCAGTGAGACGATATCCAACGATCCGGACAAACAGGCGCAGTGCAATGCGGTGAAGTCGGGGCGGCCCCGTTGCTCTATGTCTGCACCATGATCGAGCAAAGTCTTGACTACCGCCAGGCTCTTTGCAGGATCGTCAGAACATGACCCTATGGCGCTATGCAAAGGCAAATCGCCACAGGGATCCAAGGATCGTGTTTGGTTGAGCGGGCTGCCCTGATCGATGGCTGGTCATGGCGCTCAGTTCCTCAGCCCAAGTGCCCGAAGCCAGGCGTCCACTTGGCCGAAGGCGTCTTGCTGCCATTGATCTGGACTGCGTTCGCCCAGCACGTTCGTGTCTTCGACAAAGCGGCGCACGCAGGTTGGCCCGAAGCTATCCGGGGTGTCGAACTTGCCGGCGATGAATCTGAAGCCCGCCGCACCGCTTGCATGATCGAGCAGCGGGCGGCATGCCTTGGCGAGCGCTTCGGGGCCGCCAGGGTAGTTCCGGACGCAGTAGTAGATGTCGTAGGCATCCTTTTGCTTGTAGCGCCCCTCAACGGCGTGGCCCTTCATCGCGAGGAGGGCGGGGATGGAGCAGACCGCGATCTCGACCCGGTTCGTACCGCCTGTTGGCATAGGCCCGCTGATTGCCACCATCTGATAAAAACGCGTCGCCAAGTCGGCGCCATCCGCTCGTTGCACCGCGAAGTCGCTGATCAACGGAGGCACGTTCTTGACGATCTGCGCATCCCTTGGCATCAAGAAGTCAACGATGATGTCGATCGGATTGCCGCCGTCCCGGGTGGGGACCTGTCGCACAAGTTGAAACCGCCGCAACGCCTCGCGCTGGTGATAGCCGTGGCCGCGCAAGGCATCGATGAGCGTGGCGTATTCACCGTCGCCCAAGGCCTCTGCATCCAGTCCCACGTCCACGTCGAGCGTGCCAACGTGCGGCATGTCCTCGTTGCCGAGCAACAGCCAGGGAACCACACCGCCAACGATGGCGAACTTGCCCTTGAAGCTGCCGAGAATCTGGCCGATTTCGACCAGCACGGTCTTGACGGCCGCCGTTGTGCGGTCGTCATAGTCGGAGGCGGATTGCGGTTCGCCTGGGCTCATTTCGACCATTGAAGTCTTTCTTGTCGTAGGTGGTCGGCCGCTTCCCGCCCGCGCTCGCCCGAGGCGTACAGATCAAGATAGGTTTGGACCGGGCTCATGCAGACTGCACCTGGCGCAGGTTCCACCGCATCGCGGAACAATCCGCAATCCTTGAGCACGCTAACAACCACGTTCTCGCCTTTGGAGATGGGGGCGAGCTTCAAGGCGGACTGAAGACGTTCGAGCCCCTTCTCGTCCGCATAAAAATACTGCGTGCCCGTCCGGCCGTACGGGGCGAGCCATTGTGCCGAAGAGAAGGAGGCGAAAGCAGCCAAACCGGCCGCGCCATCCGCGCGGAGTGCGCCCCGCGCGGCTTCCTCGAATGCGTTGCCATGCAGAGTTGTGTAGAAGGTCATACGTTTGGCGGCCGGTGGCTCATAGGCGTCGCGCCATGCGTTCAGCAGTGTTTCCGGCTCAGAGAGAAGCAGGCCACCATTTGAGACTTTCGCCCACTCCCGATCGAGCAAACCGACACGTACGTTGCTGGCGTGACCCAGGCTGACGCCAGCGGCCTGTGCAAGCTCCGTAACGCGCCACGCCCGGCTTGGATCGCGAAGGAGCACGCGCAAGACCTGCGCGGATTTCGGCTTGAAGAGTGATTTCAGAACGCGCTGCTCAGCCACTGGTTTGGTCGCAACATGGCGTTCGATGAAGACGCCACCGAAAACCAGGCGCGCATTGCCTTCCAGGTCGAGATAGCCCACACCCTGCTCGCGGCACAGTGTCTGGGTGTCGGGTGACAGATAGGGCGCAATGAAGACCGGAGTGGAGTCCCGCGCGTGACGCGCCACATAGTTGCGCAGTTGGAGCAAGGCCATCCGGACGTGGCGCGGCTGGCCACTTGCCTTGACTTCGCATACCAGCGCATGGCGCTTGCCACTCGCGTCGACATGGGCAATGATGTCAACCTCTTGATCAAGCCCACCCACATCACTTTCAATCTTTAGGACTTTGATGGGAGGCACTTGTTCCAACAGGCGACGAAGCGTGTCCATCGCTTGGTGTTCGAGGGTTTTCATCGAATCGACGGTTTTCAGCATTTGCTGAAAGTATCATTTTTAGTGAAATTGTCAATCCATATTTCACCAAATCAGGTTATTTCAGCAAATGCTGAAACTCGATTCATCAGTGAAATAGGGGCGCCAGACCGCCGAGCAGCGACGCGGGTCGACGCTATGCGTACTTAATGGCAAGCGACGCCAGTCAAGAACCAAAGTCCCGTCCCGTGAGAGCTGAGGGCGCCGGCCTGGATGGCTCCGCGAATGTCCCCCGGCCGGCGGACAGCCGCAGCACGGAATGCCACGTCGGCCTGATCCCGCCAACCAGCTGGCAACGGGTGCACCCCACCCAAAAACCGAAAAAAAACCGCCACCAGACTACAGTGGCACCATTGGCAGTCGCCGCCCTGGGTGACGCTCGTTTACCGGAGAATTCACCATGTCCCTACCCCGTTCTTTGCGCCGCCAAGCCGTGATGGCGCTGGCATTTCCCCTGGTGTTGGCGCTCGGCGCATGTGGTGGCGCGCAATCGGACGCCACCTCGCCCATCACCTCAGCGCAAGCCAGCAGCAGTGCCGCGTCCAAGCGGGCACTGGCCGCGCCGGCCACCACCTTCACCGAGGTGCAAACCGTGTTTGGCCTGTTCGAGTGGGTGGAGGTCAACTTCGCGCAGTTCTTCCCGGTCGGACCGGCCACGCTGCGGGTGGGCGGCGTGGATTCGCGCACTTACCCCAACGGCAATGTGGTGTCCATCTCCAATGGCGGCGTTTACCTTCAAGGGCCGGTGGTTGGCAGCCCGGCCAGTCCGGTCTTGGTGGTCAGCGTGGCTGACTTCTGCGGCGCCTACCCCGGAGCCTGTGGCACGCGGCATGTGCGCCAGGTGACGGTGGGTGGCCTGTTGCGCGAGTACATCGTCTACGAACCCTGGGTCACGCTGGGCAAATCAGCGCGGCCGGCGGTGTTCATGTTGCATGGCACCAGCGGTGATGGCGACAAGTTTCTGGGCATATCGGGCTGGCGCGAGAAAGCCGACAGCGCTGGCATGGTGGTGGTGTTCCCCTCCGCATTGCGCCACTGCTTTTACGAGGACGACATCACGGTCAACGGCATTTTTGACGCCGATGAAATCCGCGCGCCGACCAAGTGGGCCTTTGGCGGCTTGGGCAAGGCCAGCAAGATGCCTTTGTGCACGCCCGACCAGTTGGCCAGCCTGCCCGCCGAGGCCCGCGCCGCGGCCGATCATCCTTTGGCCGACGACATCGCCTACTTCGACGCCATGGTGGATGACCTGAAACAGAACTATACCGTCGACGCCAAGCGCCTGTACCTGACCGGTTTCTCCAACGGCGGCCAGATGGCTGGCCGCTTGGCGGCCGAGCGCTCGACCGTGTTTGCCGCCGGCGCCAGCTCGGCCGGCCCGGCCGACCCCGACATTCCAACCGCCACACGGCCAATGTCCTATGTGGCCACGGTGGGCACGGTGGACGACCGTTTCATGGCCGCGTTGGGTGGTCAGCCGCTGCCCTTGACTGACTCGGGTGGCAACGCCGCCTTCATCAACGTCATGGTCAAGCCGTTCTCCGATGTGCAACTGCTCGACCCGGCGATCTACACCTATGCACCGGTTATGCTGTTCGGGAAAAACATCAGTCTGTATGCGTACACCACCAGCGTTGCCAAGCCGCCGGCGGGCAACCGGCTGTATGTGGCGGTGATCGAGGGGCTGGACCACCAGTACCCCAACGGCAAGAACCATCCGGTCATCATGGCCGAGGTACTGTGGCCATTCTTTGAGTCGCAAGTGTTGCCGTGAGCCCCGGCTCTACAACACCAGGATGGCGCGAAAGTCGTTGACGTTGGTGTGGGTGGGGCCGGTGGTCACCAAGTCACCCAGCGCCTGGAAGTAGCCGTAGGCGTCGTGGCGGTCCAGATGGTCATCGAGCTTCAAGCCCTTGCCCAGCGCGCGCGCCAGTGTGTCGGGCGTCACCAGCGCACCGGCGTTGTCTTGCACGCCGTCGATGCCATCGGTGTCGGCGGCCAGCGCCCACACGCCGGCCTGCCCTTGCAGCGCCTGCGCCAGCCCCAGGCAGAATTCACCGGCGCGGCCACCGCGCCCGCGCTGCACACCGCTGGGCAAGGGCTTGACCGTGACGGTGGTCTCGCCTCCCGACAGAATCACACTAGGCCTTTTGAAAGGTTGGCCATGGCGCGCCACCGCGCGTGCCAGCGCCGCATGCACCTTGCCCACCACCGACGACTCGCCTTCAATCTCGTCGCTCAGAATATGGGCCTCGATGCCCGCCGCGCGCGCAGCCGTGGCCGCCGCTTCCAGTGATTGTTGCGGCGTGGCGATCAGGTGCACGGCGTGGCCATTGAACACCGCGTCGCCGGGTTTGGGTGTCTCCAGCGCGCCGCTCTCCAGCCGCTGCAACACCTCGCGCGGAACCGCGATGCCATAACGCTGCAATATCGCCAACGCCTCGGGGCAATCGCTCGGGTCGGGCACGGTCGGGCCGCTGGCAATCACCGAGGGGTCGTCGCCCGGCACATCGCTGATGGTCAGCGTCACCACCTGGGCTGGCCCACACGCGGCGGCCAGCCGCCCACCCTTGATGCGCGACAGGTGCTTGCGCACACAGTTCATCTCGCTGATGCTGGCGCCGCTGTTGAGCAGCGCTTGGTTGATGCCCTGCTTGTCGGCCAGTGTCAGGCCCTCGCTGGGCAGCGTCAGCAGCGCCGAGCCACCGCCCGAGATCAGGCACACCACCAGGTCGTCTTTGCTCAGGCCCTTTGTGAGCGCCAGCATGCGCTCGGCGGCCTGCAGACCGGCGGCATCGGGCACCGGATGCGCCGCCTCCACCACCTCGATGCGTGACGCCAAGCCCGCCGGGCGCGGCGGCACGTGCCCATAACGCGTTACCACCAAGCCCTGCAGCGGCGCCTGCGTCGGCCACAGCGCCTCCAGCGCCTGCGCCATCGAACCACCGGCCTTGCCGGCACCCAGTACCAGCGTGCGGCCCTTGGGCGGCGCCGGCAGGAAAGGTGCCATGCGGTGCAAGGGCAGGGCCTGTTGCACCGCCACCTCGAATAGGTAGTGCAGAAATTCGCGCGGCTGTTCCGAAGGGTTAGGTGGGGTCATGGTGTGCGTAGAACTCCGTCATTGCGAGCATAGCGTGGCAATCCATCTCTGCGGCACGTTACGGTGGATTGCCGCGCTGCGCTCGCAATGACGGCCACTGCTTGCGTGCAGTCAAGGCACCGCAGCGCCGGTTTCAAACCAGCGGCGGATCAGCGCGCGCTCGGGCTCGGTGATGCCGGTGGCGTTGTTCAGCGGCATCACCCGGGTGACCACCGCTTGCTGGTAAACCGCTTGCGCATGCTGGCGTAGGGCTTGGGGGGAATCGAGCCGCACGTTCTTCATCTGCACCTGCGTGCCGTGGCATAGGTAGCAGCGTTGTGCCAGCACTGGCTGCAGGTCCTGGTAGCTCACCGTAGCGGGCGCAGTCGAGGTCGCGCTTGCTGCTTGCATCTCGGGCTTAAGCCAGACGATCACCCCCAGCAGCACCGCGACGCCCACCCCCGCGTAGGCCAGTGGGTTGCCATTGCGCCCCAGTTTGTAGCCGTGGCGCATCACAAAGAACTGGCGGATGGCGGCGCCGGCGAACATCATCAAAATCAGCACCAGCCAGTTCTGCGGGTGGCTGTAGGTGAAGCTGTAGTGGTTGCTCAGCATGGCAAACAGCACCGGCAGCGTGAAGTAGGTGTTGTGCACGCTGCGCTGCTTGCCGCGCTTGCCGTGGATGGCGTCCACCGTCTGCCCGGCCTTGATGGCGGCCACCACCTTGCGCTGCCCAGGGATGATCCAGAACAACACGTTGGCGCTCATGCTGGTGGCCAGCATGGCGCCCACCAGCAAAAAGGCCGCGCGTCCGGCAAACCAGTGGCAAGCCAGCCAGGACGCGGCGCACACCAGCAGCAACGTCAAGCCGCCCACAATGGCGTCGCCGTGCGGGCGTTGCCCGACCACGCGGCAAATGGCGTCGTAGAGCAACCAGAACACCACCAAAAAGGCCAACGCGGCGGCCACCGCCGCGTTGGGCGACCAGTCCATCAGCGATTTGTCGACCAGGTAACTGCTGGCGTTCCACAGGTAGGACAGCGTGAACAGCGAGAAGCCGCTCAGCCAGGTGCTGTAACTCTCCCAATAGAACCAGTGCAAATGCGCCGGCAACTGCGGTGGCGACACGGCGAACTTGACCGGGTGGTAAAAGCCCCCGCCGTGCACCGCCCACAACTCGCCGCTGACGCCTTGCTTTTTCAGGTCGTCATCCTCCGGCGGTGTCAGGCTGGAGTCGAGAAACACAAAGTAGAACGACGAGCCAATCCAGGCAATGGCGGTGATGACGTGCACCCAGCGCAGCAGCAGCTCGGCCCAGGTGAGAAGGTAACTCTCTATCATGCTCTGACCCCAACTGATTGGGGTTGGGCCTGCGCAGTGGCTTCATCAAGCTGCAGCAACTGGGCTGCCACGCTGACGGCAATCACTTCGGGTTCTTTGCGGTGGATGCCGCTCAATCCAATCGGGCAGGTGACGCGCTCCAACTCGGCGGCGCTGTATCCACGCTCTTGCAACCGGTGCCGAAAGGTGGCCCATTTGGTGGTGCTGCCAATCAGCCCGAGGTAGGGCAGGTCATCCAGCTGGCGCAGGCGCGCCAGGCAGGCGGCCACGATGTCCAGGTCTTCGGCGTGGCTGAAGCTCATCACCAGCACACGCGAGCCCGGCACCAGGTCTTTGACCGCGCCCTGCACCGGGTCACTGTGCTCGCACTGAACGTTGGCCGGCAGCTCGCTCGGAAAGATCTCGTCGCGGCTGTCGATCCACGTGACCGAGAAGGGCAGCAGCCCCAGTACCTTGACCATCGCCTTGCCCACATGGCCGCCGCCGAATAGCGCCACCGGCGTGCGGGGCGTCGCCAGCCGGGCCTGCAGCGCCGGGATGTCGGCGGCGCTCACCCGCTCGAAAGTGAGCCACACCGCGCCGCCGCAGCATTGGCCCAGGCTGGGACCCAAGGTGTAGCGCAGCGTGTTGTCGCCAGGCACGCCGGCCAGGCGTTGGCGCGCGTCGGCTATGGCCTGAAACTCCACATGGCCGCCGCCAATGGTGCCCAGCACGCCATCCGCAAACACCGCCATCCAGGCGCCGGTGCCACGTGGCACCGAGCCTTGGGTAGATTCGATGCGCACCAGCATCGCGGCCTGCGAGGCCAGGCGGGCGCAGAGTTCGTTCAGCACTATCAAGAACCCCGATAGGTCGAGTAGCTCCACGGGCTTACCAAGAGCGGCACGTGGTAGTGCTGCTCGGGCTGCGCCACGCCAAAGTCGATGCTCACGCGGTTCAGAAAGTTGGGCTCGGGCAGCGCCACCTGGCGCGCCTTGAAGTAGTCCGCCACGTCGAACACCAGGCGAAAGGTGCCGCGTTGCAGGCTGGCGGTGTCAACCAGCGGGCCGTCCGGGCTGCGTCCGTCAGCGTTCAGGTTGAACTGCTTGACTAACACGGCGATATCGCCCTCGGTGCGGTACAAGGCCACCGCCATGCCAGCAGCCGGCACACCGTGCATGGTGTCCAGGACGTGTGTGCTCAAGCCCATAACATCTCCATTTATTGCCGTTTTACAAATGCACGACAGCAGAACCCGTCATGGCGAGCCATTCCGTCTTCGTCATTGCGATTGCCGCGTCGCTGCTGCTCCTCGCAATGACGAATACCGCGCGGCAATCCACCGTTGCTGATCACGGCGATGGATTGCCGCGCTACGCTCGCAATGACGGTCTACCTATCCCCCAAGGCCTCGGGATGATCGCCTGACAGAAGTGTATACACTCATTTCACCACGATCTTCGCTGTCGCAGCCCCGTCATGACCTACGACTCCACCGCTCCTTATCCGCGTGACCTGATTGGTTATGGCCGCACGCCGCCGCACGCCCAATGGCCGGGCCAGGCGCGCGTCGCGGTGCAGTTCGTGCTGAACTACGAGGAGGGTGGCGAGAACGCAGTGTTGCATGGCGATCCGGGCTCGGAGCAATTTCTGTCGGAGATGGCCAACCCGCCCAGCTTTGCCGACCGCCACCTCAGCATGGAGAGCATTTACGAATATGGCTCACGGGTAGGCGTGTGGCGCATCCTGCGTGAGTTCGAGGCACGCCAATTGCCGCTGACGGTGTTTGGCGTCGGCATGGCCTTGCAGCGCCACCCCGAGCTGACTGCGGCCCTGTGCCAACTGGGCCACGAGATCGCCTGCCATGGCTGGCGCTGGATCAGTTACCAACAGGTGGACGAGGCCACCGAACGTGAACACATGCGTTTGGGCATGGACGCCATCACCCGCCTCACCGGTGCCCGGCCGCTGGGTTGGTACACCGGGCGCGACAGCCCCCACACGCGCCGCCTGGTGGCCGACTATGGCGGTTTTGAATACGACAGCGACTACTACGGTGACGACCTGCCGTTCTGGATGAAGGTCCGCAAGACCGATGGCTCTGAGGTGCCGCAGTTGATCGTGCCCTACACGCTGGACTGCAACGACATGCGCTTTGCCCTGCCGCAGGGCTTTTCGCACGCCGACCCGTTCTACCAGTACCTGCGTGACAGCTTTGATGCCTTGTACGCCGAGGGTGATGAGTCACCGCGCATGATGAGCATCGGCATGCACTGCCGGCTGCTGGGCCGCCCGGGACGCATCGTGGCGCTGCAGCGTTTTCTGGACCACGTGCAGGGCCACGAGCGCGTGTGGGTGTGCCGGCGCCTCGACATTGCCCGCCACTGGAAGGCGACTTACCCCTTCGCGGGCTGAATGATGATGGACGGACGCAACATTGCCGTCATTGCGAGGAGCCTCGTCATTGCGAGCGCAGCGTGGCAATCCATGTTGGTGTGCGGCAGAGATGGATTGCCGCGCTGCGTTCGCAATGACGAAGCGACTGCGTTTACCTCGCCGGAGGACACTGAACATGGCCATCACGCTTGATCAACTGAATGCCGCCTCGGTGGCCGAAGCCGCCCAACTGCTGGACGGCTTGTACGAGCACTCGCCCTGGATTGCCCAAACCGCGTTGAGCCAGCGGCCGTTCGAATCCCTGGCGCATCTCAAACACAGCCTGGCCCGCGTGGTGGCCGACGCCGGGCGTGAGGCGCAACTGGCGCTGATTCGCGCCCACCCGGAGTTGGCCGGCAAAGCCATGGTGGACCACAGCTTGACCCCCGAATCCAGCCGCGAACAGCGCACCGCTGGTTTGACCCATTGCACGCCAGAAGAGTTCGCCAGAATTCAGGACCTCAACACCCGCTACAAGGCCAAGTTCGGCTTTCCGTTCATCCTGGCGGTGCGCGGTCCGCGCGGCACCGGCCTGTCCCGGCAGCAGATCATCGACACGTTTGAGCGGCGCTTGCACGGCCACCCGAACTTCGAGTTGCAGGAGTGCCTGCACAATGTTCACCGCATCGTTGAGCTGCGGCTGAACGACAAGTTCGGCATCGAACCGGTGGCGGGCAATCTGGTGTGGGACTGGCATGAAGCGCTGGCGCAGTTCAGCGACGCCGGCTACCTGGAGCGTGGCCAGCTCACCGTCACCTATCTGACCGATGCCCACCGGGCCTGCGCCGCGCATATTCAGGCGCAGATGTTGGCGAGTGGTTTTGATCAAGTCAGCATTGACGCGGTGGGCAACGTGGTGGGGCGTTACCGCTCAAGCAAGCCCGGCGCCAAGACGCTGCTGACCGGCTCACATTTTGATACCGTGCGCAACGCCGGCAAATACGACGGGCGACTGGGCATCTTTGTGCCCATGGCTTGCGTGCGGGCCTTGCACGCGCAGGGCAATCGTTTGCCGTTCGACCTGGAACTGGTGGCCTTTGCCGAGGAAGAAGGGCAACGCTTCAAGGCCACTTTTCTTGGCTCGGGCGCCTTGGTCGGCCAGTTCGATCTACGTTGGCTGGACCAGCTTGACGCCGATGGCGTCAGCCTGCGCCAGGCCATGCTGCAGGCGGGCCTGAACCCGGACGACATCCCCACGCTGCAACGCCACGCGGCCGACTACCTGGGTTTTGTCGAAGTCCACATCGAACAAGGCCCGGTACTCAATGAGTTGGACTTGCCGCTGGGCGTGGTCACCTCCATCAACGGCGGCGTGCGTTACCTGGCCGAAGTGATGGGCACGGCCTGCCATGCCGGCACCACGCCGATGAACCGGCGTAGCGACGCCGCCGCCGCCGTGGCCGAGCTGATACTGGCGGCCGAGCGCCGCGCCGCGCAGGATGACGACTCGGTGGCAACGGTCGGCCAACTGACGGTGCCCAATGGTTCCATCAACGTAGTGCCGGGGCGCTGCCAGTTCACGCTGGACCTGCGCGCCCCGACCGATGCCCAGCGCGACGCCATGGTGGCCGATGTGCTGGCGGCGTTGGCCGAGATTGCCGAGCGGCGCCAGGTGCGCTACACCTTGGAAGAAACCCTGCGCGTCGCCGCCGCGCCCAGCGCGCCGGCATGGCAACAACGCTGGGAGCGCTCGCTTGCCACGCTGGGCGTGCCCCTGCACTGCATGCCCAGTGGTGCCGGCCACGATGCCATGAAGCTGCACGAGTTGATGCCTCAAGCGATGTTGTTTGTGCGCGGCGAAAACTCCGGCATCAGCCACAACCCGCTGGAATCGACCACCAGCGACGACATGCAATGGGCGGTCGACGCCTTCACGCGCCTGCTGGACCATCTGGCCGCCGAACACTGACACTCCAAACGGATTCCCATGGACACTTACCAACAGCTTGACGCCTGGATCGACCAGCACTTTGACGAGCAGGTGCGCTTTCTGCAGGCGCTGATCCAGGTGCCCACCGACACACCACCCGGCAACAACGCGCCCCATGCCAAGCGCACGGCTGAGCTGCTGCAGGCCATGGGCTTGCCGGCCGATCAACTCCCGGTGCCCGAGGCCGAGGTACGCGCCGCCGGCCTGCAAAGCATCACCAACCTGCTGGTGCGCCGCCACTACGGACCGGGCAAAACCGTGCTGCTCAATGCCCACGGCGACGTGGTGCCACCGGGCGAGGGCTGGACCAAGGACCCCTACGGCGGCGAGATCGAGGACGGCAAGATTTACGGCCGCGCCGCCGCCGTCAGCAAGAGCGACTTCTCCACCTACGCCTTTGCGGTGCGCGCGCTGGAGGCGGTGGCCAAGCCGGCGGCCGGCAGCGTGGAGTTGCTGTTCACCTATGACGAAGAGTTTGGCGGCGAGGTCGGCCCCGGCTGGTTGCTGCAGAACCGAGTGATTCACCCGGACTTGATGATCGCCGCCGGCTTCAGCTACCAGGTGATCACCGCGCACAACGGCTGCCTGCAACTGGCGGTCACTGTGCACGGCAAGATGGCGCATGCCGCCATCCCTGATTCGGGCGTGGACGCGCTGCAAGCAGCGGTGCACATCCTCAATGCCCTCTACGCGCAGAACACGCTGTACCAGCAGGTGTGCTCGCAGGTGGAAGGCATCACGCACCCTTATCTGAACGTGGGCCTGATCGAGGGCGGCACCAACACCAACGTCATCCCCGGCCGTGTCAGCTTCAAGCTCGATCGGCGCATGATCCCCGAGGAAGACCCGAGCGAGGTGGAAGCCACGCTGCGCCAGGTCATCGCCGACGCCACCGCGCAAAAGCCCGGCATCACGGTGGACGTGGCGCGCATCCTGCTGGCCAAGTCCATGCGGCCCTTGCCCGGCAACCAGCCGCTGGTGGAGGCGATCCAGAAGCACGGGCAGCAGGTCTTTGGCGAGCCGATCCCCGCGCTGGGCACCCCGCTGTACACCGACGTGCGCCTGTTCTGCGAGCGCGGCATTCCCGGTGTGATCTACGGCGCCGGACCGCGCACCGTGCTGGAGTCGCACGCCAAACGCGCCGATGAGCGGCTGGAGCTGGAAGACCTGCGCCGCGCCACCAAGGTGATCGCGCGCGCGCTGAGTGATCTGTTGGCGTAGGGGCCGCGTGGCGGCCCGTTGGGGCGCTTACTTGAATTCGTACTTCATGGACACCGTCAGGGTGCGACCGAAGGGGTCGGCCACGCGAGGGTCCCAACCGGCACCGGCTACATCATCGACGTCATGGTGCGTGAAGGGCGGTTTCACATCCAACAGATTGCGAATGCCGACCGTGATGGACGCGTTCTTCAGGCCCCTGTAAGTCGCACTCAGGCCGAAGATGGTGTAGCTGTCCACGTCGCTATTGGCCGTGGCTGGCAGGGTGGCGCGGTTCGACAGATTCTGATCCTTGTAGCCAGACTTGAACGTGCCAGTCAGGGTGCTGCTCCAATGACCCTGCTTCCAGGTCAGGCTGGTCGTGAACTTGTTGCGCAGGTACAAAGTGCGGGTGCCAAATTCGCCGACGTATTCCACCATGGGGATGTTGTCCATCGGGGACTCCTTGTGGCTCAGCATGTGGGTGCCGTTGATGGCCGCATCCCACTTGCTGTCCATGGCGGTGAACGAGCCACTCGCGCCCCAGTCGATTCCCTTGGTGGAACTGCCGGCGGCGTTCACCCAACCTGCCCGGACAACCGACACATTGCCGCTGGCATCGCGCACGAAACGGTCGGCAAACAGGCCGTAGTTATTGCGCAGGTCACCAATGGTGAGTGTGCGGATACGGTCTGCCAGGTCCACGCGCCAGTAATCGGCGTACAAGGTGAGGGCGTTGACCGGGGCCCAGATCACGCCCAAAGTCCCCTGCTTCGATGTCTCGGGCTTCAGGTCGGGGTTGCCGCTGTTGGTGTAGTTCACCTGAATGTTGCACTGGGTCGGGTCGACCGGGCAACGTACCGGGTCAGACC
>CXWL01126201.1_pt1 | contig 13372 bp, 6 predicted proteins | sample 590931 | NCBI WGS metagenome assembly CXWL01 (sample SAMEA3498368, study PRJEB10139) | groundwater metagenome | biome: water well; material: biofilm material | place: Germany | collected 2015-04-27 | reverse complement strand
GTGCTGCTTCTCTAATAGATACCATCGGGATAGACCATCACAAACAGCTGCGCGACAAGGCGTTGCGCAACCTGACTGCCGTCGAGGAGGCTTTGGGCAGCGACGTTTCATCCGTGCCTCATCTGCGCGACATCATCAGTGCCTTGTGGTTGCGCTCGCTCTCGCTCGACAACCAGCGCGTCGGGGCCGAACCGGAGACGTTGNNTGATGTGACCCGCGCCAAGAAGGTTGACGACAACGCCTTTCAGGCGGAACTCGCCACCATCGAGAACAATAGCTACAACATCCACAAGGTCGGAACCCGTCTCGTTTTCAAGCTCGAAGAAAATGCCCGCACCCGTCTTTTGGCACACGCCAGAAACGACAAGCTTTTTCAGAACGGCGAAGACGTGGACTACCTGGCGGCGGAGGTTCGTCATGTGATTGGTGGGGACGTTGCGGTAAGCAACCTGTATCGAACCGTCGTCTTGAAACGCGAGTGGAACAATACCCCGTGGGACGAGCTGGACGAACGGCAGCGCCCGTCGGCCTGGGACAACCAGATACCGCTGGTCGTGCTCCCCGAGTATCCCGAAAAAATGGAGGCCGTCCTGGGCGCGTGGCTGACCAAGTTCTTGGGCCATTCCCGCAACACGGTCCGTTTCCTGCTGCCCCGCAAAGACGGCATCAACATATACCGCGACAAGGAGCTCATGCTCGCGGCACGCGCGGCGTATCTGGCCAAACAATGGCAGGCTTCCGAGCCGGTGTATAAAACGCTGTCGGGCGAGTTCAACAACACGTTGAAGACCAAAATCGGCGATCGTTTCGACCGTTTCGCTGTGCTCTTCGTTTGGAACTTCACCGACCCCTCAAAATGCCGGTTCAGCGTCGAACCCCACGGCACCAAAGGCAGCAACATCCCCCAAGCGATCCAGGACAAGATCAAGCAGAACCTGTTCATCGGCGAGGATTTCGACGAACTGGTGCTCGATTTTGCCAAGCAGAACCTGTCGATGTCGAAGCTCGTTGCCGAACTGCGCGAACCCCGCTCGGGCGGCAACGAATGCATCCCCTGGCTGGGTGATGCCGAGGTCAAGGACAGGGTGCTGCAGGTTTGTGCTACGGGTCAGATAGCCATACACGTCAGGGGGCTGAAGACTTTGCAGACGGTTCCCGGAGAAGAAGAGGATAAGGCCTTGCGCCGTATGAAGCGCGATTTCGATGCAACGGGCAAACAGCTCGACGATACCGTTCTTTCGTTGCCGGGATCTGGTCCGTCCAGCGCGGGTCAGACACCGGTCGAGCCTACCGAAGCGGGGACGAGCGGAACGCTTCCGGGCATCGTCGGCATCCCTCCAACGGCTGGCATACCGCAGGGGCCAACCAATCTTTTCGGAGGCGGCGATGTGCCCACCGGAAGCGGAACTGCGACCCCCAGCCTTATCCGCGTCACCGCCGACCCGACCTCAAGCCTCAATCTTTTGGGCAAGTTGGAGTCGTGGCAGGTAGGCCCCGCAACAACCGTTCGCAACGTCGCAATCAAGGTAGATAAACTCACTGGTGCCCAACTGGCACAACTATTGAAGGACCTTCCCGTCGGCGTGACCTACGGCCTCGAAGTAGACAAGGAGGGCGCGTGATGGGCATTGCTCCGGAACTGCTCGACAAGCTGCTTTATGCCGACCCAAAAGATTCATGGGCGGCGGTGTTCGAACATATCTGGAACACCATGTCGCCGCCCATCGAAGGTGATGTGCCGTCCGAAGTAATCCGTCGCGACAAAGCCTTGGATTCCCTCGATCTGGTGCTGTCGAGTTCGGCTTGGGATTTATGGCACGACTTCCAGTCCAGCACGCCATCGACCGCAGACGCATTGGTGGATTTCTGGAACACGACCAACGGGTCTAAGGCGGTGCTGATTCTAGACGCGCTTTCCTTGCGTGAGGTGCCCTGGTTGATTCAAGAGGCGGCTCGCCGTGGATACACTTTGCATCGTTCCACCGTTACGGCATCCGCGCTGCCGAGCGATACGACGAGTTTTGCCAGAATGATGGGACTCCAACAGCGTTCTGCGCTTTCTGCAGGTAAGGTTCCCTCCTGCAAACTCGCGGGTGCCACCACCGCACTGTTCGACCAACCCTGGCGCGAATGTGCGGACACCATACCCAACAGCACGGATTTGTTTGTGTGGCACGATTGGCCCGACACCCTGATGCACGATCTGGCCAGCGCGGGCCCTGGCTTGCGCCAGTTGGCGACGGATGTTCACAGCGCGCTGACATCGGACGATTTCTGGTTGTTCATCGAGCGCCTGGCTACGGGACGGCGGCTGATCATCACCTCAGATCACGGATATGCGGCATCGGGACAGTACGGCGATGTGATGGACCACGACCAGAAGGAATATTTGCAGCAGAAGTTTGGTGCCGAGCGCTTTGCTGCGAGCAAGGACCAGACCGCTTCTCATTGGCTTCCCCCTATCGACCTGCCTATCGATACCCTACGGGGCCTCCACCGTTTCGTGATGGGGCGGCGCGCATGGAGCGTTCAGGGCGGACGCAAGAACCTCTCGCATGGCGGTGCTTCCGTTCTCGAAGTGGCCGTTCCGTTCCTCGAACTTTCGCGCCCTTTGTAAAGATTGATATGGCAAAAATAATAAAAGCCAATAAAGCCGACCGATTGATAGAGCAAGTCGCTTTGTTGGTGGGCGCGGGTAAATCTGTTGTTCTGGAAAGCGTCGATTTTTCAAACGCGGATCGTGACAAGACCTGCTTGGAGGTGGATTTCCCCATCCTCCCAATCAACGAGGTCGCGGTGATTGAGGGGAATGCCGACAAGCCTATCTACCAGATCAGTAAATATTGGGCACGTCGCTCATCAAGCGTGTTCCGGGCATTGCTTTTAGCCGCCGCAGCCAAAGCTCCCGGCACCGAAAAACAGGCTGGAGCCATGATCTGGAAATCGTTCTACGGCAATCATCAGAAGAACGAAGCCTTCAGCAAAATAAAGGTTGCCGATATTTTCATGGGTGGTGGAACCACATTGGTGGAGGCAGCCAGGCTAGGCATGGAGGTTTACGGGAACGACCTTAACCCTATGGCGTGGTTCGTTGTTAAAAGTGAACTGGCAAATACAAGCGCTTCGGAGGTGAAAAACTTACTGGCCGATGTCAACGCTAATGTTTTCCGAGCCACCAGACCTTATTTTGCCCAGGACTGTCCTCGTGGACATAAAGGGGTATGGCACCGGATAGCAACCGGAGAGTCAATGCCGGAAGGATTCGACCCGTTTACTCTTTCTCTTTCTGAACGAAGTGAATACGATTACAGCGGCCCCGAACTGATTTATACGTTCTGGGCCAAGCACGGCCCTTGCCAAGCACCTGGATGCGGTCACCGCACGCCTCTAATGAACACACCTGTTTTCGCAACGAAGACGTTGCCGGTGAAGGCATGGCGGGACTATACATGCGCCTGTGGGAAGACGTTTGATATCGAACGTCACTCGGCCAGAATGGCACCGGGCGAGCCGTTTGTGGTGGCTGCCGATGAATCACCTTTTGCGGTCATGGAAGAGCAAGGGAGCTTCACGTGCCCTCATTGTGGTGCGGTTCATCATGATCACAAGGCTTACTTGACCGGCGAATCTATGAATCTGGGGAACTCGACGACCAAGCCTATAGATTTGACGTTGATGGTTCATCCCGACTGGTTGAAAGGTAGTCCTAGCGTTGATGGCGAAGGAGCTCCCCTTGGAGGACGTGCCGACGACAATGCGAAGGATACCAACCGTTGGTATCGGGAGCGCTCCAAAAAACTTGGCTTCATCGAGATCCGGGGCCAGGTTCCTGAGACGATTATTTGCCCGAGCACGGGCAGAGCTTTCCCAACAAACATCGGAACCGCACCGATGAAACAGACCGCAGCTGGCCTTCAGCCAAAAAAGGCAACATTCGCTTGCCAGGAAAGCACTTGTGGGCGTGAGTCGGACGTGCTTACTGCTGTGCGCAGCAGTGGCATGACGGGTCCTATGGCGGCCTATGCCTACCACGTGTACTGTCCTCATTGTGACGCCGCCGGAGAGCCTTATTCGGGGAGGTCTTTCGTTCCCGCTCGCGCCACCAATCCGTTGGAAGTAGCAGAAAAAGAATGGGCCGAGCGAAAGGATGGTGACCTTAATGGATTTTGGCCAAAAGACCCGCTATCCAATGGCTGGAAAACTCACAAGTGGGGTATACCAGACCATGGTTACACACACTACTGGAAGATGTTCAACTCCAGACAACTACTTGTACTTGCTCAACTTGCTAAGGCCATTGCTACATGTTCGAATCATGCTTGGGATAGCAAGGAAGCTGTTCTTGGGGCTTTCCAGCAATACATAAGAAACGAAAATCTTCTGTGTTTTTGGGATCAGGGTTACGACAAGCTCGTGCCGCATTTTTCCGGCAACAACTACTCGCTTAAAGCAAAACCGGTTGAAAATAATTTCATGGCCCGGCTTGGGCGGGGGAACTGGGGCTCATGCGCGGAAGGGTTGATAGAAGCGCTTGCTTGGCGCGAAAACCCTTGGGAGAGAATAACCAAAACAGAGTTGGCTCGTGGCTCGAAGGATTTGGCGAAAGATTTGAAGCAGGCAAAAAGCATGAAGATCGATGTTGGCGATAGAGTGCTGGATAACGTGCATCTGTCATGTGGTTCGTCGACCGACCTCAGCCATATTCCGACCGAAAACATCGACCTGGTAATCACCGACCCACCGTTTAGCGAACTGGTCCAATACTCAGAACTCTCGGACTTTTTTTACGTTTGGCTGGCACCTCTTCTCAAAGAAAAATATCCTGATATTTTCGCGGGAGCATTCACCCCAAAAAGCCTTGAAGCAGTTGAAAACCCCTACCGGCAGGGCAAGGACGACGCTAAAGGTTTTTATCAGCGGCTGTTGACCGAGTGCTGGAAGGAGGCCTACCGCATCCTCAAGCCGGGCGGCATCCTAGCCTTCACGTTCCATCACAGTGAGGATGGGCCTTGGGTTCAGGTGCTGGAAAGCCTTTTTTCGGCGGGATTTTACCTAGAAGCGACATACCCAATCCGGGGTGATGAATCGAAGGGTGAAAGTCAGTTCGGTTCCATGAAGGTGGAATACGACATCGTCCACGTTTGCCGCAAGCGAATCGGTGAGCAGGAACAGATTAGTTGGGCGCGCTTGCGCAGGCGTATTGTGAATGATGTCCAGCAACTGAAAACGCTCTTGGAGCAACACCAGGAGAACGGTCTTCCTAAAGCTGATTTGGAAGTCATCAAGCGTGGCAAGGCTCTGGAATATTTTTCCCGCCACTACGGAAATGTATATGTCGAAAAGGGCCGTGAGTTCACGTTGGCGGAAGCGCTGGCTGGCATCCGCGCCCTTCTGGACGAGGATGATAGTTCCGCTTCTGCGCCCCCCGTCATTGCCGAAGCCTACACCCGCCAGTTCCTGCGCATCTTCGACAACGCCGTGATCGTCAAGCGCGATCAGATGCTGAAGTCTCTCCAGGGAACGGCCATCGACACGGATGTTTTTGAAAAACTTGGTTGGTGTAAGGAAGACAAGAAGGCGAAGCATTTTGCTTTAGCATCACCGCTGGATTTTGCTCTGGCTTGGCGCGGAAAGCCCCGCAAAGGGATGTCGCGCGACATGGACCAATCGCTGTTCCTCATCGGCGCATGCTATCCGGATAGCGGAATCCGTGTTGAGGACACCCTCAACAACTCAAACTTCGAGCCTCATCCTGCCGTCAGCGACCTTCTTCAATGGATGTCGTTGCGTGGCGGTTCACTGGAACTGCGTCGTGCGGCCCAAACGGCAAAACTATTATTTGACAACTGGCTTGCGCGGAACAAAGAGAAACATGTCGAGCAGTTGAAACTGTTTGATCTGTCGGAGACCTTATGAGAGCACCGCTCGAAATAGACACCTGGAAACGTCAGGGGCACACGATACTTTGGGATGCAGCCTCTCTGATGTCGTTCTGTAAACCCGAACAGGTGGTAAGCCTTCGCCGGTTTCTGCAACTCCACAAGCAGAACTGGAAGGATATCGACAACCTGCTCGTGAAGGAGCGCGCGTTGGTGGTGTCGGGAATCGAAGGAACGCTGGACGTTTTGGAACCGAACGCTGCTGTCGAATGGATGGAGCAACATGTTTATCCGGCGGTGGTCTCGTTCCAAAAACAAGTAGCGTATGGCGGTGGAGAGGCTGCGTTGATATTCTGGTTCACGGACCGTCGCCGGTTCGACTACCGCGTGGCGGAAGAGGCCGCTTACTGGGAATGTAGCAAGGCTCATGGCAAGCACGACATTCCGCTGGGCCGCTGTCTCTGGAACGGCTCCGAGCCGAACGGCCAGGAAATCCAGGTAAGAGAGGAGAAACAGCCCACAACCACAGCTGGTTACTTCTTGCAGCGGATTTCTTGATAATGGGGGCAACTACCGAACCGGGTCTTGGCGTGCTGCCCGGCCAAAGAGTGAGTCATGCCCAGTTCGGCGATGGCGTCGTCGTCACTCCACCGCTCAACGGCTATACTAGGGTATTCTTTCCGGTAGGTGAGCGGCAGGTTGCGACCAACTCGTTGTCGGCGGCCCAGAGTTGGGCGGAGCGTGTCGTCTCCAACGTTGCCACGGGCGAAGAACGGGCACGGCAGGCTTGGCTCGCATGGCAAGCTCATGCGCTGCCCCTCATGGACAGTGCTGCGACACTCACGTCCGCCAAAATTGACCTACTGCCCCATCAGGTGGTATTGACCCACAGAGTTACCACGGCATCGCCACGACGCTACCTGGTGGTGGACGAGGTGGGCTTGGGCAAGACCATCGAAACGGCGCTGATCCTGCGCGAGCTGGCAAGCCGCGACGAGTTGAAACGTGCGCTGATAGTCGTTCCTGCGGGCCTAGTCAACAACTGGCACCGCGAACTTAACGAAGTCTTCAACCTCAACTTCGAGGTATTCGGCACCGAAGGCGACGTGACCGACCGCAAATCTAACGCGTTCGCAAAACATGACCGGCTGATAGCCAGCGTCGATACGTTGAAGCGGAAGGCGCGCCTGAAGAAACTTGAGGAGGCACCGCCATGGGACCTTGTGGTATTCGACGAGGCGCACCATCTAACGGCCTACAAATCTGGCGGCAAGGTCAAGAAGACTGAGAACTACAAGCTGGCGGAAGTTCTGAAAAACCATTGCCGCGACTTGATGCTGCTGTCGGCGACCCCCCATCAAGGCGATCACTTCCGTTTCTGGATGATGATACAACTGCTCGACCCGACCTTGTTCAACTCGCCCGAAGAAATGATCGAGCAGCGGCACAGGCTCAACAGTGTGGTGGTAAGACGGACCAAGGCCGATGCCTGCCAGCCTGACGGCAGCCCGTTGTTCGCCAGGCGCTGGGTTCACACCGAGTCGTTCGTGATGAGCGACAACGAGCGCGCGTTTTACACTGGGCTCAACGAATACCTCCAGGACGGGTTCGCCTTGGCGAAGCGCCAGGGCTCGAAGGGCACAGCTTTGGGCTTCGTGATGACGATTTTCCAGAAGATTGCCGCATCCAGTTTCGCTGCCGTCCATCGCACCTTGCGCCGCAGGTTGATAGCGCTGACCGTCCACGAAGCATTGGTTCATGACGAGAGCCGCGACATCGACCGCCGCGACGATGCCTTCCGCGAAGCACGCGAGCTGATACGACACGAGTTCGGACTAGGAACCGACAGGCTTTCCGAAATAGAAGTCGATCGCATCATGGGCGACATGAAGCGCAAAATCCTCAAGAAGATGGATGAGGATGCTCTGGATGTTGGTTCCTCGGATTACTCGAACGAAGCCGCCGCTGCTGCGCTAGAAGACTCGGCCATCACGTCCGTTGCGTTGGCGCTTCCCGAAGAACGTTTGCGCATAAAGGATCTGCTCCGCCGGTTCCCAGCAGAAACCGAGACCAAAGTCCAAAAACTTCTGACTGCCTTAGGAACGTTGTGGAGGCAGGATGCCACCGAGCGCGTGGTGATTTTCGCCACCTATTTGGGTAGCGTGGAAATGCTCGGTCAGGAAATCGAACGGATGTATCCAGGTCAAGGGGTGGTGGTACTCAAAGGCGGCGATCACGGCACCAAGGCCGCTGCCGAGAAGCGTTTCAAGCAAGCGAACGGCCCCCGCGTCATGATTTGCACGGCGGCGGGCCGCGAGGGCTTGAACATGCAACACGCCCGCATCCTGTTCAACTTCGACCTGCCTTGGAATCCGATGGATATGGAGCAACGTATCGGGCGCATCCATCGCTACGGGCAGAAGCACACGGCTCAGGTATACAACCTAGTGCTCTCGGACACTATCGAGGGAAAGATATTCCTCCTGCTCGACGAGAAGTTGAACGAGATCGCGCGCACTCTTGGCAAGGTTGATGAAAACGGAACCGTCACCGAAGATTTGCGCTCGCAGATATTGGGGCAGCTATCCGAGCGTCTAAGCTACGAAAAGCTGTATGCGGAAGCCTTGGGCGATCCAGAGTTGAAACGCACCAAAGAAGAGTTGGAAGCGGCCATGAGCAATGCCAGCCAAGCACAGTCGGTCGTGTTCGAGCTGTTCCAGGACCTCGGCGGTTTCAATATCGATGATTACAAGCAATTCTCCGACCCCGCAGCAGGCCTATCCGCCATCCAACGGTTCTTGCAGGCAGCCTCCGAAGTCGATGGCAAAACCCTAGTCCCAGTCGGTGATGGAGTGCTTGAGCTTCGAGGTAACGGTGGGTGCGAAGAACGTTTCGTTCTGGAACGTGACCGCGCCATCAATGATGAAACCGTGTCTCTTTTGGGGCTGGATGCCCCAAGGATAGCGGGCTACCTGCATCGATTTAAGAGTCTTGACGCATCTGCGCTCGGCTTGCGTGTGCGTTCGGCGCTTGACCGTGGAGGGGTTCTATCGCTTTGGCAGATAACCAGTCAGAACGACAAAGGGCATCAGGTCACGTCGATGTCGTCTTTGGGCGTAGATGCCAATGGTCAACGCTATCCTGCTTTGGAAAAACTGGCGGGTGACGTGTTCCAGTTTCCCGACGCGACGGGACAGGCATCTCAGATTGATGGGGTGAGCCTTTTGCACGACACCATCGAGCCCATGCTTCACCGGGATTTGCTCCACCGAGGGCTGGTGAAGGAAGGGCAGGCTTACCAAGCGTCTCTGGTTGGATGGGTTGAAGCCATCAAAGCATAGGCGTCGAAGTTTCTGCGGTGTCGTAATCTGGTGGTCCGGGTTGGATGTTTCCCACAGATTTGGTGGATAAGGCTGTGGACAAAGCAATGAGAACCAATGGCGGATGGGCTTCAGTCTCTACGCCTAAATAAAGAGCGAAAGGGTAATACGGTTTCAGCTCCCCTCCGCACTCCACCGATTCTTATGGGCATGCTAGTCGGGATTTGCACCTATACTCTGCCCCATATGAGGGTATAGAGGCCTGAGCTTCTATGGTCTGGGTCGGTGGTATAGGTATCATCATTATGATGACATCATCAGCCAAGAGCAGATACGGGGAGATTGCGTGCAGATTCGTCAAATCAAAGTTAGAAACTTCCGTGGCATAGCAGCCCTCGACTGGAATCCGGCCCATTCATTTTGTTGTCTGATAGGTCCTGGAGACTCGGGCAAATCGACGGTGCTTGATGCCGCCGAGGCGGTTCTTTCCTCTCGTTGGTTCTCCTTCACCGAACCCGACTTTCTGAAATGCGACGCGGCGAACGGCATTACCATCGAAGCTACAGTCGGTGAGCTTTCCAGGGCATTGATGTCCGATGAGCGCTTCGGGCTCTACATCCGTGGATGGACTTCTGCTGGCGAACTGCGCGATGAGCCCGAAGATGGAGACGAGCCTGTGCTTACGGTGCGGCTAACCGTTGATGCGACTTTGGAACCGGCCTGGGAGCTCGTGTGCGACCGGATCGAAGACACCAGGACGCTTTCAAATCGCGACCGCGCACTTTTCGGTTTGGTGCGGCTTGCCGGAGAAGACGCGCGCCATCTTGCTTGGGGCCAAGGTTCCGTCCTTTCTCGCTTGACGGGAGATAATACTGAAGCGGCAGGCCGTCTGTCCGAGGCGTATAGGGCGGCCAGGGCCAGCGCGAATCTCGGCTCGATAGAATCGCTCGCCACTGCTGCGGCTACGGCAGAACGTTACGCCAAGGGGCTCGGGGCATATGTCGAAGGCTCATACGAACCTGGTCTCGAACTTGGCAGGTCGGGACTCTCGTCGGGCTCGATTGCCTTGCATGACGATGGAGTTCCGCTGCGCTTGGCGGGCCTCGGCACCCGGCGGCTCGCAACGCTGGCGATACAGAAATCAGCCATCGCCGAAGGTGCCATCATTCTGATCGACGAGATCGAGCACGGGCTTGAGCCCCATCGCATCATCGGTGCCATATCGCAACTCAAAACCGCTCAGTCAACCGCCGTTGAAGCGCATGCGCCGGTCGGTCAGGTGTTGATGACCACACATTCCGACATAGCGCTCGGAGAGTCTGGCAGTGATGGACTATACGTCGTTAAAACTTCTCGCCCCGAGCGCGTCACTACCCTGCGGGCCCCAGCATCTCCTGACCCCATTCGAGCCCTGTTGCGCTTCACACCGCGAGCTTTGTTTGCCCGTCGCATTCTCGTTTGCGAAGGCATGACCGAAGTGGGAATGCTTCTCGGTATCCGTGAGTTCTGGCCTCCACGGCATGATGGAAAGCCTATCGAACAACTTGGAGCCGCGATAGCCGATGGGAATGGTGGGCAGGCCTGCTCGATGGCCTTGGCGTTGGCCGATTTGGGATACCCTACCGCACTCAGCCGCGACTCCGACGTTCCGTTACCTCCCGACAGCATCGCCGCCTTGGCGAGAGCGAACGTCCCCGTTTTCGAATACGGAGATCTCCTCAACACCGAACAGGCGATTTTTTACGTCGCCTCAGACGCGCAGGTTCAACGACTATTGGAACTCGCCCGGACATATCACGGACAGGATTCGGTCGACGACAATCTGATATTGAAAATCCCAGAACTCGACAGGGCGACGGCTCAAAGCGACTTCATGGTTTGGGAGCTGATTACCGGGAAAACGGGCGCGGAACTTCGCGAGATTATGTCAGAGGTTGCCGGGCGAAAAAAATGGTTCAAAGACCAGCGCATCGGACGAGGACTCGGTCCGATAGTTTGGACGATTGCTGGTGAAAGCCACACATCCCCATTGTGTAAAACGATAGTTGCGGTCGAGGCTTGGCTCTATGCCTAGTGCCATTGAAATATCCGCACTCGCCAACGCCGCGATAGTTGCCCCTGCGGGTCATGGCAAAACCGAGATAATCGCAAATGTGGCAGCTCTGGGTCGCAGGACTCTTGTCCTGACGCATACCCACGCCGGAGTTCACGCCATCCGGGCGCGATTAAAACGACTTGGAGTGCCTCATTCCTCCGTATCGGTAGATACGATTGCTGGTTGGTCCATGCGATATGCTCATGCCTTTCCGGGCATAGCGCACCCACCAGATGGCATGCCGCAAGGCGCTGAGTGGGACCAACTCTATCGGGGAGCTACCCAATCCCTTTGCGTGGGGGCCATCCGCGAAGTCGTGGCGGCTTCATACGACCGGATACTGATTGACGAATATCAGGATTGTGGAAGCATGCAGCATGAACTTGCTATGGCGCTGTCGGGCATCGTTCCGACTCTGATTTTTGGCGATCCGATGCAGGGCATTTTCGAGTTCGCCGAGCCTTCGCTCAGTTGGTCAGGCACCATCCATCCACATTTTCCATACGGCGGAACGTTGGAGACTCCCCATCGCTGGGCTGACAAGAATCCTGAACTCGGAGCCTGGATAGCGGAAACCCGTGGCAAGCTCATGAGAGGAGAAGAAATCGATCTTGAGTCTGGTCCCATAGATTATCGTCAGGTGACAACAGCTTTCGATATGGGTGTATTTTTCGAAGGCATCGAAACCAGGGAAGGATCGTTTGCTGCCATCCATTGCCACAAAAAACTTTGCTACCAGCTTGCCAAAGCCACAAGCGGTGGTTATCAAGCGATAGAAGAAATGGCGGGGAACCGACTGCAAGCATTCGCGGAGGCGTGGGATGGAGCTCGAAACCGAGCCGAAGGATTTAATGCGATAACAAGACTTCTTGATGAGTGTTTCCATAAAAAACAGCAGGAGCCGGGCGAGGCGGCGGATGCTGACGACGCTGCGGTCGAAGTGGAAATGAATGCCATTGCTGCCATCGGGAATGGTATAGAGGCAGCCCGGCAATATTTCGCCCTATCCAGGAAACGCACCCTCTGGCGGCTATTCCGCAATGAAATGTGGCGGGATGCAGAACGTGCCATCGGTGAAATTTGCGCAGGACGCGCCGAAACCATGAACGATGCGGTAGCCCGTGTTCGGCAACGAACGAGCAACTCGGGTAGACGGCTTCCCAAGCGCACCATCTCGACGCCACTTCTGCTGAAGGGATTGGAGTTCGACCATGTNNGAGTTCGACCATGTCGTCATTCCCGATGCCACACATTTCGTCAATGAGCGTCAAGCTCAAGCCAAGTTGTTCTATGTCGCCATTTCCAGGGCGACACGGACGCTCACCATAGGTTCGTCTTCCCGCTACCTGCAGTTTCCCCGCCCGCTTATCTGATAACCTAAAATATCCGACAGACTAAACATCCTTGGCAAGACCAGTCAGGGTTTGAAAGAGCCGATGACCGATTTGAATATAGCTTCCCCAACGATGCCGGCTGCGGGAAGTATAAATTCGTTGCCGACCGGGCGTTTCGTTATAAAGTGACGGTTCGAAAAGTAGGAAGCGGACATTGGTGCAGACTGAACCGATACCATTTTCATAAAAATGCCAAGGTCAGCTATGGCCGATTATGTAGAACGGTTGATTATGTGGACTGTTCGGTGCGGCATGGCATGGGAGCCTTGCGTAATCTGGGTTTTCGGCGTTTGATATAACGACATGCTCGACATAATTTCAATGATCGTCTGAAGTGGTGACCCAACTTCAGGAGGTCATTATGAAACCCATCTCATCGCACCGGGCTACGCCGAAGGCTCGGTCATCTGCATCATCGCGCTCTGGCTCGGCCACGAAAACCCGGCCACCACTCATTATTACGTTGAGGCCGATCTAGCGATGAGAGAATGCGCCTTGGCCAGACTTCACGAGCCAAGCGTCAAAATTCAACGCTACTGTGCGCCTGACTCGCTGATCAACTTTCTGAAGATGCTTTGATTATGTGGAGAGCAAAAAACGCGTCGACCTCTGTCCATCAGTGGTTGGCGCGTATCCACAGGATCAAGTCCACATAATCGAGCAGTCTACATAATCGGCCTTATG
>CXWL01019830.1_pt1 | contig 13374 bp, 15 predicted proteins | sample 590931 | NCBI WGS metagenome assembly CXWL01 (sample SAMEA3498368, study PRJEB10139) | groundwater metagenome | biome: water well; material: biofilm material | place: Germany | collected 2015-04-27 | reverse complement strand
TCTCGAGGCAGGCCTCGTTGGCGCCGCCGTGCGCCGGACCCCACAGGCAGGCGATGCCCGCCGAGATGCAGGCGTAGGGATTGGCGCCGGAGGAACCGGCCAGCCGCACGGTCGAGGTGGAGGCATTCTGCTCGTGGTCGGCGTGCAGGATGAAAATCCGGTCCAGCGCGCGCACCAGCACCGGGTTCGGCTTGTAGTCCTCCGCCGGCACCGCGAACATCATGCGCATGAAGTTGGCCGAGTAGCTCAGGTCGTTGCGCGGATACATGAACGGCTGGCCCATGTTGTACTTGTAGGCCATCGCGGTGATCGTCGGCAGCTTGGCGATCAGGCGGAACGCCGAGATGGTGCGGTGCTCCGCGTTATTGATGTCCAGCGCGTCGTGGTAGAACGCGGAGAGCGCGCCGACCACCCCCACCATCGTCGCCATCGGGTGCGCGTCGCGGCGGAATCCGGAGAAGAAGCGGTGGATCTGCTCGTGCACCATGGTGTGCCGGGTGACGATGCCGACGAACTCGTCCTTCTGCCTCTGGTCGGGCAGCTCGCCGTTCAGCAGCAGGTAGCAGACCTCGAGGAAATCGCAGTGCTGCGCCAGCTGCTCGATCGGGTAGCCGCGGTACAGCAGCACGCCGGCGTCGCCGTCGATGTAGGTGATGGTCGAATTGCAGCTCGCCGTGGAGAGGAAGCCCGGGTCGTAGGTGAACAGCCCCGACTTGCCGTAGAGCGTGCGGATGTCCACCACGTCGGGGCCGATGGTTCCCGACATCACCGGGAAATCGAGCGTCTTGCCGTCGGGCAGGGAGAGAGTCGCTTTCTTGTCCGCCATGGTGCTTTCCTTTTCTAGGTAGCCCGCAGCCGGGCGACGATCCCTCCGTGCCTCGCATCGTAGCGGTCGCTGCGCCCGCTGACGATGTCCCACAGATCATTGTCCTGCAGTTCCAGGAACTCGACGAGTTCCGCGTCATACGGATGCTTTTCGAGGTACTTCTCCAGCACCAGATCGAGCTCGAGCAGGCCGCGCCGGCACTTCCATCTCAACCGGCTGATGGCCAGCGCATCCATCACACGGTGCGCTTCACCATCAGTTCCTTGATCTTGCCGATGGCGCGCGTCGGGTTGAGGTGCTTGGGGCAGACGTCGACGCAGTTCATGATGGTATGGCAGCGGAACAGGCGGTACGGGTCTTCGAGGTTGTCGAGGCGCGCCGCGGTTTCCTGGTCGCGCGAATCGGCGATGAAGCGGTAGGCCTGCAGCAGGCCGGCGGGGCCGACGAACTTGTCCGGGTTCCACCAGAACGACGGGCAGGACGTCGAGCAGCAGGCGCAAAGGATGCACTCGTAAAGGCCGTTCAGCTCCTCGCGCTCGACCGGCGACTGCAGGCGCTCGCGCTCGGGCGGCGCGTCGTGGTTGACGACGTAGGGCTTGATCGAGTCGTACTGCTTGAAGAACTGCGTCATATCGACGATCAGGTCGCGGATCACCGGCATGCCGGGCAGCGGGCGAATGGTCACGTGGTCCGGCAGGTCGACGATCTTGGTGATGCAGGCAAGGCCGTTCTTGCCATTGATGTTGACCGCATCCGAGCCGCACACGCCCTCGCGGCAGGAACGCCGGAACGAAATCGTGTCGTCCATCACCTTCACCTTCACCAGGGCATCCAGCAGCATCCTGTCCGAATGCTCGAGCTGGACGTCGTAGTCCTTCATGTACGGCTTCTCGTCCTTGTCCGGATCGTAGCGGTAGATCGAGAGTTTCATGTAGGTCCGCTCAGTACGTACGTTTTTTGGGCTCAAACGATTCGACGGTCATCGGCTTCAGGTGCACCGGCTTGTAGGCGAGGCGGTTGCCTTCCTTGTACCAGAGCGTGTGCTTCATCCAGTTCTTGTCGTCGCGCTCCGGGAAGTCGTCGCGCGCCTGGGCACCGCGGCTTTCCTTGCGCGCCTCGGCCGAGACGATCGTGGAAAGTGCCGTCTCCACGAGGTTGTCCAACTCGAGCGCCTCGACGCGCGCGGTATTGAATACCTTCGACTTGTCGGCGATGAACGTGCGCGAGGCCCGATCGGCGATCACCTTCATCTCCTCCACGCCCTTCATGAGGTCGTCCGGGAAACGGAACACGCCGCATCGCGCCTGCATGGTGCGCCGCAGGTCGGTAAGCACGTCCACCACGCGCTCGCCGGCGGCGTTGTTGTCCAGGCGCGCCAGCCTTGATCGCGTGTATTCGCCCGCGTCCTTGGGCAGGTTGCGGTGCGGCGTCGGCAGCGCGCGGATGTCCTTGATCATCTGCTCGCCGGAGGACTTGCCGAACACCACCAGGTCGAGCAGCGAATTGGTGCCGAGGCGGTTCGCGCCGTGCACCGAGACGCAGGCGCACTCGCCGATGGCGTAGAAAGCGGGAACGATGCTTTCGTGGTTGTTGCCTTCCGGAATCACCACGCGCCCCATGTAGTTGGCCGGGATGCCGCCCATCTGGTAGTGCACCGTCGGCACCACTGGCACGAGGTCGCGCACCGGGTCGGCGTTGGCGAACTTGATGGAAATCTCGCGGATGCCCGGCAGGCGGTGGTTGATGACTTCCGGGCCCAGGTGATCGAGCTTCAGCATCACGTGGTCCTTGTCCGGACCGCAGCCGCGCCCTTCCTTGATTTCCGTCGTCATGGCGCGCGACACGACATCGCGGCTCGCGAGATCCTTGGCGTTGGGCGCGTAGCGCTCCATGAAGCGCTCGCCGTCCTTGTTCAGCAGGTAGCCGCCCTCGCCGCGCACGCCTTCGGTGATCAGGACGCCGGCGCCGTACACGCCGGTTGGATGGAACTGGTAGAACTCCATGTCCTCCAGCGGAAATCCGGCGCGCGCCGCCATGCCCAGGCCGTCGCCAGTGTTGATGAAGGCGTTGGTGCTGGCGTAGAAGATCCGCCCGGAACCGCCGGTGGCGAGCAGCGTCGCCTTCGCCTGGAAAATGTAGACCTCGCCCGTCTCCATCTCGAGCGCCGTGACGCCGAGCACCGCGCCATCCTGCGGGTCGCGGATGAGGTCCAGCGCCATCCATTCGACGAAGAACTGCGTGTTGCTGCGCACGTTCTGCTGGTACAACGTGTGCAGCATGGCGTGGCCGGTGCGGTCGGCCGCGGCGCAGGAGCGCATCGCCATCTTCGCGGAACCGTAGTCCTGGGTATGGCCGCCGAACGGCCGCTGGTAGATCTTGCCGTTCTCGAGCCGGTCGAAGGGCATGCCCATGTGCTCGAGCTCGACCACGACCTCGTTGGCGCGGCGGCACATGTATTCGATCGCATCCTGGTCGCCCAGGTAGTCCGACCCCTTGACGGTGTCGTACATGTGCCAGTGCCAGTTGTCCTCGGTCGAGTTGGCGAGCGGCGCGGCGATGCCGCCCTGCGCCGCCACCGTGTGCGAGCGCGTCGGGAATACTTTCGTGAGCACCGCCGTCTTCAGACCGGCGCGCGCGAGTTCGAGCGAGGCTCGCATCCCCGAACCTCCGGCCCCCACCACGATCGCGTCGAATCGGCGTACCTGCAAGCTCATCTCCAGAGAATCTGAATGGTCCAGCCTATATAGGCCGCAATCGTGAGCAGCACCAGCACTTCCAGGGCCAACTTCAATCCGGCGGGCTGGACGTAGTCCATGATGATGTCGCGCACCCCGACCCAGGCATGCCAGGCGAGGCTCACCATGAACAGCAGCGTCGCGACCCGCATCCAGCCCTGCGCGAACAGGTCGGTCCAGACTGCGTAGGAAATCGGATGGCCGCTGAGGAGCACCGTGACGGCGATGATGCTGTAGACCGCCATGATGACGGCGGTGATCCGCTGCGCCAGCCAATCGCGAAGGCCGTAATGCGCGCCAGTGACGATGCGCTGGGTCACGTGTGGGCTTTCAACTGCGGGCTCCTCACCACATCCTCCAGCCCAGGAAACCGGTCAATAGCAGGCTCGCACCGAGCACGATCCAGCTCGTGAGCCGCGCGGTCGCCAGGTCAACGCCCTTGTCCAGGTCGAGGAACAGGTAGCGGATGCCGGCGCAGAAGTGGTGGCAGTAGGCCCAGACCAGCACCAGCAGGGCCAGTTTCACAGGCCACAGGCCGGCGTAGTGCTTGATCTTGTTGAACGCCGCCTCCGAGGAGAGGCTGACGTCCAGCATCCAGAGGATCCAGACCAGCGCCACGAACAGGAGCGCGCCGCTAATGCGGTGCAGGATGGATATCCATCCCGGTAGCGGCAGCCGGATCTCGAAGATCAGGGCCTGCAGGTTCAGATACTTCGGACGGTGCTTCCTGACCGTCTTGACCGCGGCTTCGGACATATTGAAGGAATTATATAGCTGCGGCGGTGCGGTAGAATCGAACCTCCTGTTTCGAGCGGCATATTCCCCGGAGTTATCCATGTCCAAAGCCCCCATCCGAGTCGCCGTCACCGGCGCCGCCGGCCAGATTGGCTACGCGCTCCTGTTCCGCATCGCCAGCGGCGAAATGCTGGGCAAAGACCAGCCGGTCATCCTGCAGATGCTGGAAATTCCGGACGAGAAGGCCCAGAAGGCGCTCAAGGGCGTGATGATGGAGCTGGACGACTGCGCCTTTCCCCTGCTCCACGGGATGATTCCGGCTTCCGACCCGATGGTCGCCTTCAAGGACGTCGGCGTGGCGCTGCTTGTCGGCGCGCGGCCCCGCGGCCCGGGCATGGAGCGCAAGGACCTGCTCGAAGCGAACGGCAAGATTTTCGGACCCCAGGGCCAGGCGCTGGACAAGGTGGCTGACAGGAACGTCAAGGTCCTGGTGGTCGGCAACCCCGCCAACACCAACTGCCTGATCGCGATGAAGAACGCGCCCAGCCTCCAGCCGACCCAGTTCACCGCCATGATGCGGCTGGACCACAACCGCGCGACCTCGCAGGTCGCCCAGAAGATAGGAAAACTCGTCCCGACCGTTAGGAAAATGACGATCTGGGGCAACCATTCGGCCACCCAGTACCCTGACCTGTTCCAGGCCGAAGCTGAAGGCAAAAAAGTCTGGCCCATGATCAATGACCAGGCCTGGTTGGAGTCGACCTTTATCCCGACCGTGCAGAAGCGCGGCGCGGCGATCATCGAAGCGCGCGGCCTGTCTTCGGCAGCCAGTGCGGCGAACGCGGCGATCGACCACGTGCGCGACTGGTCGCTGGGCACGCGCGACGGCGACTGGGTCTCCATGGGCATTCCCTCGGACGGCAGCTACGGCATCCCGGAAGGCGTCCTCTACGGCTACCCGGTGACCTGCAAGGGCGGCAAGTACGAGATCGTGAAGGGTATCGAGGTCAGCGACTTCAGCCGCAAGCGCATGGACGCGACCCTGAAGGAGCTGCACGAAGAGCGGGATGGCGTAAAACACCTCCTGGGCTAGGGTCCTCGTGTCTTCCGGAAAAGCGTTTCGCAAGGCGGTCGCAGACGAAAAGCCGCTCCAGGTCATCGGCGCGATCTGCGCGTACCACGCGCTGATCGCCAAGCGCAGCGGCTACAGGGCGATCTACCTCTCGGGCGGCGGCGTCGCCGCCGGTTCGCTCGGCATGCCCGACCTCGGCATCTCCAACCTCGACGACGTCCTCATCGACGTGCGCCGCATCACGGACGTCTGCGACCTGCCGCTGCTGGTGGACGTGGACACCGGCTTCGGCTCGAGCGCCTTCAACGTCTCGCGGACCACCCGCTCGCTCATCAAGGCCGGTGCCGGCGCGATGCACATGGAAGACCAGGTCGGCGCCAAGCGCTGCGGCCACCGCCCGAACAAGGAACTCGTGTCGGCGGACGAGATGTGCGACCGGATCAAGGCCGCCGTCGACGGGCGCACCGACCCGTCTTTCGTCATCATGGCGCGCAGCGACGCGATCGCCAGCGAGGGTTTCGAGCGGGCACTGGACCGCATGAGCAAGTACGTGGAGGCCGGTGCGGACATGATCTTCCCGGAAGCTGCGACTGACCTCGACCAGTATCGCAAGGTGGTCGCCGCCGTAAAGGTGCCGGTGCTGGCCAATATCACGGAGTTCGGCAAGACGCCCCTGTTCACCGTCGACGAGTTGCGCTCGGCCGGCGCTGCAATCGTGCTCTACCCCTTGTCGGCGTTCCGCGCCATGAACCAGGCGGCGGCGAACGTCTACAAGGCGATCCGCAATGATGGCACGCAGAAAGGCGTCACCGGCACGATGCAGACGCGCGACGAGCTCTACGACTACCTGAACTACCACTCCTACGAGAAAAAACTCGATGAGCTCTTCTCCCGCTCCTAAGCCGAAGAAGTCCGTCGCGCTGTCCGGCGTCACCGCCGGCAACACCGCGCTCTGCACCGTGGGCCGTACCGGCAACGACCTGCACTACCGCGGCTACGACATCCTCGATTTCGCGGACAAGGCCGAGTTCGAGGAAGTGGCCTACCTGCTGGTGCACGAGAAGCTGCCCAACAAGGCGGAACTCGCGGCGTACAAAAAGAAACTGCAGGGCTTGCGCTCCCTGCCCGCGCCCCTGAAGGCCGTGCTTGAGCAGCTTCCAAAGTCCTCCCACCCCATGGATGTGTTGCGCACCGGCTGCTCGGTCCTGGGCTCGCTCGAGCCGGAGAACGAATCGCACCCCATCGAGGGCGCCCGTAACATTGCCGACCGCCTGATGGCCAGCTTTGGCTCGATGCTCCTGTATTGGTTTCATTTCTCCCATTCGAGTAAAAAAATTACTACGGAGACGGATGACGACTCCATCGGTGGGCATTACCTGCACCTTCTGCATGGCAAGAAGCCGAGCGCGGAATGGGTTCGGGCAATGCATACCTCGCTCATCCTCTACGCCGAGCACGAATTCAACGCTTCCACCTTTACCTGCCGCGTCATCACCGGCACCGGATCCGACATGTATTCCGCGATCACGGGCGGCATCGGCGCGCTGCGCGGCCCCAAGCACGGGGGCGCCAATGAAGTTTCCGATGAAATCCAGAAAAGATATCGAAGTGCGGACGAGGCGGAGGCCGATATCCGCAAGCGCATGGCGGCGAAGGAGATCGTGATCGGCTTCGGCCACCCGGTCTATACCACCGGCGACCCGCGCAACAAGGTGATCAAGGCCGTCGCGGACCAGCTGTCGAAGTCCGCGGGCGACATGACGCAGCAGCAGATCGCCGAGCGCATCGAAACGGTGATGTGGAACGAGAAGAAGATGTTCGCCAACCTCGACTGGTTCAGCGCGGTCTCCTACAGCAAGATGGGCGTGCCGACGCTGCATTTCACGCCGCTGTTCGTGCTCTCGCGCACCAGCGGCTGGGCGGCGCACATCATCGAGCAGCGCATCGACGGCAAGATCATCCGCCCGGCCGCCAACTACACCGGCCCAGAGAACCGCAGCTGGGTCCCGCTCTCGCAGAGAACCTGAATAGAGAGACAACATGACGACAAGACTACTGGCACTGCTGATCGCAATATCCGCCCTGTTCGCCGCGGGCTGCGCCAGCATCCCGATGGCCGACCAGGCCGCGGACAAGGCCGCCAAGGCATTCACGGCGCCGCCGGGCAAATCCAGGATTTACGTATACCGGAACGAATCCTTCGGTGCGGCGATCACCATGGACGTCTTCATCGACGGACGAAAGCTGGGCCAGACGGTCGCCAGGACGTACCTTGTGGCCGACGTCGATCCCGGTCCGCACAAGATCATGGGCAAGTCCGAGAACGAGCATCTCGTCGACCTGACCACTGTCGCCGGCCGCGTCTATTTCATCTGGCAGGAGGTGAAGATGGGCCTCCTGTACGCGCGCAACCTGCTGCAGGTCGTCGATGACAAGGCAGGCCAGGCGGGAGTCCTGGAAAGCAACCTCGCGGCGGAATCCAAATGAGCGCCGCACGGGCTTTCCGCCTTTCAACCGCGGTTCCCTGCGCCATCGTCCTGCTGGCGTCGGGCTGCGCGTCGATCACCGGCTCCGAAATCCAGAACATCGCCTTGAGCACGCGATCCGAGAATGGCGCGGCGCTGCCAAAAGCCGACTGCGAACTGAAGAATGACAAGGGGCAATGGAAAACGGTGACTCCGGGTTTCGTGGCCGTGCAGCGTTCCGCCGAGGACCTCCTCGTGACCTGCACCAAGACCGGGGAAAAGGACGGCATGCTGCGCGCCATCTCGCGCGCAGCGGGCGGCATGTTCGGCAACATCATCTTCGGCGGGGGCATCGGCGCCCTCATCGATCACAACAAAGGTACGGGTTACGACTATCCCGACAGCCTGCTGGTCGAGATGGGCAAGTCCTCGGTACGCGACAAGCAGACGGAACGCGACGAACTGAGGGCCGCGGGCAACCAGCCCGCCGCCGCCCCGCCCGCAGCCACCATTTCGAAATAAGGCGGACACCATGTACGAATCCGAGCACACCAGGTTCATCCGCGAGTACCTCGAGAAGCATCCCGAGGAACGCGAATCGCAGAAAAAGGGCCGTGCGGTGTGGTGGGACCACGCCGGCGCGAACCGCACCCCGCCGGATCCGGTGAAGCCGTCGCCGAAGGCGGGTGGCAATGAGTATCTCTTCAAACCGCTGTCTGAACAAGAACAGGAACCGAAATAGTGTCCGCGCACATCTCGAACGTCCGGCCGAAGGCCGACAAGGTCCTCGACCTGATCGCCGATTACGCAAAGAGCTACGAAGTAAAGAGCCAGGACGCCTACGCCACCGCCCGCTACTGCCTGATGGACACGCTGGGCTGCGGCTTCGAGGCGCTCGAGTACCCGGCCTGCACCAAGCTGATGGGGCCGATCGTCAAGGGCACCGTGGTGCCGAACGGCGCGCGGGTGCCGGGCACGCAGTTCCAGCTCGACCCGGTGCAGGCGGCGTTCAATATCGGCGCCATGATCCGCTGGCTCGACTTCAACGACACCTGGCTCGCCGCCGAATGGGGCCATCCCTCCGATAACCTCGGTGGGATATTGGCAGTGGCTGATTTTCTTTCACGCAATGGAAAACCATTGAATGTGAAAGACGTCCTGACCGCCATGATCAAGGCCCATGAGATCCAGGGCGTGCTGGCCCTGGAGAACAGCTTCAACCGCGTCGGACTGGACCACGTCGTGCTGGTGAAGGTCGCTTCGACCGCGGCTGTTTCAAGTCTTCTGGGTCTTACAAGAGAAGAAACCGTCAATGCCGTCTCCCAAGCCTGGGTCGACGGTCAGAGCCTGCGTACCTACCGCCATTCGCCCAACACCGGCTCGCGCAAGAGCTGGGCGGCCGGCGACGCGACCGCGCGCGCGGTGCGCCTCGCGCTCATCAGCCAGACCGGCGAGATGGGGTATCCCTCGGTGCTGTCCGCCAAGGGCTGGGGCTTCTACGACGTGCTGTTCAAGGGCAAGCCCTTCAGGTTCCAGCGCCCGTTCGGCAGCTATGTGATGGAGAACGTGCTCTTCAAGATCTCGTTTCCGGCCGAATTCCACTCGCAGACCGCCGTGGAATGCGCGATGACGATCTTCCAGCAGATGAAATCCATGGGCAAGACCGCTGAAGACATCAGGAAAATTCGGATTCGCACCCACGAGGCCGCGATCCGCATCATCGACAAGAAAGGTCCCCTGAACAATCCGGCCGACCGCGACCACTGCATCCAGTACATGGTGGCTGTGCCCTTGCTCTTCGGGCGCCTGACCGCCGGCGACTATGAAGACGAGGTGGCTTCGGATTTCAGGATTGACGAACTGAGAAAAAAAATCACCTGCGTCGAGGACAAGAAATTCACCCGCGACTACCACGCGCCGGACAAACGTTCGATCGCCAACGCGCTCACCGTGGAGTTCAAGGACGGCACGAAGATGAAGGAAGTGGTCTGCGAATACCCGATCGGCCACAAGCGCCGCCGCAAGGAAGGCATGCCGGTGCTGGTCGAGAAATTCAAGACCAACCTTGCCCGCCGCTTCCCGGCGAAGCAGCAGAAGGCGATTCTCGACCTCTGCCTTGACCAGAAGCGGCTGGAGCAAACCCCGGTGAACGAGTTCGTCGACCTGATGGTGATATGAGCCGCATCGACGAACTGTCGGAGGAAATCCGAAACTACCCGACGCCGATCGCGCGCTGCGACGAGCAGCTGACGGGATTGATCGAAGAGCGTTCGCGCCTGCTGAAAGAAGCCGCCAAGCCGGGCAGCTGCACCCCCGATGCCCACTGGGCCAATGACGGGGGCGCGGCGCCTTGATTCGCGTTCTCGCCCTGCTCGTCGCGTTCGCCGCCGCGCCGGCGCTGGGCGCGGGCCCTTGGGACCGTTTCTTCGAGCTCTCCTTCGGCGACCTGCGCGCCGAGGCCGCGGAGGCGAAGAAGGCCGGCCAGCGGGGGCTGATGCTCATGTACCACTTCGACGATTGCCCGGCCTGCGCGCGCATGAAGCAGGAGGTGCTGTCGCGGCCCGAGGTGCAAGCCTGGTACAAGGCGCGCTTCCGCGTCATCGCCATCGACACCAAGGGCTCGAACGAAGCCACCGGCTTCGACGGGCGCGCCATGGCTGAAAAGGACTTCGCCCGCGAGCGCGGCATGCGCGCCAGCCCGAGCTTCCAGTTCTACGCGCCCGACGGCAAACTGCTCGCGACGCACGCCGGCGCCATCTACGATCCCGCCGAATTCATGCTGCTGGGCGAGTATGTCGCCAGCGGCGAGCACCGCAACACGAGTTTCGCCGCATACAAGCAATCCAGGCAAAAACGAGGAAGCTGACCATGGCCCACAACCTGCACAACACCCTGCAACCCCTCAAGGGCGGAAAGTTCTATTCGCTCCCCCAGCTGGGAAAATCCCTGGGGCTAAAAATCGAGAGGCTGCCACTCTCGATCCGCATCGTGCTCGAGTCGGTGCTGCGCAACTGCGACGGCAAGAAGGTCACCGAGGAGCACGTCAGGCAGCTCGCCAGCTGGAAGCCCAACGCGACGCGCACCGACGAGATTCCTTTCGTGCTGGCGCGCATCGTGCTGCAGGACTTCACCGGCGTGCCCCTGCTCTGCGACCTGGCCGCGATGCGCAACGTGGCGCACGCGATGGGCAAGGACCCGAAGGTGATCGAACCGCTGGTGCCGGTGGACCTGGTGGTGGACCACTCGGTGCAGATCGACAACTACGGCAGCAAGAACGCGCTCGACCTCAACATGAAGCTGGAATTCAAGAGGAACGAGGAGCGCTACCAGTTCATGAAGTGGGGCATGCAGGCCTTCGACACCTTCAAGGTCGTGCCCCCGGGCATCGGCATCGTGCACCAGGTGAACCTGGAGTACCTGGCCCGCGGCGTGCACCGTTCCGCGGAAGGCGTCTATTACCCCGACACCCTGGTGGGCACCGACAGCCACACCACCATGATCAACGGCATCGGCGTGGTGGGCTGGGGCGTGGGCGGCATCGAGGCCGAGGCCGGCATGCTGGGCCAGCCGGTGTACTTCCTGACCCCGGACGTGGTGGGCGTGAACCTGAAGGGCAAGCTGCACCCGGCCTGCACCGCCACCGACCTGGTGCTGACGGTCACCGAGATGCTGAGGAAGGCCAAGGTGGTGGGCAAGTTCGTCGAGTACTACGGCGAAGGCTGCTCGTCGCTGTCGGTCACCGACCGCGCCACGCTCGCCAACATGGCGCCGGAGTACGGCGCGACGATGGGGTTCTTCCCGGTGGATGAGAAGACGGTGGCCTACTTCAAGGGCACCGGTCGGACGGAGGCCGAGATCTCGGCCTTCGAGGCGTATTACAAGGCGCAGGGCATGTTCGGCGTACCGAAGGCCGGCGCCATCGACTTCAGCCAGAACCTCGAGCTGGACCTGTCCACCGTGATGCCTTCGCTCGCCGGCCCGAAGCGCCCGCAGGACCGCATCGACCTCGCGAAAGTGAAGAGCACCTTCACCAGCCTGTTCTCCGCGCCGATCAAGGACAGCGGCTTCGCCAAGAAGCCCGAGGAACTGCAGAAACCCTACAAGGCCTACGACGGCACCGAGATCCGCAACGGCGACGTGCTCATCGCCGCCATCACCTCCTGCACCAACACCTCCAACCCCGGCGTGCTGCTCGCCGCGGGCCTGCTGGCGAAGAAGGCGGTGGAACTGGGCCTGACGGTGAAGCCGCACATCAAGACTTCGCTCGCGCCGGGCTCGCGCGTGGTCACCGAGTACCTCACCAGGGCCGGGCTGCTGCCCTACCTGGAGAAGCTGGGCTTCTACCTCGCCGGCTACGGTTGCACCACCTGCATCGGCAACGCCGGGCCGCTTGCCGCGCCGATCGAGGAAACCATCGTCAAGAACGAGCTGGTGTGCGCCGCGGTGCTCTCGGGCAACCGCAACTTCGAGGCCCGCATCCACGCCAACATCCGCGCCAACTTCCTCGCCTCGCCGCCGCTGGTGGTGGCCTACGCCATCGCCGGCAGCGTGCTGAAGGACTTCCGCACCGAGCCCCTCGGCAAGTCGAAGGACGGCCAGGACGTCTACATCGGCCACATCTGGCCCAGCGCGGACGAGGTGCAGGCGCTGATGAAGCTGGCGATGGACGCGCCCACCTTCCGCCGCCTCTACGGCAACCTCGCCGAGGCGAGCCCGATGTTCACGAAAATCGCGGCCCCCTCCGGCCAGGTCTACCCCTGGCCGGACTCGACCTACATCGCCGAGCCGCCCTTCTTCGACGACTTCGCCATGCAGCCCAAGGCGCCCGGCGCCATCGCCAACGCGAAGATCCTCGGCGTGTTCGGCGACTCGGTCACCACCGACCACATCAGCCCGGCGGGCGCCATCAAGCCCACCTCCCCCGCGGGCCTGTTCCTGCAGGAGAACGACGTCTCGGTGGCGGACTTCAATTCCTACGGCGCGCGCCGCGGCAACCACGAGGTCATGATGCGCGGCACCTTCGCCAACGTGCGCATCAAGAACCTGATGCTGGGCGGCAAGGAAGGCGGCCTGACCCGGTACAAGGGCGAGGAACTGCCGATCTACGACGCCGCCATGCGCCATATCGCCGACGGCACCCCGACCGTGATCTTCGGCGGCGAGGAATACGGCACCGGCTCCTCGCGCGACTGGGCGGCCAAGGGCACGCAGCTCCTNNCCAACCTGGTGGGCATGGGCGTGCTGCCGCTGCAGTTCACCGGCTCGGACAGCGCCGCGTCGCTCGGCATCACGGGCGAGGAAACCATCACCATCTCGGGACTGGACGACATCCGCCCGCAGCAGGAACTGACGCTGACCATCACGCGCAGGGACGGCTCGACGCAGGCCATCAAGGTGAAGTCGCGCATCGACACCGCGATCGAGGTCGACTACTACAAGCACGGCGGCATCCTGCCCTACGTGCTGCGCGAATTGATCTCCAAGGCGGGGCCGGCGAAGGTGAAGGCGGCCTGAAACAGGTCCCGATGTAACCGATCGATT
>CXWL01024293.1_pt1 | contig 13380 bp, 12 predicted proteins | sample 590931 | NCBI WGS metagenome assembly CXWL01 (sample SAMEA3498368, study PRJEB10139) | groundwater metagenome | biome: water well; material: biofilm material | place: Germany | collected 2015-04-27 | reverse complement strand
AGACAGATCTTGACTCCAGCATCGAGGCAATCACGAATGAGCACCCAGCCTGGATCGCTAATCCCCGGGGTGCCGGCATCGGAGATCAAGGCGGCTGACTCGCCGTTTTGGAGTCGGCGAACGATAGCCACACGTTTCGCGTCGGTGGAGTGAGCGTGGAAAGAGGTCAGGGGAGTATTGATTTGGTAGTGTTTCAGTAAAAATCCACTGGTCCGGGTATCTTCGGCGCAGACGAAATCGACTTCTTTGAGCGTTCGAATAGCCCTTAGGGTGATATCTTCCAGATTACCGATCGGGGTCGAGACGATGTACAGGGCCATGTTTTTTACTCCAAGTAATATTGGCATCCTTATAATACCAGGGTTTGACGATCCCGGGTTGGAATTCCAGCTGATTCAGCTTCGCGAGCAGTTCGGGAAGTTCGATACAGGTTCCGCCGTGTTTCTCCAGGTGCTGGCGCCAACCCTCATGAAGCAATCCAGCGAAGGAAAATTGTGGAGGTGGCTTGAAATCTTCCAGACGGAGGTATGCCGGCTCTTGGTGAGGGAGTTTCACCCAGCCTTCATGAGAGTTTGAACTGACGATGATGATCGTTTCAGGGTGTTGGTAGAGGTCGAAGACGGTTATTTGAGCTACGGGGATATTCTTGGCAAAAGCCCAGGCGTTAACGGCACTGACACCGATCCGGGCACTGGTAAAGCCACCGGGACCGATACAAACAACCAAACGAGAAATATCATCGATGCTCAGATTCTGGTCGTTCAGCAATTTCTGCACGCCTGGCTGGAGTTTCTCAGCTTCGTTTTGTTCGGACGGCCAGCGATGTTCGGTCAGCACCTGTTCCTCCTCATAAAGGGCGATGGTGGTTTGCGGGGTAACGGTGTTGATATAGAGAGTTTTCATCAAAGCGATTATACTGGCATTACCTTATGATGGCCATGATCAAGACCCAGCAAGAACTGTTCGCCAACGAAGACAAGATTTTAGCCCCCTATGCCCTTAAGTCCGCTCACTCCAGAGGTCGGAAATACCATGAGCCGGAGGATCCGCACCGGACGGCTTTTCAGCGCGATCGTGATCGAGTGATCCATTCCAAGGCCTTTCGGAGATTGAGTGGAAAGACACAGGTGTTTGTTTCGAGCTATGGGGATCATTATCGTTCCCGACTGACCCATAGCTTGGAAGTGGCTCAGGTCTCACGAGACATCGCCCGTGCTCTCGGCCTGAATGAAGATCTGTGTGAGACCATCGCTTTGGCCCACGACCTTGGCCACACGCCGTTTGGTCATGCCGGAGAGGAGGCGATGAGTGAAATGATGATCAAATGCGGTGATACCTTCGAACATAACGATCAATCAAAACGGGTGGTAGAATTATTGGAAAAAAAATCAGAGGAATTTTCCGGTTTAAACCTTTCTTGGGAAGTCATTGAAGGGCTCATGAAACACCGAAAATTTCATGATGATGGCAAGATCTTGGTCATTCATTCACTGGAATCTCAAGTTGTTGACCTTGCTGATGCTATCGCTTACCACCATCATGATCTGGATGATGGCCTTCGCTCCGGGGTTTTGAAGCTGGAAGAATTAGCTGAATCAATTCCAATTTGGAGTCAGGTGTCAGAGGACCTGTCTTTTTCTAGTCTCGGAGAGGAACTCTTTCGGCACATTGCCATTACCCGACTCATGAGTCTCTTGATCGATGATGTTTTGACTCAATCTCAAGTCAATATCACAACACTGGGGCTTGTGAGTCCATTGATGAAGCCTTCTTATGGCTCGGTGATTGGCTTTTCCTCGCGAATGCAGCCGAGAGTCGACCAGCTCAGTGAGTTCTTGGGTAAGAAATTCTATCTGCACCAGCGAGTTTCCACTCAGGCGCATCATGGTCAGAAAATTATCAAAACCCTTTTTGAAGCCTATTCCGCTGATGAAAAACTCCTTCCCCTATCTATTCGTGCCGAATTTGAACATGAGAAAAGACAAGTGGTGATTAAAGATTATATCGCCGGAATGACTGATCACTATGCCAGAGCCAGATTCGAGGAATATAAGTAAACGATCTGATGACAATCCCTCAAGGTTTGTTGCTTGTATTCTTTTCCCAGAGCCGTACAGTGTGATAGTCGAGTAAATAAACTGTTCACAATGGGGAATCGCTCTCCTCGACTGATAATTCGTCTATCGAATTCCAGTCTCAGAGTCCTTCGCTACCAGCCTGCGGCTGTCCGCTGCGGATCGCTAATCTCGCCACTTTATGGCTGACAAGAAAAAGAGCGGCAAGTTCTTTACCACGATACTCATTGGTGGGGCACTAGGGTCTTTGGCAGCTTGGCTGTTTGGAAACAAGAAACGTCGTGATGTCATTGCCGAAAAAGCTCAAGAGTACTATGAAAATACCAAAGGCAAGATCGATGACGTCCTCAAGAAACCGGAAAAAAGGGAAGGGCTATGGTCGCGTTTGTTTGGACGTGATGATTCCTAAATCAAAGCGATATGATATTAAAAACGTTTTTACTGCTGGTTGTGGTTGGGTTGCTGACCGGTCTTTCTCTCCGGACCCATTCAGTCGCTGCTGAACAAAACGGTGAAATTATCTCCAAACAAAAAACTATCCAGCGTACTTTCAATGAGTCGAATCCGGATGGGAAAGTCGATTTGAAGAAAATTGTTGATGAAGAGCTGGTTCGTCCCGAAGAATGTGAAGATGGACTGGTGATTTGTCAGATTAAAGAGGTGAGTTTCGATATTACCTTGAAGAAGAAATGGTTGAAACTCACCATTGCTGATTTGAATGCTTATGATTTCGCCAATAGTGTTCCGCTGCTCAAGAATTCGGTGGGTCAACTAACGAAACCAGAAACAGTTGTTCTTCAAGAGGTATTGGCGAAGAGAGGGCTACTCCTTAATCTTGATGGTAGTATCGTGAAGGATCGAGGATTTTTAGGTCCATTGACCTGGCTCGCTCTCACTCGTTTGGCCCATATCAAAGGACTTAAGCCTGACGAACAGAAATACAAGGAACGACTTCGCGATGAAGTGAATTCGCTTCTCGGTAAAATGGGCAAGGATGCCAATTATCTCGCACAGAACCCCTTACCAAAAAAGGAACAAATGGAGCCAAAGTCAGGTGATCCTTTGTACAAAGTCTGGAAGAATTATCAATATGTATCAAACCTTGCCCAAACCAGTGGAAAGGTAGACGCTGGTAAAATCCCGCTCAGCGGTAATATCGATGTCAATGTCGATGGTTTCGTCGATGTGAAGCGGGTCAAGAATCAGTGACGCTCTCTCTTTTCTTTGTCTTTCATCGTGATCCTTACCGCAGTTCCGTTAAAATCAAAGGATTCGCGGAGTTGATTTTCCAGATAGCGAAGGTAGGAAAAATGGAAGAACTCTTGTCCGTTCACGAAGATGACGAATTGTGGAGGTTTGATGCCAACTTGGGTCATATAATACATCTTCGGGAGCTTCCGCCCAATCCCGGTTGGCATGTGCTTCAGCATGACTTTTTCCAGCCATTGGTTGAGCTTGCCGGTGGAAATTCTGGTTGATCGAACATCCGTGATGGACTTCGCTAGCTCAAGAACTTTGTCGATATGGCGGCCGGTTTTCGCGGAAATGAACACGACTGGTGCCCAAGGCAGGAAATCGAATTTGTGTCGTAGATGATTCAAAAATATGGCTCGTTCTTCTTCACCGGATTCCATCAGATCGAGCTTATTCACGGCAATGATCAGGCCGCAAGATTGATCTAAAATATAATTGGCAACGTGCTGATCTTGAGCTGTAACTCCTTCTTCACCATCGATCAGCAGGATGCAGACATCGGCTTTCTCGGTCGCTCCCAAGGAGCGCATAAAAGAATATTTTTCTATACCCTTCTGGATTTTTCCCCGACGGCGAACTCCGGCAGTGTCGACCAAGGTGAAATGTGTTCCCTCATGTTCGAGCTCAACATCAGTGCTGTCGACCGTGGTTCCTTGAATTTCAGAAACGATCAGTTTTTCAGAACCGATGAGTTTGTTAATCAGTGATGATTTGCCCACGTTTGGTCTCCCTAAGACGGCGAGGCGAATGTTGTCGGTTTTTTTCGGGGCTTTGACCCTGGGAATGAGTTTCAGAATCGCATAGTTCAGTTCATCAATACCCATATTGTGAGTGGCAGCGATTTCCAAGGGTTCACCGAATCCGAGCTCCAGCAGGTCACTGACCTCTGCTTTCCCGGAATCGCATTTTGTTGCCACGATCAAGATGGGTTTTCCACTTTTTCTGGTCAAATCAGCCACATGTCGGTCTTCTCGGGTGAGCCCTTCACGGCTGTCGACCAGGAAGAGTATTACAGTCGCTTCCTCAATGGCCATTTTTGCCTGAGCCACAATATTATCTTCGATCACGCCTTCGGTTTTTGATTCAATTCCGCCTGTGTCGACTAAGAGAAAGGGTTTTTTACCCTCGATTTGGGCATAGTGACGATCCCGGGTGGTACCAGGGGTCGGTGAAACGATCGCCTTGCGATAGCCAACCATTCTATTGAAGAGGGTTGATTTGCCCACGTTGGGCTTGCCGATAATGGCGACAATAGGCAGCATGGAAATAATTGAGAGGTGCGATTGGAGTGGAGTATACCTGAAGGATGCTAGAATAGGAATGCTTAATGACCAAATCATCAATGATTAATGTTCAAGGGCGAATAGCAAAAATTCAAGCACAGATCGGAACTACAAAACTCATGGTGGTGACCAAAAAACGCTCGCCGGGTGATATTCGTGAGGTAATGGCAGCGGGAGTGAAGTTCATTGGCGAAAACACGATTCAGGAAATTGAGAGAAAATATGACCTGAGCCTTTGTCGTGAATTGAAGAAAAACGGGGTTGAGCTCCATTTCATTGGTCACCTGCAAAAGAACAAGGTGAATAAAGTGCTGCGGTATTGCGACGCGATTCAGTCGGTAGATTCGATTGAATTGGCTGAAAAGATCAATGCTGCTGCTGGGAACGTGGGTAAAATTATGCAAATATTCTTGGAGCTCAATCTCACTGGAGAGCCGCAAAAGTATGGTTTCAAAGAAATAGAAATTGCCGCTGCAGTGGCGAGTATTAAGTCGTTAGCTCATGTTCGGCTGATGGGTTTCATGACCATCGGCAAACACGGTGATTTTGAAACTACACGACAGGTTTTTCGACGCTGCCGGGCCTTTGCAGATCAATATGAACTGCCGGAAGTTTCGATGGGGATGAGTGAAGACTATTTTATTGCTTATGAAGAAGGGGCGAGCATGGTTCGGATAGGGTCAGCGGTCTTCTTGTGAACATTACCTGAATTGAGTAGAGTTATGCCGTTCTTTCTTCCTTATGAGCGAATCTCAATTTTCAAACGGTACTTCTTTGGCGCCGAAGCTCGTCTTCAGCTTCTTCCTGCTTGTTGTAGCAATGGTTGCCGGATACTTGGTGGTCTATTACTGGACTTTCAACAACTTCGGAGATGTCCTGAATGTCAATCTCTTGAAAAATCAAATCATTGCCAATCAACAGGCAGATGAAGTGAAAAATCAGCTCAAAGATCTAGGCTATTCATTTGACGACACTGATTTTCATCAACTGAATGGACCGAGTGCCAGCAACTATACGACGGATGTGTTGGGAGGATATGAGCCCGTTCCATTGGCGGAGGGTAACCCAACTGGACAAGGCTACTATTTTTATAACCACCCCGAAGATGCCCCGAATGACCCAGACGATGAAGTGGCCTATTACTTCATGCTCGATGAAAACGGTCAGGTTGATCCTGAAAGCATTGTTCCTATGATCAACCACTAGGATTCTTGTTTCAATTTCGCGAGGACAGTGGCCAGATCATCAGGAAGTGGAGCTGTGAACTCCATCCATTCATGAGTTCGAGGGTGTTGGAATTTTAGGCTGTAAGCATGCAGGAATTGGCGGGTAAGCCCCAGCATCTTAGCTGATTCATTGGATTTTTTGTTTCCGTACAATTCATCGCCTAGCACAGGATGGCCGATGGCGGTGAGGTGGACGCGGATTTGATGCATTCGCCCGGTGATGATTTGCACCTCGAGAAGGCTATATTCACCCTCAAATACCTCCTTCACTTTATAATGGGTAAGTGAGTCTTTGGCCAATTTTCCGGGAGATATCACGACCTTATTCTGTCCCCGCATTCGTGATTTCAGCAGTGGTGCTTCGATCGTGCCCGTCGTTGAAGCCATCAGTCCGTTTACCAGGGCTAGGTAATGTTTCTCAACTCGTCGTTCTTGGATCTGTTTCGCCAGATCTCGATGGGACTCATCATGTTTTGCCACCATCAGAATGCCAGAGGTGTTCTTATCCAATCGATGAACGATTCCCGGTCTCTTCTCACCCCCGATACCGCTAAGGCGATCACCGCAGTGATGGAGGAGGGCGTTCACCAGAGTATATTCTCGCTCCCGTGCGGAAGGATGTGTGAGGAGGCCAGGCGGTTTGTTGATAATGATAAGGTCGTCATCTTCGTAGATGATATCCAGCGGGATTTCCGTTGGCAGGAACTTTGAATCTTCGAGTTTCATCTCCCTCATCCCGATCTTGTCTCCAATTTTGACGCGATTGCCTTTCTTGGCGATTTTGCCGTTGATGGTCACGAGTTCTTTGCGGACCATTTTTTGCACCATTGACCGGGAGTAGGCACTCATCAGCTCGGCCAAGGCATTATCAATCCGTTCGTTATTTAGCTCTTCGGAAACGGTCCAGGTTTGCATTGGCAGGGGTGATAAGCTTGGCTAGTATAGCAGAGATGAATCTAAAATACCCCCTCGTACTGGCTTCAGCTTCACCGCGGCGAAAGGAGATTTTGGCCATGGCCGGGTTTAAATTTGAAGTGATCCCCTCAGACTACCCCGAGCCACTGCACAGTTCAGTCCTCTGTGATCCGGCTGAATTTGCCATGCAACTGGCCTTGCAGAAGGGGAAGGAGGTCTTTTCCCGACCTGGCAAAGCTTCCCTTGTTCTCAGTGCTGACACGATTGGCCTTCTAGGCCATGAAGTATTGGAAAAACCTGTCGATCGGAACGATGCCCGGAGAATGTTGAAGCTACTTTCCGGAAAAACTCACCAAGTGATCACCGCGATAGCGATATATATTCCCGGAGTTGCAGATCCGAAGCGAGCGTTGGTCACCACCGATGTGACCTTTCATCACCTCTCTGAGGAAGAAATCGAGCAGTATCTCGATACCGGTGAATATACCGATAAGGCTGCCGCTTACGCGATTCAGGGCAGAGCCTGTGTTTTTGTCGCTCGAATCGACGGAGATTACTTCAATGTTGTGGGCTTACCGATTGCTACGGTTTGGGCCATGCTCAAGGACTATTTTGAGATCGCGGTTTGACCTAGCAAGAAAAGTGCTTTACCATGCAGCAATGGTACAACCGTAAGACCTTTTTCTATGAGCTTAAATCTGACTGCTGCTTCATCTGATTTCCTCCCCGATGATCATGAGTATTTGACCTATATCAAGAAGGTTCTGCGGCATCGCTGTCGACAAGCCGGTTTTCGTCGAGTCACGACGTCACTGCTGGAAGGACTTGATACTTGTCAGAAAGCTCTTGGTGATGGTCAAGAACGAGTTATTTCATCGGCTGCAGTGGTGGCCAGCGAAAAGATGGCGATTCGATTTGATCCGGTGATGTCCATTGCTCGATCCTATATTTCCCACCAGATGAAAGAATGGGCTCAACCTGTTGAGCTCTATTTCATCGATTCTTTCTTACGGAAGGATGTCATGGGCGATCTCCATGATGAGCTTTGTTTCGGTGTTCAAGTCCTAGGAAGCTCTGATGCGGCACTGACGGCGCAGGTGATTTATCTGGGCCATAAGATTCTGGAAGATTTGGGTCTGCGCGAGTTGTATACCGTCCAAATTAACCATATTGGATCGGTTGAATCTCGAAAGCTCTACATCGACGATTTGAAAAATTTTTATTATGACAAGCAACGATCTTTGTGTGAAAAATGCGTCGCTAACGCTGAACGTGGTGATTATCTTCAGCTCCTCCGTTGTGAGGAAGAAGATTGCGCTATCTTGGCACAATTAGCTCCAAAGCTTGAGAATTATCTCAATAAGGATGATCGTGAACAGTATCAAAATTTGAAAGGTTACTTGCAAGAATTGGGAGTCGATTTTCGTGAGAATAAGAGCCTGTTTGGCCAAGATAGTTATCACGCCTATACCGTGTTTGAATTTTGGCACAACGACAAGGGGGCGAAAAATATCATCATGGTTGGCGGATCGAATGACTTGATGATCGAAAATTTGGGGGCTGAAAAAGTGAATATGATCGGACTTTCCAGTCGGGCCCGAGATTTCATTGATACTATGAAATTAGCCAAGATTCGGGTGCCGCACAAGGATCACCTCCAAGTCTTTGTGGCTCAGCTCGGTCTCAGCGCCAAGAAAAAAGCCCTTTCACTGTTGCAGAAACTTCGTGAATCGGGAGTCCAAACCGTAGGAGCCATGGGCACAGGTTCGATGAGGACCCAGTTGGAAATGGCCAGTAATTTCGGGGTGAAATTCACGATCCTCATGGGAGAGGTGGAGGTGAATGAAGGGATGGTGATTGTGCGGGATATGGAGTTTGGTACTCAAGAATCGGTTCCGTACAGTAAGGTCGTCGACATTATGCAGGATCGGATCGGCAAAGAAAAAATCGACGTCATGGAAGATGATGAAAAAAGTGTGGATTTGAAGTAACACTATGGCCAATATCATTATCATTGGTATGCGTGGGGTGGGGAAAACGACCATTGGTAGACTTTTGTCGGAACGTTTGCAGAAAAAGTGGATTGATATCGATGAAGAAATCGTTCGTCGGGAAGGAAAAACCATTCCCGAGATGGTTGAGCTCCATGGTTGGGATTTTTTTCGACAAAAAGAACATGAAGAGGTGATGCGATTGGTGGAGCAGGAGAATTTGGTCATCAGTACTGGGGGTGGTGTCCTGATGTACTTCAACAATTCCGAGCTCCTGAAGGCTTCCGGAAAGCTTGTTCTCCTCACCGCCGAGTCATCTACCCTCGCTCAGCGGCTTCGCGAATCTCATCAGCGGCCTTCCTTAAGTGGCAAAGACCCACTCCAAGAAATCGATGAGATCTGGGAACAGCGCCGAGACTTGTACTTGAAGTGCGCGGATATGGTTGTAGATACGGAGCACTGGGACGACCAGCGGATTGTGGATGAAATACTTACGAAACTCCTATGACCCCGATGCAACAGCAATATCTGGAGATCAAGAAACAGCATCCGAATGCTTTTCTTTTTTTTCGGTTGGGGGATTTTTATGAGATGTTTGGAGAAGATGCCAAGGAAGGAGCGAGATTATTAGGATTAACTCTGACCGCACGTCATAAGGGTGGGGAAAATGAAATTCCCATGTGTGGTGTGCCGCATCACAGTGCCGACCGATACATCGCTCAGCTTACCAGGCTGGGAAAGCGAGTGGCTATTTGTGAGCAGGTTTCTGATCCTAGTCTTCCGGGGATTGTTCAGCGCCAGGTGGTCAAAGTCATTACCCCGGGAACCACCCTGGATGAAACCATTGTTGATACCAAGAAAAATAATTACCTGCTCAGTGTCCTTAAAGGAGAAAATCTCTTCGGAGTCAGCTTCCTGGATCTGTCCACCGGTGAATTCAAAATTACGGAAGTCCAGGAAGAAAAGATGCTCAGTGACCTCTTCTTTTTGCTCGATCCTGCCGAGGTCATCGTTGATCAACGATCTGCATTCATGAGCATCGGTAACGTTCAACATTTTGCTGTGACGGAATATCAATTGCCGTATTTTGAAGAACCAAAAGAATATCTGCAAAAGCATTTTCAAGTGGCCACCTTATCTGGTTTTGGGATCGACTCATTTGTTATCGGTTTGAAAGCTGCCGCGGCTCTCCTGAGTTATGTGAAAGAGAACCAAAAAACCGAATTGCCTCATATTCAAAAAATTACCAGCTATCGTCACAGCGATGTCATGCTGCTCGATGAGGCTACGCTTCGTAACCTCGAGTTACTTCATACGGCCCGAGATTTTCGTCAGGAGGGGAGCCTTCTCCAGGTGCTTGATCAAACCTTCACCAGAATGGGAGCTCGAAAAATCCGCCAGTGGTTGATTGCCCCACTGACCAGTAAAGAAAAAATTAATCTTCGCGCTGATGCGGTTGCCGAGCTGTTTTCCGATCACGATCTTCGTCGTGCTTTGCAAGCGGAACTCAAGGATTGTTATGATCTGGAGCGCCTCGTAGGCAGGATTGGTTGTGGAGCGGCCAATGCGCGAGACTTGAATTATCTTAAAGTAAATCTTCTCAAAATTCCGTCCTTTGCGATTATTCTGAAAAATGCAGGCAGCATGTTGTTGCAACAACTTGATCAGCAATTCGACCCACTTCTTTCCTTAGTTGGAGTATTAGAAAAGAGCATTCATCCGGAGCCATCACCTGTCCTTCGTGAAGGTGGAATGATCGCTGATGGTTATCATCCCGAACTCGATGAATTGCGGATGATTTTGAAGCATGGAAAAGATTGGCTGATCGAATATCAGGAAAGGTTGAGGGCAGAAACGACCATCTCCACCTTGAAGGTTAAATTCAATCAAGTTTTTGGATACCATATAGAGATCAGCAAGGCTCAAGCAGCAAAGGCGCCAGCGGCGTTTCAACTCAAGCAAAATTTGCTCAATGCCAACCGCTATATGACCGAGGAGCTGAAGGCTTTTGAAGAAAAATATCTCAGCGCCGAAGAGCGTATCCATACCCTTGAGTATGAACTTTTTCAGAAAATACTCGAAACCATCATTCCGTCTCTGGCTTCGATTCAGCGTAATGCTGATTTGATCGCAATCTTGGATGTTCTACAAAGCTTAGCTCAATTGGCGATTGACGAACAGTACTGTCGACCAATCCTGAAGGAAGAAATCGGTCTGGAGATAAGAGGCGGTCGACATCCGGTGATTGAAAAAATGCTTCATAAAAATCATCAGACCTATATCGCCAACGATGCATGTCTCAATCCTGAGCAACAGATCATCCTCCTTACTGGGGCTAACATGGCGGGAAAATCGAGCTACCTCCGCCAAGTCGCCTTGATCGTGCTGATGGCTCATATTGGCTCCTTCGTGCCAGCGGAATCGGCCATCATTGGCATCACGGATCGAATCTTCACTCGAGTCGGCGCTGCCGATGACCTCTCTCGGGGTCAATCAACCTTCATGGTGGAGATGATCGAAGCCGCGAATATTATCAACAATGCTAGTCCGCGTTCTCTCATTATTTTTGACGAACTTGGGAGAGGTACGTCTACCTACGATGGAGTAAGTATCGCCTGGGCTGTTCTCGAACACCTCGCGCACAAGGTCAAAGCTTTGACCCTTTTCGCGACCCACTATCATGAGCTTATCGAAGTGGCAAATGAGATTCCTCAAGCCAGGAACTACTCCATAGCCGTCTCCGAGAAAAATGGAACGATTGTCTTTCTTAGGAAGGTTATCTCTGGATGTGTGGATCGTAGTTATGGAATAGAAGTTGCGAAGTTGGCAGGTTTACCGAATTCGGTCATTACTCGAGCCAAGGATATTTTGTCGGAACTTGAGCGGGATCGTTTCCAAGAAGAACAAAATTTGATGGGTGTTCAGCCTGATCTTTTCACCGCATCCATTGTCGATCAATTTCCAGCGCAACATCGAAAGATCATTGATGATCTGAAGAATCTCGACTTTAATGCCATGACTCCCATGCAAGCTTTGCAATATCTCCAACAATTACAACAAGATATATGATCAAACTTCTTCCTCAAGATCTGATCAATAAAATCGCGGCCGGTGAAGTCGTGGACCGGCCAGCTTCTGTGGTCAAAGAACTCACCGAGAATGCCATCGATGCTGGAGTGAAAAAATTGGACATTGTTCTCGAAGAAGGCGGTATCCGATTGATTCAGATTACTGACAATGGTTCGGGGATGAATGAAGATGATGCCCGACTTTGTCTCCTACGTCATGCTACCAGCAAGTTGAGCACCGCCGATGATCTCTTCAATATCCAAACCCTTGGTTTCAGAGGTGAAGCTTTAGCGACGATTGCCGCGGTCAGTCAGTTCTCCCTTCTCACCAAACAAAATGATTCATCCGGATGGAGGGTTTGGCTCGATGCTAAACATCAGCCTGTTGTCGAAGCAGCGGCAGCTAACGACGGCACAAAGATCATCGTTCAAAATCTTTTTTACAATGTTCCGGCACGGCAAAAATTCTTAAAAACCGCGGCTACGGAATTCACGCACATCCTCCGTTATCTACAGCAATTTGCCCTGATACATCCTGAAGTTGAAATCCGTTTGGAGCACAACGGCAAAGTTGTTTTTCATTATCTTGTTTCCGCTTGGGAGAAGAGAGTCCAGGATATCTTGGGGTCTTTGTTCGTTTCCCGTTCCATTCCTATTTCATATCATAGCGAAGAGTTGAGTATTTCTGGTTACACGGCCAAACCAGAACTCATCCACGCCACTCACAAGAATCAATACCTATTCGTGAATGGTCGACCCGTCTACGATTCGCTCATCAGCCGCTCGGTATTAGAGGCCTATCAGACGATGATCCCTCGGGGATATTTTCCGGCATTTGTTTTGAACATTCAAATCGATCCTAGTGAGGTGGATGTCAATGTTCATCCACGAAAGACTGAGATAAAATTTTTAAACCCTGGAAAAGTCATCAGCTCTCTTCAGACTTCGATCAAGCAATCTTTATCAGATTCTGATCTAACCGCTGATCACTCTATTCCCAAGTATGCGCTGCCCCCCATCCTTCAGCAGCAATCTTCTTATAAAACTAGCTTAAGCTTTGATCAATCTGCCAGCCGGCCAAATCCCAATCATCCAAAACAATCCCTGAATTTCAGCCAAGATCTTGGCAAGAGTCTTCGAGAAATTAAAAAGACTCCATTGGAGGAACGAGGTTGGAATATTCTGGGGCAGATTTACCACTCTTTTATTCTCGCTGAAACAGCTCAAGGACTTCAGTTATTTGATCAACATGCTGTTTCCGAAATCGTGAATTATTCACGACTAAGGAGGCAACATGAAGATGGTGAAGTTTGCTCTCAACGTCTCCTTATTCCAGTAACATCTGAAGTTACATCAGAAGAAAAAAATATTGCTGAAGAGAGCAGAGAAATTTTTGAACGCCTGGGTTGGGAATTTGATGAGCTCACGAGCACCAATTATCAGCTCACTGCTATCCCAGAGGTCTTAAAGGTCGAGCATATTCGAGAACATTTTCTCGAACTTTTGAATCAACTCAAAGATGAAAAATCGCTCGATATGACCGGGCGCGAATTAGCACTGATAAAATT
>CXWL01045314.1_pt1 | contig 13384 bp, 13 predicted proteins | sample 590931 | NCBI WGS metagenome assembly CXWL01 (sample SAMEA3498368, study PRJEB10139) | groundwater metagenome | biome: water well; material: biofilm material | place: Germany | collected 2015-04-27 | reverse complement strand
ACTGGTAAAGGTGTGCGCGCTTGCCGGAATAACGTGGATATCCTCTTTGTGTTTTGTGACTTCGGCTTCCTCAGCCAGTACAGGCAGCGCAAGCAGTGCCCCCAAGGTAGCCACGAGCAGTTTTTTCTTAAGCATGGTATTTCCTTTCGTAGTAAAAAAATTGGGTTACTTCGTTTGCCCCCTCTCCCAACGGGGGAGGGTTGGGGTGGGGGAAACGGGCAAGCCCGTTAAGTTTCAAAGCGGGATATAAAGTATCCACACCAGCCTTACAGCAGCTTCCGTGCCAATGCTTTAAATTGCCGTCAATACCGGGTTTGCAGCGCGTCTGAGAAAATCCGGCCAGAAAGGATGCACTAAGTTCTCGCGCAATTCAGGTGCCATGCACCCTGTCGGTGCAGGTGAATTTGATACACTGCCGCAGCACACAATTGAGGAGATACAAAACATGCTGAATACAAAGTTTTTTGAAGAGATGTCGTCGAAACTGAACGAAGCCGTTGCCAATAGCCCCGCCAAGGATTTCGAGAAGAACGCTCGCGCCTTGCTGGCGCAGGGTTTTGCCAAGCTTGATCTGGTCACGCGCGAGGATTATGAAGTGCTGGCGCAACGCCTGGAAAAACTGGAAGCGCGCATCGCGTCATTGGAAGCAAGGAAGTAATCTATAATGGGGCTGGCTGTTTTATACAGTCGCGGGCTGGCGGGCATGGAAGCCGCGCTGGTTACCGTCGAGGTGCATCTGGCCAATGGCTTGCCCNNGCAGAATATGAATATGCCGGAGAGCTGGCACTGACCGGCGAGTTGCGCGCGATACGCGGCGCACTGGCCATGACCTATCGCGCCGCCAACTGTGGACGTGCTTTTATCCTGCCTGCGGTGAATGCACCGGAAGCTGCGCTGGTGGAAGATGCGGTGGTCTATCCAGCGCAATCATTGTTGCAAGTCGCAGCACATCTGGCGGGGCGCGATGCGCTGACGCGCCACATCCCCGATACGAAAACCATCGCGCCGCATTACCCCGATATGCGCGAAGTAAAAGGACAGTCGCAATCCAAGCGTGCACTGGAGATTGCCGCCGCCGGTTCGCACAGCGTGCTGATGTCCGGGCCGCCAGGTACCGGCAAGAGCATGCTGGCCGCACGCTTTCCCGGCATCCTGCCGCAGATGACGCAACAGGAAGCATTGGAAAGCGCCGCCATGCAATCGCTGGGCGGCATATTCGAAGTGGAGAACTGGAAACGCCGACCTTATCGCTCACCACACCACACGGCTTCTGCGGTGGCCTTGGTCGGCGGCGGCAGCAACCCGCGTCCCGGCGAAATTTCTATTGCCATGCATGGCGTACTTTTTTTGGATGAGCTGCCGGAGTTCGATAGAGGTGTGTTGGAAGTGCTGCGCGAGCCGATGGAAAGCGGGCGCATCACCATCTCGCGTGCCGCACGCCGCGCCGATTTTCGTGCTCAGTTCCAGCTTGTTGCGGCGATGAACCCCTGCCCCTGCGGCTATCTCGGTCACTACAACGGCAAGTGCCGCTGCACGCCGGATCAGGTGGCGCGCTATCGCGGCAAAATATCCGGCCCGCTGCTGGATCGCATCGACATTCAGATCGAAGTGCCTGCCGTGCCGCAGGAAGACTTGCTCAAACAGGCCAATGGAGAAAGCAGCGCCGTAATACAAGCCAGAGTGGAATCAGCACGACAGCGCCAATTAAATCGGCAAGGGAAACCGAATGCACAGCTCAGTGTTACCGAGGTCGACACGCTCTGTGCGCCCGATGCACAAGGCGAGGCGCTGCTGCGTCAGGCCATCACCCGTCTGAATCTTTCAGCGCGCGCTTATCACCGAGTACTTAAAGTGGCACGCACCATTGCCGATCTGGCAGGCAGCGAAAACATCCTGACCGCACACATCGCCGAGGCGGTGCAATATCGGCGCATGGATAAAAACAACTGACCGGCACCCCAAGAGGTGCTTGCTGTATGCATGGTAAAATCCGCGCTCATTTATTGAGCCGCAGACCATGAGTCATAAACCACACCCAATTGAAAACCTCTTGCAACAACGCATTCTGATTCTGGATGGTGCGATGGGCACCATGATCCAGCGCTACAAGCTGACCGAGGCACATTATCGCGGCACGGAATTGTTTGGCGATTACAAGGGCGCGCGAAAAATCTTCGCCGACCATCATGTGGATGTGAAAGGCTGTAACGACCTGCTGCTATTGACGCAGCCGCATGTGATCGGCGGTATTCATCGCGAGTACCTGGAAGCGGGCGCGGACATTCTGGAAACTTGCACTTTCAACTCCACCTCCGTCTCAATGGCGGATTACGAGATGCAGCATCTGGTGTATGAGTTGAACATGGCGGGTGCCAAACTGGCACGCGGATTGTGCGATGAATTCTCCACCAAGGACAAACCGCGTTTCGTTGCGGGCGTGCTCGGGCCGACCGGTCGTACGGCTTCCATTTCGCCGGATGTGAACGACCCCGGCGCGCGCAACGTCACCTTTGATGAATTGGTGGAAAGCTACGCCGAAGCGGTGCGCGGCTTGCTCGACGGCGGTGCCGACATGCTGATGGTCGAAACGATATTCGACACATTGAACGCCAAGGCTGCGCTGTTCGCCATCGAGAAAGTTTTCGCCGACCGTGAACAAGAGGAACGGAAGCGGGAAGAAGCGTCGCAAGCAGACCCGGATGCAAGGCGCACCGGAGCGAGCAACGAGACATACCGTGATGGTAGGCGAGGCGCGAGCGAGGACGCAACGCAGCAGCCGGGTCGCGCAGTAGCTTATTCCCGCTTCCGTGTGCCGATCATGATTTCCGGCACTATCACTGATGCTTCCGGGCGCACGTTATCCGGGCAGACTACCGAAGCATTCTGGAACTCGCTGTCTCACGCTAAGCCGCTGTCTATCGGCCTCAACTGCGCGCTGGGCGCGGAGCTGATGCGGCCTTATGTGGAAGAGATATCACGCGTGGCGAGTTGTTACGTGAGCGCACACCCCAACGCCGGGTTGCCCAATCCGCTTTCCGAAACCGGCTACGACGAACTGCCGGAGAAAACCGCAAGGCTGGTGAAAGAGTTTGCCACCAGCGGTTTTCTNNTGGAACCATTCAACATCGGCGACGATTCACTGTTCGTCAACGTCGGCGAGCGTGCCAACGTCACCGGCTCGGCCAAGTTCAAACGCCTCATTCTCGAAGGTAAATACGATGAAGCGCTGGAAGTCGCCAAGCAGCAGGTGGAGACCGGCGCGCAAGTGATCGACATCAACATGGACGAGGCAATGCTGGACGGCGAAGCCGCGATGGTGAAGTTCCTCAACCTGATCGCCTCCGAGCCGGACATCTCCAAGGTGCCGCTGATGATCGACTCTTCCAAGTGGAGCATCATCGAGGCCGGGCTGAAGTGCGTGCAGGGCAAGCCCATCGTTAATTCCATCTCGCTCAAAGAAGGCGAGGAGAATTTCATCAAGTACGCCACGCTGGTGCGCCGCTATGGTGCGGCAGCCGTGGTGATGGCTTTCGACGAGCAAGGCCAGGCCGACACTTACCAGCGCAAAACCGAAATCTGTAAGCGCAGCTACGACATCTTGGTGAACAAGGTCGGCTTCCCGCCGGAAGATATTATCTTCGATCCGAATATTTTTGCGATTGCCACCGGTATCGAGGAACACAACAACTATGCGGTTGACTTCATCGAAGCGACTGCGTGGATCAGAAAGAATCTGCCTTACGCCAAGATTTCCGGCGGCGTATCCAACGTGTCGTTCAGTTTCCGTGGCAACGAGCCGGTGCGCGAGGCGATCCACACCGTGTTCCTGTATCACGCCATCAAGGCCGGCATGGGCATGGGCATCGTCAACGCCGGGCAGCTCGGCGTGTACGATGAGATACCCAAAGACCTGCGCGACGCGGTGGAAGACGTGGTGCTCAACCGCCATCCCGACGCAGGCGAGAAACTGGTCAAGATGGCGGAGAGCGTCAAGGGCGGCGGCAAGGAACAAGTCGAAGATCTGCAATGGCGCAAAGGCACGGTGCAGGAACGTCTCACGCACGCCTTGGTGCGCGGCATCACCACCTTTATCGTCGAGGACACCGAAGAGGCACGCCAGCAAGCCCAATTCCCGGTCGAGGTGATTGAAGGCCCGCTGATGACCGGTATGAATGTGGTCGGCGACTTGTTCGGCGCGGGTAAGATGTTCCTGCCGCAGGTGGTGAAATCGGCGCGCGTGATGAAGCAGGCGGTGGCACATCTCATCCCCTACATCGAGGCCGAAAAATTACGCACCGGCAATACCAGCGCCAAAGGCAAGATCGTGATGGCGACAGTGAAGGGCGACGTGCACGACATCGGCAAGAACATCGTCACTGTGGTGTTGCAGTGCAACAACTTCGAAGTGGTGAACATGGGTGTGATGGTGCCGTGCCAGCAAATCCTCGATACTGCGCGCGAGCACAAGGCCGACATCATCGGCCTCTCCGGCCTGATTACCCCCTCGCTGGAAGAGATGGCACATGTGGCGAAGGAGATGGAACGGCAGGGCTTCAATATACCGCTGCTCATCGGCGGCGCGACCACCTCGCGTGTGCATACCGCAGTGAAGATCGAACCGAACTACCCGAGCGGCAGCACGGTGTACGTGGTTGATGCCTCGCGCGCGGTGGGCGTTTGCAGCAATTTGCTCAGCACCACGTTGCGCGACAACTATGTGGCGGAGATCAAAGCGGACTACGCTGCGGCACGCGAACAGCACGAAGGCAAAAAGGGCAAGGCCGTATATGTCTCGCTGAAAGAAGCGCGCGCGCATGGCGTGAAGACGGACTGGAAAAATTACACCCCGCTCAAACCGCAGCTTACCGGCGTACAGAAATTTGAGAACTACCCGCTGGAACTGATCGCCGAATACATCGACTGGTCACCGTTTTTCCAGGCATGGGAACTGTCCAGGCGCTACCCGAAGATATTGCAGGACGAGATAATGGGCGAGGAAGCACGCAAACTATTCGCCGACGCGCAGGCCATGCTGAAAAAAATCATCAAGGAAAAATGGCTTACTGCGAATGCGGTGTTTGGCCTATTCCCGGCGAACAGCGTCAATAGTGACGACATAGAGATTTACACCGACGAATCGCGCAGCAAAGTGGCGATAACCTGGCACAACCTGCGCCAGCAAACGAAGAAGCCGGACGACATTCCGAACTACTGCCTCGCCGATTACATCGCGCCCAAGCAAAGCGGCGTGAAGGATTACATCGGTGGCTTCGCTGTCACCACCGGCATCGGCATCGATGCGCGCGTGGCGGAATTCGAAAAACAGAACGACGACTACAGCGCCATCCTGCTCAAGTCGCTGGCCGACCGCCTCGCCGAGGCATTCGCCGAACTGCTGCACGCCCGCGTGCGCCGGGAATTCTGGGGATATGCGGCGGATGAGAAGCTGGATAACGATGCCATGATCGCCGAGAAATATCACGGCATCCGCCCTGCCCCCGGCTATCCAGCCTGCCCCGAGCACAGCGAAAAAGGTCCGCTGTTCGAGCTGCTGCAAGCACCATTGAATGCGGGCATCACGATCACCGAGAGTTTTGCCATGCTGCCCACCGCCGCCGTCAGCGGCTTCTATTTCTCGCATCCGCAAGCGCAATACTTCGCCACCGGCAAGATCGACAAGGATCAGGTCGCGGACTATGCGCAGCGCAAGGGCTGGAGCGTGGAAGAGGCGGAGCGCTGGCTGGCACCGGTGTTAAGTTACTAAATGATGATAGTGATCTACAAAATCACTTACCCGAATGGAAAGATTTATATGGGTAAAGATCTGACTGGAACACTTACATATTTTGGTAGCGTGAATAGTGAACTTGTAGAAAAAGATTTTACGGAAAAGCAGCGAAGAGACTTTTCCATCAGAAAGGAGATTCTGATGGGGTCTGAGGATGCCGCAGAAATTAACAGTAACGAATCCAAGTTCATCTTGGAGTATCAATCAAACAACCCAGCCATTGGCTATAACCAATGGCCCAAGTTCAAAGGCTAACGATTAACCACTAAGGAAATTAAGAATCATGACCACCCTCATCAAAACCGACATCAAACAAGGCGAAGGCGAGCAAGCCACCGCAGGCCAACACGTGACCGTGCATTACACCGGTTGGTTGTATGACGAAGCTGCTCCGGAGAACAAGGGTAAAAAATTCGACAGCTCGCGTGACCGCAACGATCCTTTTGATTTCCCGCTCGGTGCGGGGCATGTCATCAAGGGTTGGGACGAGGGCGTGGCAGGCATGAAGGTGGGAGGGCAACGCACGCTGGTTATCCCCGCGCACCTTGGCTATGGCGCTCGCGGTGCGGGCGGCGTGATTCCGCCGAATGCGACGCTGGTGTTCGATGTGGAGTTGCTGGGAGTGAGTTAATTCAGCCGGTGTTCGGAGCACTAACCAACGGGCTTTGCACTGAAGTTTGATAAAATCAGCCATGCAATGTGCTGCGTCCTTTTGGCTGGCTGGCAGTTTCACCGGTGGTTCCGTCAGGACGGGCTTATTGCATTTAAAACAACTTATAGTGATATCGAAGGAGAGTTACAAATGATGAAACGCACCTTGTTTTTCCCGCTGGCTTTGCTGCTGACAGCGGGCATTTTCTCTGTCACAGCCTATGCCGAAAAGGCCGCAACAAAAAAGGAAGCGGTTAACATAACCAAGCTGGTTAAAACCGACAAGAAGCTGGGCAAAGGCGCGCAGGCAGCCGCTGGCAAGGAAGTGTCGGTGCATTACACCGGCTGGCTGTACGACGCGGCTGCCGCCGATCATAAAGGTAAAAAATTCGACAGCTCGCGCGATCGCGGACAGTCGTTTGACTTTCCGCTCGGCGAAGGAGTAGTCATTGATGGATGGGATCAGGGAGTCGCAGGCATGAAAGTGGGCGGACAGCGTACACTGATTATTCCCCCGCATCTCGGTTATGGCGAACGCGGCGCGAGCGGGGTGATTCCGCCGAATGCGACGCTGGTGTTTGATGTGGAGCTGCTGGGAGTTCGTTAACAGCGCGTTGCAAAACGAACAATGAACCTGATCTCGAATCCGCTGCTGGTCACGGCGCTGATGCTCGCCGTGTCCAACCTGTTCATGACCTTCGCCTGGTACGGGCACTTGAAGAATCTGGCGACTTCGCCGTGGTATATCGCCGCACTGATCAGTTGGGGTATCGCGCTGTTCGAGTATCTGTTGCAGGTGCCGGCAAATCGAATCGGTTACACCCAACTCAGCCTCGGTCAGCTGAAGATATTGCAGGAAGTCATCACGCTGACGATCTTCGTGCCGTTCGCGGTGCTGTACATGAACCAGCCGCTGAAGTTGGATTATCTGTATGCGGCGCTGTGCCTGATGGGGGCGGTGTATTTTATTTTTCGGGTTTAACAAAAATCGTTCGTGCTGAGCCTGTCGAAGCATGAACCCGGCATATCCGCTCACCCTTCGACAAACTCAGGGCGAACGGACATAAAGTTTGGCAATTTATCTTCAAAGTATTTTGACAAAAAAAGTGCACATTCACATCCTCGGCATTTGCGGCACCTTCATGGGCGGCATCGCGGCCATCGCCAAGCAGGCGGGTTATCGCGTCACGGGTTGCGATGCCAACGTCTATCCGCCGATGAGCACGCAACTGGAAGCGCAGGGTATTGAGCTAATCGAAGGCTTTGGCGTGGAGCAGATCAAACTCAAGCCGGATGTGTTTGTCATCGGCAATGTGGTGTCGCGCGGCAACCCGCTGATGGAAGAGATTCTCAACCGCAACCTACCCTATGCCTCCGGCCCGCAATGGCTGGCGGATACCCTGCTGCGCGACAAGTGGGTGCTGGGCGTGGCGGGTACGCATGGCAAGACTACGACGTCTTCTATGCTGGCGTGGATATTGGAATACGCGGGGCTGAATCCCGGCTTTCTGATTGGCGGTGTGCCGCAGAATTTTGGCATCTCGGCGCGGCTGACCGGTTCGGCCTTCTTTGTCATCGAGGCCGACGAATACGACACCGCCTTCTTCGACAAGCGTTCCAAGTTCGTGCACTACCGCCCGCGCACCGCAATCTTGAACAACCTCGAATTCGACCACGCCGACATCTTCCCGGATCTCGCTGCAATCGAGACGCAGTTCCATCATCTGGTGCGCACTATTCCCGGTAACGGGCTGGTGGTGTGCAACGGGCGCGAGGATTCGCTGCAGCGCGTCATCCAGCGCGGCTGCTGGACACCAGTCGAAACCTTCGGCTCCCCCGCTTCTGCCCCCTCACCTTCCGGGGGAGGGTTGGGGCGGGGGAATGGCTGGCAAATCGATGACGAAAACAAGATTTACTTCGATGGTGTCGCCCAAGGCACACTGCAATGGGACTTGATGGGCGAACACAACCGCATGAACGCGCTCGCTGCGCTTGCCGCGGCGCGCCATATCGGCGTGCCGGTGGCGCAGGGCTTGGCGGCACTGGCCGAATTCAAGAATGTGAAACGGCGCATGGAAGTGCGCGGCACGGTCAACGGTATCACCGTATATGACGACTTCGCACACCACCCCACCGCCATCGACACCACCGTGGCCGGACTGCGGCGCAAAGTGGGTAAGGCACGCATCCTCGCCGTGCTGGAGCCGCGCTCCAACACCATGAAACTGGGTGTGATGAAAGACGCGCTGCCCGGTAGTCTGAAAGATGCCGACCTGACATTCTGCTACGCCGGAAATCTCGGCTGGGATGCGCGCGGCGCGCTTGCCCCGCTGGGTGACAAGGCCGTGGTGAAAGACGACCTCAACGAGTTAATCGAGGTCATCGCTGGCGTAGCAAAGTCAGGTGACCACATTCTGGTGATGAGCAACGGCGGATTCGGCGGAATACACGAGAAGCTGCTGAAACAGCTGCAACACTAGCCTGTCATTGCAGGATATATTCGATCACGTCAGTTGGGTGTTCTGAAAAAGACTGGCCCAGACTGATCGTCCCCGCTCCATGCAACACAATCTGTTGTTGATTGAGTTGGATCACTTGATCATCACTGAAGCGGATAAAAGTACCGTTCGCACTGTGATCGGTGAGCAGAAATTTTCCAAAGTTGTATTCAATACGGGCGTGCTGGCGTGAAGCCAGAATGTTTCGAATCACCAGATCACAGTCGTCGCCGCGTCCAAGCACGAGGTTTTTTAATTTTTCGTTCAGGGTTATGACCTGCTGGTGGTATCGAAGTATCAACTCATAGCGCGATTCAGCTGGCTTACGGAATGCCGACATGCCGATGCGTGTGTACGTCGTGTTGTCGAGTTCCCAAAGGATATGGTACACATTGAAACTTTTTCCCTTTCCGCGAAATTCGGTGCGCATTACTGGCCGTGTTTTCTTTCGCATTTCATCGGGAAGCATGTCCACCAATGTGTGGGTGGTCATGATTTGACGTGCGCGAGTGATGGCTGTAACACGCGCAGCAATGTTGACTGCGTCACCATACACGTCGCCGTCTTCGAAGATAACCTCTCCATAGTGCAGTCCGATGCGTATGCAGATTATATGCTCCCCGCCCGGGCGCTGATTTTCTATCGCCAGTTGCATGGCACATGCCGCATTGATTGCATCGGTGACGTTTGGAAAGGAGCACATGATCTCGTCGCCGATAGTCTTGATCAACGTACCATGATGTGCAGCCATTTCTTGAGTGAGTATGTCGAGTGTGTGTGTAACCAATTGCAGTGCTTGCTCATTGCCCAGACTGTCATAGAGCGCAGTGCTGCCGCTGATGTCAGCAAACAGAATGGCGGCATTTTGTTGCTGCAAAGCATTCATCAGCCATTCACTCCGAACATCATCCTCTTCGCTACAAACTTCTTCGCGGGCGGGATGCGATCCAATAACGTGAGAGCCGCAGAGCGCACATGGCCTAGTAGCGGAAGATCGTTGGAGAAGAGGCGCACCAGTCCATCAGTGAAGCGGATGCCGGCATTGCGGTCAATGCGGCGCGACTTTCGATACTCTGCACACATTGCAGCCGAGCCGATGTTTTCCGGCGCGCTGTCGAGGATGACTTGCGCCAGTTCCCACGCATCGCGGATGCCCAAGTTGAAACCCTGTCCGGCCACCGGATGCAATGTCTGCGCGGCGTTGCCGATAAGCACGGTGTGCGGGAAGGTAATGTCGGGCGCACGCTTGAGGCGCAGCGGGAAGCAGCTGCGCTTTCCGACGCCGGTGAAGACTCCTGCCCGGTCGCCGAAGTGTTCTTGCAGGTACTGCAAAAATGACGCGTCATCCCAAGTCAGCATGTCCTGTGCGGCTTTGTGCGAGGCGGTGAGTACCAGTTCATACCCATCCAGATACGGCAGCAGCGCCATCGGTCCTTGTGGAGTGAAGTGTTCGAAGGCCACGCCATTGCAGGGCTGCGCGCTGGTAACGTGGGCGATGAGGGCGCTTTGTCCGTAGTCCTGAACTTGTGGCGGGTGTGAAGCTTCAAGCAATTTTCCGCCATCGGCGACTACGGCGAGACGCGCAGTGAGTGTGTGTTTTTCCCCATGATGCCGGTAGGTAATGATGGCGCTGTCGTTCGAGCTGGAGAGATCGCTCACCGCCGCACCGTACACGCTGGCGATATCGGATTGGCGCAAAGCTTGTTGCAATGCGCCATGCAGGGCGGTGTAGGGCAGCACATAGCCAAGTTCGGATACTTTTAGCTCATCGGCGCGCAGCGTGGTGTGGCCGGGAGAATTCTTCTGGGTGACTTCGATGACTTTGATGCAGCTGACGTTCTGCAACGTTTTCCATGTGCCGAGTCGCTGCAGCAACAAACGTGTGCCATAGGACAACGCCAGTGTACGCGGGTCGCTGCTGTTGATCGCGGATTCGCGTGCCTCGAGTAGTACCACGTTGAGGTCGTTGCCTTGCAGAGCAAGCGCCAACGCCGCGCCAACCGGGCCGCCGCCGATGATGGCGACTTCGCACGTGTGCTCAGTCACGGAGCATGACTTCTTCGATATCGCTGACCGTCTTCGGCGCAGCTTGCGTGAGCACTTCGTTACCCTGCGCGGTGATGAGCACATCGTCCTCGATGCGAATGCCGATGTTCCACAAGGCGCGCGGCACATTGTCGCCGGGACGGATGTAGCAGCCGGGTTCGACAGTGAGCGTCATGCCCGGTTGCAGCGGGCGCCATTGCTCACCGATCTTGTATTCGCCAACATCGTGCACATCCATGCCCAGCCAGTGTCCGGTGCGGTGCATGTAAAACTGTTTGTAGCTTTCGGATTCGAGCACCGAGTCCACACTGCCCTGACAAAGTTTGAGGTCGATGAAGCCCTGCGCAAGCACGCGCAGGGCGGCTTCATGCGGCGCGTTCCACAGCTTGCCCGGTTTTGCGGCAGAGATGGCAGCGGTCTGCGCGGCGAGTACGATCTCGTACACGTCTTTTTGTGCCGCATTGAATTTGCCATTAACCGGAAAGGTGCGCGTGATGTCGGAGGCATAGCCATCGAGTTCACAGCCTGCGTCTATGAGCAGCAGGTCGCCGTCGTTGAGGAGCGCATTGTTGCCTACATAGTGCAAGGTGCAGGCATTTGCTCCTCCTGCGACGATGCTGGTGTAGGCCGGATGACGCGCGCCGTGGCGGCAAAATTCGTGCAGCAGCTCGGATTCAACTTCGTATTCAAATTGACCGGGACGGGTAAAGCGCATGGCGCGGCGATGAGCATCGCAGGAGATTTTTGCTGCGCGGCGCATGATGCCCAGCTCGTGCACGTCCTTGATCAAACGCATTTCATCAAGCATTTCACGCACGTCGCAAATCTGGTTCGGTGCGCGGATGCCGGTGCGGGCTTTTTCCTTCACTGCCTCGCGCAGCTTGAGAATACGTGCATCCCAGTCAGTATCTGTGCCCGCCGGATAGAACAGCACGGGTTGATTGCCCATCATCTCAATGAGCTTTTCGTCCAGTTGGGTGATGGGATAAGCGGCAGAGAAACCAAACTTTTTGCTTGCCGCATCAGGGCCGTAACGATGCCCATCCCATACTTCGCGCTCGGGATTCTGCTCGCGGCAGAACAGGATGCTTTGCATCTTGTCGCCAGCCAGCAGCACCAGCACGGCCTCCGGTTCAGTAAAACCGGTGAGGTAGTAAAAATGGCTGTCATAGCGATAGTCGTAATGCGTGCCCGCATTGCGCACCGCTTCATGAGCGGTTGGTATGATTGCGATGCCGCGCTGCATTTTGGTTTGCAGGCGTTCGCGGCGTTCGGCGTAGGGTGCGGTATCAGACATGCTTGGCATTCTGCGGCGTGCGCAGTTGCTTGTCGAGTTCATCCAGTCGTTGCGGTGTGCCGACGTCGACCCACAGGCCGCAGTAGCGTTCACCACCGACCTTTCCTGATGCGATTTGTTGTCGCAACAATGGTGCAAGAGGCGCTTTGCTGCCGCGTGGGATGTGAGCGAACAGTTCAGGGCGATACAGGCCGATGCCAGAGTAAGTCAGGGTCGGAAATCGGGGGTCGGGAATCGAGGGGGGCGGAATGATGCGCTGTTTGTGCAAGCAAAAATCGCCGTTGGGGTGATGGGCGGGGTTGTCCACCAGCACCAGATGAATGTTGTCCTGGCTGTTGTGCATCTGGGCGGCGAGCGCAGGCAGTTGCGAGAAATCATAGTCGCAATAAATGTCGCCGTTGACTACAACAAAAAGGCCATTACCCAACAGCGGCAACGCGAACGCGATACCACCCGCTGTTTCGAGCGCTACACCTTCGGACGAATAGAGAATTTGCGCGCCAAACTGGCCGCCATTACCCAAAGCTTGTTCGATCTGTGCACCGAGGTGGGCGTGGTTGATGACAATGTCGGTGATGCCCGCCCGCACCAGCCGTTCGATGTGCCACACGATGAGCGGTTTGCCGCCCGCTTGCAGCAAGGGTTTGGGCGTGCGGTCGGTGAGCGGGCGCATGCGTTCGCCGCGGCCCGCCGCGAGAATCATGGCCATCATGGTTTTGCGTTTCTCACGGTTGCTCCCTCGCCAGTTTGAGTTGGTGGGAAAGGGAGCATGTATGGCATGATCAAAATGTGTATCCCTCCTGCTTTTCTTGCGGCTCCATCTCATCCAGCAGATTGAGCAACGGCTTGAGGTCAATGTAGCGCTCGCAAGCTCGGTGCAGATAGCCCATCACCAGCGGCATGTCTTTCAGGTAGCCATCCTTGCCGTCGCGGTGATACAGGCGCGCGAATATGCCCAGCACTTTGATGTGGCGCTGTACGCCCATCAACTCGTAATCGCGGTAAAACTCACCGAAGTCATCGCGTACCGGCAAACCGGCCTTGCGCGCTTTCTCCCAGTACCGAATGATCCAATCCATGATGTCTTGTTCTTCCCAGCGGACG
>CXWL01034054.1_pt1 | contig 13384 bp, 21 predicted proteins | sample 590931 | NCBI WGS metagenome assembly CXWL01 (sample SAMEA3498368, study PRJEB10139) | groundwater metagenome | biome: water well; material: biofilm material | place: Germany | collected 2015-04-27 | reverse complement strand
CTTCTATATACCAGGAGAGAAGAAAACTAAAGAGGATAGATGGGTAGTGCTCAGAGAGCTGAAAGCCCTTGAGGGGTTCAAAAATTGTGTGCTTGTTATCCACGATTTTAACTGCGAAGGTCTTTATGGTCTTGTTTACGATGGCGAACCACTTAATTTTGCGCTTGTAAAAGATGAGCTTGCAAAAATCAACCCAGACTTTTCCTGCTACAATAATATTAGGGAGCATTGCAAACCGCATACAAAGGAAAGTATAGTTGGTGTTGAGGGAATTAATCCAGATCATGATACTTTAGAAATGATTCGCTACCATCGTAGCGATAGGCTCAAGTATCGCGGGATTCTCTATTGTGTACCAAGGCCGATTGACTTGAAGGAATACAAACTTTCTTTACTTACCCAGTGAACTGTTATATCTATATGGAAGTCAACAGTGGAAATGACGCTGATAATGCCCCATAGACCACTTAACCCAGGACACTTGAGCACTGGGAAGGGACCACTTTATCAACTTCCCGATGGGCGTTGGCAAGAAGGTAATGATCCACCAGTACCAGAAGATTACTACAGAGAAGATATTCACCGTGGGATCTATTTTCTTAGAAAAAACTCAGTTATTAAATATAAAATACTTGTGGCAATGGATTCCGATGTTCACCCGCAGGAATCATGGCTAAAAGAGTATGAGGGGGTGAATATCTTTAAGTCTTCCTATGTTCCTCAAGGGAACGAATATCCTATGCCCTATTATCGCTTGGCAGCAGCGTACAGAGACTCAATTAATAGTCTGCCAGACGAAGAGTGGATATGTTACGCATGGACCTCAGATCTCATTCCATCAAAGGGATTCGATAAATATATTATCGAAGCAATTAGTCAGCATGGGGATGGATATGTCTATGTGCCTATGTTTGTCGAGACAAGATCGGGCGGTGGGGTTCCCCCATATGAATCAATATGGGATATGCAGGTTACTCCCGATATTATCTGGAAGGATTTTAGGGATCGAATTTGCTGTCATGCTCTTACTATGCCAGAACCTAGCAACAGGGTAATTACAGAAGAGGACTTTGACAAGTATATAGAGGTTGCCAATCGAGCCAATCGGGCCAATATTATTGAGCCTTGCGGTCTACGCGAATATGGGTATTACGCTTGTATGTTCATGAAAGCAAAGTACGCGAAACAGGCAGGATTTCAGCTAAAATTTGGCTTCGACTTAGATTTTGATAACGCTCTGGGGGTTATGGGACTACAGAAAGTTGTAATAACGAAGTCCTTTGTTCTTCACCCATGGGTCAATTTTAAATGGAAGTAATTGAAACCAAATTAGCGGGCGTTCGACTTATTAAACCCAGCGTAGCTTTTGAGGACCACCGGGGAATTATATTTGAGCACTATAGTTTTATTGATTACAGCGAGCGCGATATCGGACCATTTGTACAGGACACAATATCCGTGTCTTATCGTGGCGTGATTCGTGGATTACACGGAGATGACATTACGGTCAAACTGGTTTCCTGTTTGAGAGGTAGAATCTATGCAGTGGTAGTGAACTATATAAAGGAACATCCACAATTTCTTGAGTGGGAATCCTTTGTCCTTACAGGAGAAAACAGATTGCAGCTTTTAATCCCGTCAAGGTTCGGCAACGGTTATCAGGTGCTCAGCGATGAAGCAATATATTATTATAAGCTGTCAGCGAGATATGGGAGCCAAGCCCCATTTTCTTTAAACCCGATGGACCCAAAGTTAGGAATACAGTGGCCTATTGGTAGTCCCATCCTGTCTAAGAGAGATAGGGGAGCCTCGTGGATAACATGAACCTTGAGACTAAAGCCAGAGAGATTCGGGGCATGATTCTGGATCAAGTTTTTGCTTTTGGGAACGGTCATATTGCTTCAGCTTTTTCATGTACAGAAATACTACTCTATCTCTATTGGCGCGTCCTGAAGGTAAACGCGGCTAATCCTGATTGGCCTGACAGGGATCGGCTAATTATTAGCAAAGGGCATGGCGTATCAGCACTATATGCAATTCTGGCTGACATGGGATTCTTCCCTAAAGAATGGCTTACTGCTCCGCAGGATGGGAATTTACTTGGTGGTCATGCTGACTGGAAAGTGCCTGGAATAGATTGGTCTACTGGCTCGCTCGGACATGGATTATCAGTTGCCGCTGGAATGGCGCTGGCAGCAAAGATGAACGGGCAAAACCACAGGATATTCTGCCTTCTGGGAGATGGTGAGATGCAGGAAGGCTCCGTATGGGAATCCGCAATGTTTGCGGCATATCATAATCTGAATATTGCGGCAATCATAGATCGCAATTGTTATCAATCATGTGGGGCAACTGGTGATGTTCTAGCCGTAGATCCGCTTGAGGATAAGTGGGAATCTTTTGGTTGGTCTCCCATCGTGGCTGATGGGCATTCGTTTAGTGGCTTAGAGCATGCGTTCTTTAGCTGCAAGAATAGTACTGGCCCCAGCGTTATTGTTGCCTATACTAAGAAAGGTTATGGGGTAAGCTTCATTGAGAATGGCGATAAATGGCATGTTGGAATCCCTACAGAATCAGAAATTTTATCAGCCAAAATGGAGTTGAGGTTAGTATGAGCGATAAAGTAAATGGATTTGTGATATGTATATCCATAGGAGAGTACAGTGATAGGAGTGATTATTATTTAGTGCTTCCTACTAAGCCTGACCCTCAAGAATTACTGAAGATGATAGAAACTATCCACGCACGGACTGTAAAATCAATGAGGAAGCAGACCAGATGGCCGAACTATTGGGGGATTATCCATAAAGTAAGAGATGAATTCATTAAAGCGCTTAAGGACACTAGTGGATTATCTGTGATAGCTACACTCCGCAACGACGCCTATGACTATAACGGTGATAGTAAATGGGAGTTGGACACAGACACCGAGTGGAGTTAAAGTAGACACTGATATGCGAAACGCCTTTATCAAAGCCATAACCGAGATAGGAAAGGATGAAAATGTCATTCTTCTTATCAACGATACGGGGGAGTATCTCCTGAAAGACTTCCGTCAAAGATATCCTTCCCGTCTTATCAATGTTGGTATCGCAGAACAAAATATGGTTGGGCTAGCCGCTGGGTTGGCAGCATCGGGGAAGACAGTCTTTGTCTATAGCATTGCCTCATTTTTCGCCAGATGTTATGAGCAGATAAAGGTAGATGTAGCCTATCATAACCTGAATGTTAAATTCGTGGGTGTTGGTGCAGGTCTAGCTTACGGAACTATGGGGATAACTCATCACTCTACAGAAGACATTGCCATTATGCGGGTACTACCAAATATGACAATCATAAGCCCATGTGATCCAATAGAAACAGAACAAGCATCTGTTGCAGCATATAACCATCCCGGCCCAGTCTACCTTAGGCTTGGTTTGATTGGTGAGCCTAATCTGCACTATTCCAACTATAATTTTACATTTAAAGGTATTGATGTAATTAAGGATGGAGAGGATATAGCTATTATCTCTACTGGTAGGATGGTTAAAACTGCGTTAGAAGCGGCAGAAATTCTTAAAAATTCTGCGGTCTCGGCAATGGTAGTCAATATTAGTATAATAAAACCTCTCCCCTACGTTGTTAATTTTCTCGTTCATCAATGTAAAGTCAAAGCTATACTAACAATTGAAGAACACAATGTAATAGGTGGATTAGGAAGTGCTATCGCAGAAGATATAGCCAGGAGTGATATAGAAATTCCGTTCCAAATGACGGGTATTTACAACCAGTTTTGCACCAAATATGGTAGCTGGTCTTATCTACAAGAGAAACTTTGTCTATCTGCCACCCATATAGTCTTAGAAGCCTTGGCATTATTAAGGATTAAGCATGAGTCTTGAATCTGCTCAGGCTATAATTAATCAGGACATAGCCGAGATTATCTTTGTCGTAGGTAAAGATAATTTTCAGCCACTAGCTGGAAAAGAGCTGCTGATTACTGGGGTTCAGGGATTACTGGGCGGCTACATAACAGACACCTTAGCCCATTTAAATGAGACAGTTTTGCAAAAAAATCCGTGTTGGGTAATGGGATTGTCACGTTCACCCGTAACGAAAATGAGCAGGTTAGGACATCTACGTAACAGACACGCCATGGTACTTCATCAGCACGACGTAACAAGACCATGCCATTTATACGATCCTAAGTTTATCATACATGCTGCTGGTAGATCTGCTCCTTCGACTTTCACTCAAGACCCTATAGGTACTATAGATGTAAATGTTAGCGCCCTCAGGTGGTTACTTGAATTAGCAGTTGGCAGCAAGGCGGAGAGCCTTTGTTGGTTTTCCAGCAGCGAAATATATGGCAATCCACCACCCGAATATATCCCTACTCCTGAAACATATAGAGGCAATTCGGACCCTCTAGGGTTTCGTAGTGTCTACACCGAATCAAAGAGGTGTGGTGAAGCCATGTCCATAGCTTTTCATATTAAATATCATGTACCTGTAAAAATACTCCGGCCAGCTCTTATTTACGGACCCGGTTTTCCCATAGATGATAGAAGAGTCTTATCTGATTTTATAAACAGCGGGATAAAAGGACAGCCAATTCAATTGAAGGATCATGGCTCAGCCAAGCGAGTTTACTGTTACATCAAGGATGCCATGATCATCTTCTGGAAGACATTTTTGTCTGATAAAGATGGCGAGGTATTTAATCTCGGAGGAATCCCGTCAATGGAGATCTCAATAAGAGACCTGGCTGTTATAGTACATCAAATTTGCCAGGTTAAGTATGAACCAATACTAGGAAATTTATCAGCAATGCCTGGTAGTCCTGACAGAGTTTGTCTCGACATGACCAAGACAATAAATACGTTTGGTTATACTCCTACCACTACCCTAGAAGAAGGGTTAGAAAAGACAATAAGGTGGACAAAAGAGAGGTTATCATTGTGAGATTCAGAAATCATTTAGATCGGAAAACAGGCGGGACACTAATTATTGTGCAAAGCGACCGCGAATATGCTGAAAATAATTATCAGCGATACAGCGCGATTCTAGGAGTGAATCACCAAGGACCAATTCGCACAACCGATGATAAGATCCCCCACCTTCATAGGCCAGTGGCAGATGAAGACACACCCTCGCAAGAAGACATCTCGGCATGGGTAGATTTTGGCGTTGGCGCACTAACCGGGGGCAGAAACCTACTGCTATATTGTGAGGCTGGTCAAAACAGAAGCGTTATCGTTTCTGCCCTAATTCAATCCCTATTCGAGAGGAGAACTTTCTGCTCAGTAACAGAGGAATACCACAACGAAATGCTCAAAGAAGATCCACAATCCAATTGGTGGCCGTATGAACATTGGGACAAGGCAATAGAAGAATGGCTTCTAAAATTGGTTACGATACCGCCCCAATTACCGATTGCATCAGCGTCAATGAACAAAATATCGAAAGAGGAAGCTATTGCGCTATCTGGCGGATCGAGACCTGACTTTCTTGGGTCACTTTACACTTACGCTGCAAAACTACCAGACAATTCCCTAATTGTTGAGATTGGTACAAGTCAAGCTCAGAGCACAATAGCTATGGCTTGTGCAATACGTGGCACTAATTCTCGCATTGTTACGATTGATCCAGTTTTTCGTACTGGTGAGGTATGGGTAAGAGACGCCCATCGAAAAAGCCCTGGTTGTTATGAATCTAACATTAGGGATGTTTTGAATAAGATAACAGCGGCGGGGCTGGATGGTATCATATCAATAGTTCCAGACTATAGCTGGGAAGCCTTAAAGAGATGGGACGGAAGAGAACTGTCACTTCTATTTATTGATAGTGCCCATTATCCTGATGATTTAAGAGCAGACCTAGAATGGACTAGGTTTATTAAACCTAATGGGTTTCTGGTGGTAGATGATTGGTTTAAAGAGATCAAGGAAACTTGTCTTGCCTATCTCTCTGATAAACCGTTCAAGTTGCTTCATGAATCAACAGATGCTCAAACTGACGAGTTTTGCATAACCTTATTCCAAAGAATTTAATTACTCACCATCAGCAAAGATGTTTTGTGCTAGGAGGAAATAAAAAATGTCAAAGTTAAAATCAATTGATCTGAAAGAAACCGAGCACCGTCCCAATTATCGTATTCTGTCCATATATGGTGAGATACAAGAACTAAAACAGGTCCTCTACTGGAGGAAAATTGTAAAGACCTACAATAAAATAAGCAAGACAATGCCCCTTGATCCCTTTCCCATTCCTGAGCCTCTTACACATGGTGTAGCAAGAACAATCGGATGGGGCGACATTAATCATGTTGAGGCTGAAATAAAAAGGGGTGAGGAAATGATTGCGTTTCTCAAGGAACTACTACTGCACGGAATCTTATGGTATTAACGGAGAACAGTTCAAAATGGTTAGCAATTTACATCGCATCGACCTTCTAAAACAGTTTCCAAAGTATGATTACGGGAATCCCAAGTCCCCATGGTTACTAGATTATAGAAGAAGCGACAACATTACTGCTTCACAAATGGCGAGTTTTCATTACTTTTGGGCCAGTAAGATGTGTGTGGACACAGGCCACATTGGTATTTCTCTGGTCATGCCGGGGATACCATATTGCTTATGCGTGTCTCCTCGTACAGGAGGTGGAGTTCACATAATTAGTCCTATGGAGAATCTAGTCAATTTGTTTCAGCCTGATAGTGTCTCGCTAATCATTATTTCTTCGGCAGTATCAATGCTTCCTTGTTCATCTCTGCCAAAGGATGCTACCCCAGAGGTTAGACAAAGACGATTTTGTAAGGCCGAAGAAATTGTACCTATTTTACGGGAATGGTCAGGTCTGCTGATACCCAAAGGAGTAATGATTGCTAACCTAATAGACGAATCCTTTGTCAGAGAAGCAGGGTGGAACCTATTCGAGAAGGATACGCAGATCCAGCATGTGTTTACACCTAGGCGTTTTGAGGATTATATAATTACTTCTCTACTAGACGTGCTTGAAATTGAGGAGTTAAACAACATGGCGAACCACTTTAGCTTTAATGTAGTCTTGAAAAGGAGAGATAAGCTTTGACTATCATGCCTGTCGCAGAAATGTTGAAAAATGTAGGTTTATCCGAAGACGATTTCTGTTACGAACTTAACAGTGATATATATTATCATTGGTCAGGGTTTGGTGTGACATTAGAAACATTGTGCTTTGATCGTGTAGAAAATTTAAAGGCTGAGATTGATAAACATCTATCAAGCCTAACCGACAAAGAAGAAAGATTGGAAAAATTTAATCTCTACAAAAAACATTATAAATTTGTCTGTGATCTTAAGAGTTGGCTCTTAGATAAGATTATCGAAGAATCTGGTATCAATAACCTAACTGATTTTGAGACAAAACAAGAAGCATACAGAACCAAACGCCGTGAATATATTAGTGGTTGGGAACAGGGGAAATCTTGGAACGCAGACGATCTCACGGACGATCCTATTAAAATTCCAGCGGAATTAAAACGAAAGGCTATTGAGGCTTGGGATTACGTTATTACTTACCGTAATCTGCTATTTCTACCCGGAAAAATATTTATTTATGGGGGAAGTAAAAATGAGTTGGACTGAAGGATGGGCTAAACAAAGAATTATCACCTTATTTGCCCAGATTACTAATGATGCAGCTAAGGATACTATCTCTCAGATGTGGGGACTTGCCGCAGTTTCAGACGAGCCAGTAACGCTGTTAATCAACAGTCCAGGGGGTGAGGTTCCTCATGCTCTAGCAATTGTGCAGGCAATAGAGGCTTGTCCCGTAGAAGTGAATACTATGGCAATGGGACGGGTGTTTTCTGGCGGAGTTATTATTCTGGTTGCTGGCCATATCCGCCGTGCTTTTCCAAGAACTTTATTCATGACCCACGAATTTCAGAACACAAAAGAGGTTAGCGCTGGTTACAGAAGCCTAAAGAGATCCCGCAAGTCGGACGATTGGACATACGAAACCTTGGTCTACCATTTTAGTCATTACACTAAGCAGCTCGTGTCAGAAGTTAAGAAAAAACTACTGTCAACAGAGTATTACTTTGATGAACATGAAGCATTAAAAATTGGCATAATTGACAAAGTGATTACCGATAAGATCCAGCTTATAAATTAAGGAGCAATGTATGAATAGTGTGCTTGTGACCGGATGCGCAGGGCTCATAGGGTCCACCCTAGCTAAAGCATTTCTTCAGCAAGGGCATAGAGTTATTGGTATAGATAACATGAGTGGTGGTATGTGGTCTAATCTTCCACCAATGCCAGATCCCATGTTTAGTTTTTTCCAAACAGACCTTACTAATTATTCGGACATGCGAGAAATTTTTATGTCTCAGAGACCAAGGGTAGTTTATCACCTGGCATCATGCCCACGGGAAGGTAGCAGCGAATTTCAGCCTGTGAAGATCACTGCCAGTAACATCATGGCTTCCATAACGGTCCTAGAGCTAGGACTACGGTACGGTATGGAAAGGCTCGTTTTTACCAGTTCGATGTCGGTCTATGGAAAGCAAGACCCTCCCTTCTCGGAAAAAATGTCAAGACAACCAGTTGATCCCTACGGAGTAAACAAAGCGGCAACTGAGCAGATAATCGAGCAGATGGCAGAAACTCATGGGTTTGAGTGGGTTATTCTTAGACCACATAATGTTTTCGGCCAGGGAGCCAGCATAGATCCGTACCGGGGCGTGGTTACTATCTTCATGAACCGTATCATGAGACAGGAACCAATTTATCTTTATGGAGAGAATCACGTTCGGGCTTTTTCCTATATGGAAGACTGTCTGCCTGCTATGATGAAGGCTGCTGACTCAAAGAAGGCCAATCACAAAGTAATAAATGTGGGTGGTATCTCTCCCACCTCAGTCAAAGATTTAGCCGAGGTTATAATTAACTGCTTCCCTGAGTATCCAAGGCCAGAGATTATTCAACTCCCCCCCAGGCCACATGAAGTGGCTAAAGCATGGTGTACAACCGATGAGAGCATAAAAATTCTTGATTATAAGGAAGAAATAGGTTGGGAAGAAGGTATTAAACGGACCGCTATATGGGCTAAGAAGTTAGGACCCCAACCGTGGGTTATAGATAATCTCCCTCTTCTTAGTAACAAGGCACCAAAACCGTGGCTATACCTTGCTGGCTTGCCGAGTGACTAGTCAATGAGGACTGCATACCTGGTTCGCTAATAATTAGCAGATTGCAATGCCATGTTTACAGGAATATCTGTAAAACCTTCCTCTTTTCATCTGAAGCTCACCAGGCTTCGCAACCGGCAAGCTATGCTTGCCCGTAGACTCCGCATAGATGCGGGCTCTACCGCGAGTTAATTATATTTGTAGGCATGTCCTATAAAGCTCAATTTGATAATAGAGGTGGGAACTTGGAAAGAATAGACTCAGTTGTAGACTTTCTCAACTTGCACATGAAAAACCAACTACAGGACAATGGAGTTGTCCGTCTAATAGCTGGTTATAAGGGTTCTATAGCTATGTATAATCATCTAAATCAAGCGCAAAGGGGTTTATCTTCAGCCTTAAAAGATAGAAAACCAGTCGATATTGTATGGATAGAAGCCGCCAGGTTGGCCTTATGGCTGGCTAGAATTGCTGATCTTTATGAGAAGGAAGCAGATAGAATTGAAGAAGCAGAGATGGGGAAGTAGATATGGCAAAACTAAAACAGCCGCTACCAAAGGAAGGTCGAGGAGAACGTCCAACTTCTCCACGTCCAGATATAAGGGACATTATGAAGAATGAAAAGGTGAGAAACTTACAATCGATCCGATCAATCATGCTTCGCATTATGCGAGGGGTAAGGTTGATCTTTCGCTTCAATGGGAAGCCGGTCGCCCAGGCAATCGTTGCAAGGATAGAAAGACCGGGCGAGAGCAGTTGTGAAACTACAGGCAGGTTTCGTATGGGCTGGAAGGTATTTTGGGAACCAGAGAGTTTTGTGGATTTAAGAGAGAAAGTCCTTTAAAAAGGAGGGTATAAAATGGGACTGAAAAAATCTGACGTTGATGATCTTAGAGAAATTGCAGAAGGTCTGGATAACGTCCTGGAAAGTCTTACCTCCAATTTAGAGGAGTTGATAGAGGAGACCTATAACTTTTGGACGGCAGCACGCAAAAAAGTAAAGATGGAATATCGCGCCGCAGGCTATCCCTGGGGGCGGGACGAAGATGCTATGTGGAAGTGGTTTAAAGTAGAAGGGAGTTCCATAGCGTCATGATTCATTACCCTTGGAAAAAGCACTTATCGCACTTACATCACCATAGCCTAATCCGCGTATAGCTAGCTCAATCTTATCAGGAGACTCATTTATAGTCAGTTCTTGAGGTGGAAACCATGCCTCCTCATATCTCATCCCTGTATTGGTGGTAGCTTTTACGTTCTCCCACAAAAGCTCCATATCAACAGAAACTTTCCTTGAGTCGAAAAATGGCTGGGTAGCAACGAAAGTATTGTCAGGAAGAATAATGCTGCCCCTGCCCTTAGTAGAGGACCAATTGTTATTGCCAACTGCCCATGTTGTTTTCAAATCAATGTTACACAAAGCATCCCGTAGCTTAACGCGATTGGTTGTGTCGTCTATTAGGCAAGAAAATGAAAACTCAACCGGCTCATAGTAAGCCGCTTCGTAATCGTCCGATTGTGGCCTGTGAACATATCCCCCTGCGGTCACAACTATAGGATCTGGTGGGCGAGGTTTCGCGGCATCCCCAGAGAAGTCCATGTTGGAAAATGGCACTTCAATGAAGAACGGGGTGCCAGCACCATTGTTAGGCATGGCCGTGCCCCCCGATCCGTCATAAATTCTGAGACGGCCCCCTCGTCCATGATAAGTAACGCGCCCCACTTGACATTTCTCCTAATATTGGGAATATGTCATATAGCCACGGATAAACGCTAATTATTAGCAACGCCTTCCAAACAGTCTACTAAGCCAGCATTGGTAGCACTTTGCATTTAATGCGTTATCAATCTCAATGATTATCTTTGCGGCTTCCTGTTTCATTCTCATAGTAACATCAGGTGGCAGCTCTACTGACAACCGGCCTATAACATAAAGCAGCTTTGCTTGAGATAATGCTTTGTACGCAGGACAGCACATTGTCTTTCATGGCTGACTATAACTGCCAACCTAAATCTGTTCACGTCTTATGTTTTTTGGGTCGCTTAGTATCTACGGATCTCTTTGACATCTGATCTAAGCTCCTCAATAGCATGGACGTTTATTTTGTGCCTTTCGTCAGCTAATGCAATTGTCCCTTCCAATCTTTCTTGCAATCCTCGTAGACATACACTCAATTCCTTAATCTCCCCAGCCATGCGGAAAACGCCGCCAGCAATAAGTATGCATGTGCCAGCAATTATTGTCTGTACAATAACAGCGTAGTCCATATATTCTCTTTTAAGGCTAAACTTTAGCCACTGGGAACCTCAGATAACGATAAGGGTCATCATGTTCCTTAGCTGCACTATGATAAGTATAAGTAATGGGCGGCCTGGGGTTACGAAGTCTCTGGAAAAGATAGTTGTCTACTACTTCTAGATTACCCCCTACTAACTCAACAAGCATTTCCATGCGCAAGCCCCGGATAAACCTCTCCCTCCTTTTCTTCCCGCCGAATATTATGTAGCGGTAGAGGCGGATCATCATTAGAAAACCCTGCCATTATTTATTTAAGCGTAACAGGTTTATTAGTGACGATTCTAAGCAGGATATTACCTACTCCCATTATTAGAGCTAGGCTTTCTGGTGAGACCATTCCTTCCTGACCAAGGAGATTGGCAACTTCCAAACCAGCCGCTAGAAGAACATTAAAGCCGATGGTCTTACTTTTCCACCACGGTTTGCCATTATTTTCTGCCATAATTTCTCTCCTACAGTATTCGGTTTCCTACTTCGTCTAGCCCGGTTTGGAAGATAAACTCCTTGCCTACCATGCACCGTGTCGCAGTGTTGCCGATGAACTGAACTGTGTTGGCAGCATAAGAATGGAAAAAATCGAAGCCCGGCAATGTCCTGATATTGTTGAAGCTCCAACCCATGCACTTGCCTGCCCAACAGTCGAGATGTACCAGATGATCTGCTATCACAGCGCCATTTCCTTCGATGATTACATTCGTCAGATTGATGTTCTCCGCACCAACTACCCGGATAGCTCCACGGCTCCCGCTGGCGAGCGCAGTCCCAACGTTAACTATCTGGGACTCCCGGTGAATACCACCCGCCCCATCTATATCTATCGTCCATGCCCCAGCAGGCGGATTTGAGTCAAGATTCGTGACAAAGAACCCTGCTGTATTACCAAGAACACAAAACATCGAGTCGCCAATCCCACTGGGAGATGGGTGCATAATCACGTTGTGGATCTTGTTGTCGAGGTTTCCGGTGCGCTGGTCGAACTGCATACCAATCCCACGCACGCTGGCTGAGGTTGCTGCCATGTCCCAAAACTTCAGGTTGCTGAACTGACAGCCTCCGCAGTGAACGGCAAGGATGCCACACCCAAGGCCGAACCCATCAAGCATGACGTTCGACATGTGGCCTATTGTACAGTTATCAAGTAACAGCATGTGGTCTATAGGGGGACCACCGCTGGCCTTAACAATCTGAATACCGGAAACAGACCATCGATCCAGATTGCGGAGGATTATCCTGGCGTTGTTTCTCAGCGCGATCCTGGAGCATGGGCCGTCACCGACGAGGGCAAAGTTATCGTGAGCGCCGTTGCCCTCAAAGATGAGGTCGGAATCCACCCACCAGATGCCGGGATTGACGCGAATGACGGTGTCCTGAGCAACTGCCATCTCTTTCTCCTTAGTTTTTCTGGCAGACTGTAGTATATCGGTCAGCTCCTATACTAAGCCGCCGACCGCTCAAGATCTTAGACCCATCAGGGCACCAAGTAGACCCGGAAAAAAAGACCTCCCCTGATTTAATGGCCGTGGTCTCCGGCTTTCCCGCCGAGCTGGACAAAAACTGAAAAGCTGCTACTACACACAGTGTTAAAATTGCAGAGACAATAATGCTTTTCATGCTGTTTCTCCTTAAAATTCATCCAAAGCTTGCACAGACCCGCTCCATCCCATCTCCGAGGCAATGGCGCCATAGGCTGCTTTACCAGTCACCCCAAATATGCTTCCCTGAGAGCAATCCGGGGCGGATGCAGCAGCAGCCTGAGCTTTCGCCCCTAAAAAGTTGAGTTGCGAGCCCGGCGCCGTCTCAACAAAGGTTCTCACCCCGCTCACCGTCCACTTGTTATTGAGTGTCAGGAGATTGTCAGGCCCAGTCCCGAACGTCAGCTCGACCCCTTTGGTTCCGATGCCGACTTTGCCCCCCACTGGTACTA
>CXWL01013417.1_pt1 | contig 13385 bp, 12 predicted proteins | sample 590931 | NCBI WGS metagenome assembly CXWL01 (sample SAMEA3498368, study PRJEB10139) | groundwater metagenome | biome: water well; material: biofilm material | place: Germany | collected 2015-04-27 | reverse complement strand
GAAGTACCGGGGCGCCACCGAGCAGGTCGCCGCGCTGAAGCAGCGGGTGACGCAGGAAGAGGCAATGCAACAGGGCGCTGAGAAGGCCAAGGCCCAGACCGCTACTCAACTGGCGGAGGCCCAACGTAGCTTCCAAGAAGAACGTAAAGCTCTTCAGCAGCAGATTGCCCAATTGAGCCAAGAGGCGCAGGCGAAGACGGTTACGGTCCATGAGGGGGAGAAAAAACTTATCCGTTTGGAAGCAGAGCTAGAGGCTCGTTCTAGGCTGGAGGAGGCGAATCAAAAGTACCTGGTCGCCAATGAACAGGTCTTCAGGCTGACACAACAGGCTAAGCAGGAAGAAGCGGCCCGCAAAACAGTCGAGCAGACATTGCAAGCTGCGGAAAAAAAGCTCACCGGGTTGGATGCCGAGTTGGCGGCCGTGCGTACTTGTTTGGAAGAGGCCAATGATAAATATTGCGGGGCGACCGAACAGGTCAGCACGCTCAAGCAGCGAATGACGCAGGAGGAGACCACCCGCCGGTCCGCCGAGGAGGCGTTGGCACAGAGCCAGGCCATGCTGCAGGACGAACGCACAGCGCTGCAACAACAGATTGTGCAGCTGAGGGAAGAGGGGCAGGTGAAGACGGTCGCGGCGCACGAGGCGAAGCAGCAGGTCATTCGGCTTGAGGGTGAACTCGGGGCGGTGCGCGGTTGGCTGGAGGAGGCTAACCAGAAGTACCGGGGTGCCACGGAGCAGGTTGCCGAGCTCAAGCAGCGGATGGCGCAGGTAGAGACGATCAAACTAGAGAGAACCAACGAGGTAATCAGGCTCACGGGGCAAGTGGAGCGAAGCATAGAGCAGCTTAGGGCGGAGAAAATGCCTGGAGGAATTGAGCACGCCGACCTAAGCCGTCAGATCGAGGAACAGGCCAAGCTGGCGCAGGAAAGCAAGAAAGGTCTAATACGAGCCGAGGCGTCAGTAGAAACGCTGAAGGTACAGTTAGCTACGGCCATGGACAAATGTCGACAAGCGGTAGAGTGCTATGCGCAGGCGAAGGAAAAACTGGCGAAGGAAGCAGCGGAACGCAAGGCGAAACAGGACGAGGTTGTTCATTTCAAGTCGCAGCTGAATACTAGCAAAGCTGAAACCATTCGGCTCCAGCAAAATACATTAGATCTGGAGCGACGTAGGCAAGAGGTTATTCACCGGAATGAAGAGTTGAAGAAGAAACTTGCTGCTCTACAGCGGGAAAAAGAAGCAGATGAAGTCATGGCTAGGGCAGTATTTCGTCTTTATGAAGAATTGTCATCGAAAGAACGTCGTGCCGAGGCAGCGGCGAAACTGGCGGAGGAAAAATCCCTTAGAGTTCAGGGGCATCTTTCTTATCGCATCGGGAAATCAATAGTAACTAATCTTACTTCCCCGCGAAGATGGCTTGCTATGCCGTTAGATATCTGGAGCTCCTATTGCCAATTTCAACACGACAAGAGCACCCCATCGGTTCAGCGCCCTACCCCTACGGAGCAGATTAATTTCGATTCGGCCACAAGGAAAGCGGTCTTATTTCTTACATCTCACAGTCAATCAGGATCAGTCGCTCTTATCGCGGAGGCACGTGAACTTTGGATTACACCATATGCATTGGTTGCGTCTGCGACTATCGAAATTGAATGGGAGGTTTCATGCCCCAATATTAGGCCTCTAGGCGGAACGCTATCACTTAAGGCTGGACATTTATCAAGATTGACTGTTCTACCTTCAAGCGTAGGGGACGTGGCCACAATTAGCATCAAGAAACTAGCCGGCAAACCATGCATTTTGGAGATGGATCTACGCAGTGAACAGAACGCTACAGCACTTATCGAAGGCGCTAAGACCGGCAGTCAACTGCCTGATGTGCAGACAGTTGAATACAAAAACATACCGTACATGCAGCGCCAGAAGTCGTTAAATTCTGCGACTGACCAAGTATTTGACGGCAAGCCACTTATTAGCGTCATCATGACGGCGTACAATACCATCGACTTGATCGATGCAGCGGTCAAATCCATACTCAACCAATCATGGCGTAATCTCGAATTAATCATAGTTGATGATTGCAGCACCGATGGGACGAGAGAATCTGTTGAGAAATATGCGCAGACTGACAGTCGGGTCCGAGTATTTTGTTTCGGTGAAAACCGAGGAACCTACTGGTGCAAAAACTACGGAATTACGCTTGCCGCCGGGGTCGCCATGACATTCATGGACAGTGACGATATCTCTCATGAAACCCGCCTGGAAGAGCAATTCGCTGAGTTAAATAAAAAAGGGCGAGTGATGGTGACTTGCAATATGATCCGGAAAGATGTCGCCGGCACCCTAATAGCGATAAATGGCGCAATCGAGCGTATTGCGCCTATTAGCAAAATGATTAAGCGGCGCGTGATTGAGGAGATCGGATATTTCGACACAATCCGAACATCAGCAGACGACGAGTTCATGCAGAGGCTTAAGTTAGTCTATGGCAAACAGGCACACTTCAACATACCAAAGGTTCTGTATACGGCTCTCGTGAGAGAACAATCTCTTACCTGTGACCCGGAAAATGCGATCAACCTCTCAGCATCTAGGGATAGCAAGGCTTTTCTATCCCCGCAACGCGCTCACTATTTCGAGTCGTACGTCGGCTGGCACAAACAGTTAGTCTCCAAAGGTATGCATCCTTATATGCCCTTCCCAGTCGTTAATCGTCCCTTCCCCGTATATGGAAAATTACTGGTGAAGGGGAACCGATACGATGGCAATGCCATTTCTGCTTGTCTTGCATCCTTCCCTCCTCGGAAAGAGCAGTTGAAGAAAACGGTGCAGTCGATTATTGATCGGGTGGACTCGATCTACATATACCTTAACGAATATCTCGAAGTGCCAGATTTTCTCAATCACCCGCGTGTACATGTCACTCTTGGCGTGAACAGCAAGGGTGATTTGCGAGATAATGGCAAGTTTTACTTTACCGAACATCTTCCTCGAGGATATTGCTTTACCATTGACGATGACATTGACTACAGCTGTGACTATTTTGAGGCCCTAATTCGGAAGATTGAGTTTTATGAGAGGAAAGCCGTTATCGGAGTTCACGGTACAATCTTTGCCAAGCCCATTGAATCCTATTTCAAAGACCGAAAGCTCTACCATTTTCGCGATGAGCTCCGCAGGGATGCAGTGGTCAACCAATTGGGTACCGGCACTGTCGGGTTCCATACTGATCTCTGGCGACCATCTCTAGAGTGGTTCACTCAGAAGGGAATGGCTGATATATTTTTTGCAATTGAGGCGAAACGCCGAAACATCATGCTGGTAGCGATTGATAGGCCGCGTGGTTGGCTAAAACCTCAGAATATGTCAGAGGGAGAACGCCGGAATCTTTTTGAAGAATTCAGGAGCAACGATGTTGTCCAAACCGATCTAATTAGGATGTGTGAGCCATTTGATGAGGTCGTGCGAGGCGATCTTGCAAGCTATCTGGCACAGCGAGCAAGTTTTGGTGATCCTTTCTTAAGGAAAGCTGTTGAAATTGAAATGTCTGACAATGTTGATCTATCCGGGAATTCTCTTAACGATCGCTCTCGTGCAGCCTGACATTCATAAATCTAACAGCTCCGCAGTAGTCAATTGAAGGCGCGCCAAACCGTGGCGGCGACGGTGCGCTATGAGACAGGCCTGGGCAAACAGGCCCAAGTCGATTTCTGTCAACTCCGTGTCTGAACCGACCCAGGGGGCTTCTATGAGAATGCTGAGTTTGGAAGTATTACTGGCGAATCGGAAATTGCTTGCTATTATGCTGTGAGAGCTACAAGTACTCGTACAATGTTAGGAAAGGCACCACATTTAGTGGATAAAATCAAAAACCAGCTTCGTGGCACAACTGAAATTGCTGCATCAACAGCGGCGAGTTCACGACAACCACGTCAAGTATTCCGTTCTGACACGCGCTGGGGGCGCTCAGTTCTTGAATGGCCGTCGCTGGAGGCCTTTCTTGCAACCGAAGAGGTTCAAAGCGGCGTCCACTCCGTGCCGATCGGCGAGTTTTCAGGAAAGCCGATGCACTATGATTTCTTCCTCACCGCCCGACCCGGCACCGTCTTACTCTGTCATTTCCACGGCAATGCGCCACGAGAGGGAAACGAGTTGCCCGTGTTCTCAGGATTTGGCGTTACAAGTTCGATCTCCACGTCCATGTTTATAGCCTCCGATCCTGTACTGGCACTAGATGCAAATCTAACCCTAGCATGGCATTTTGGGTGCGATGGGATCTATCTCCAAGCCATTACGATCAGCATCGTGAAGAAAATTCAGACGATCCTGCATGCGCCGCGTGTGGTGGCATGGGGTGGTTCCGGTGGAGGGTTTGCCACAATCCGGCTCGTGAAAGATGTACCCAATTCGATTGCGCTGGTCTGGAACCCGCAAACCAATATTGCGAAATATGGAAAGGACTTTATCGAACGTTATCGACGTATCGTATTCTCGGCTATCCCTGTCGGCGGCACCTTTCCTTCAGATAGAGAGCAATTCCCATCACTTTGCACCGCGGAGTTTGTTGCTGGTTATCAAGGGAGCATCATTTACATGCAAGAGAGCACTGACTGGCATGTAAAGGACCACCTTGAACCTTTCTTTACGAATTTCTGTGGGAATGCACTTAGTAACATCACAGACTGTTCGAAGTTCTCCGGCTTCGTGAATCATCATTTATATCTCCATACTCTCGGACCTTACAATGAATTTAGAAAACCTCGAAAACTCGAAATACTTCCCAGTCGAGGTCATTGAAAATACGGCGGTGAATCTTTAACACAATGCACCAGCTACGCAAATTAGTGAGAAAATCGGTTCTGAGCCACTCGGCAGTTTATCGAATAATGATTTACCGCCAGAATTGGAAGGAAATTCAGGCGATATAGATGGATTGAATCACAACGGCCTTGGAGCAGGCCAGCGACGCCGACGCCAGACGGATGCTGCTGGAGCTGGGGGCTTGGCTGCGGACCATGGACGAGTCGGCGGTGGACTCGTTCTTGGAGGAGTTTGACGTACTCTTAACGGTGCATCGGCTGAAGGTACCCGCCGTGCCCTGCACGAAGATGCTGTCGAGCAACGTGATCGAGAGCCTGTTCTCGCTGGTTCGGCACAGTGAGCGGAATATCAAGCGCCCACGTGGGAGTGCGATGCTCCATCGCTGGCTGGGGGCGGTGTTGCTCTACTGCGAGTAGCAGTTCGAGCGGGTGAAAGGCTTTGCAGCGATTGCGCCGGTCATGGCGACGATCGAGGCTTTGCACGTGGAGCCCCAGCCCATTCCGACAAAGAAGGCGGCGCGAAACAAACATAGGAGCCGCTCAGAAAACTTCAACGAACATGTTGACAATCTTCAGCAATTTCCTGGATGGAGAAGGGTCACATGTTACTCATTATATAGCGGTCGGGTCAGTGTGAGCGTCTTATTCACAGATCTTCTTGTTAGATAAATTATATGCGAATTGGGATTGTAGGATCGTGTGTGTCTCGTGACCTATTCTCAAGAGTAACGGACTTAGCTGGCCATTTTAAGCTTGGGCCATACATAAGCCGTGCATCGATGATTTCAATGGTTTCTATGCCGATGCCAATTAACTACATTGATCCTTCAGGAATCTCGAATCGAGGATTTGATGACCGTCGCTTCTTGCAAGACTTGGAGAAGTCCTATTGGCGAATCCTTTCAGATTCTCCGAGTGACATTCTTCTTATTGATCTCATCGATGAGCGACACGCTACATTTGCTCTGGATGGCGTGGCAGTGACTTATACGAAATCAGCTCGTCCATACCTCGACCCATTATTGGGACAAGGCCGTGGCGTGATGATAAAGCCATTTACTGAGGTTTGGAAAAAATATATGTTCGATTCCCTTGCCAGATTCGCACAGCTCATTAAGGGTAGCTTGCCTAAGGAAAGTATCTGCATTGTCCACCATGCACGTTACGCAACTAGGTACCTATCACCTCTTCGTGACAGCAAAATAGATTTTCCGGTTCATCAGCAGGAGTCAATTAGTAAATGGAATCGATTTTTAGACCGTGCGTATGACAGGCTATCTGAAGAATTGGGAGCATATTCTATTCGATTATCCGACGATGACGTTATTGCAGGAGGGAACCATCTTTGGGATTTGATGCCGTACCATTACGATATTTCCTATTACGAAAAGCTCGCTGCCGAGTTAGTCGTAATTAAAGACAAGTGCAGGTAGCTTTGAAAAGCAAAGGATTGGCCACAGCCCTGTTACTTTCGGTCCTTTTCTGGCTTCCGTCTCTTGCTCGGGCAGGGAGCACACCAATCCTTTGCTTGGATTATGAAACAGGAACACCGACTTCCGAGATTGGCGGGGTTGTAGCGGTCATGCCCGTCGCAGTAGATGCCATTTCTATCGATTGCACCATCGCGCGGTCAGGCCAATGCTCGCTAAGATCGATGATTGCCAATACGCCTGATTATATTTCTTTCGGTGCACATCGCTCGGAGTCTAATACGGAATCGCTAGAAGCGACTCGCTACAGTAGTGGCGATGCAATTCGTTATTCATTCAGTGTTTACCTTCCCAAAGATTGGGAGGTTGATAGTCGAGATTCGGTCGATATTGTTTGGCAGTTCAAGCGATTCGGTACCTACCCCGACATGTTTGTCGGAATAAAAGGTCAGGATATCGTTCTGCGGCTAACGGGGGGGAAGCAAGAGACCCTCGTCAAGAACTATTCCACAGGCCAATGGATTGATTTTCGCCTTGACGTTTGCTGGTCTTATCAAAGTGATGGGAAAGTAATAGCGGCTATACGCCAACCGCCAGAAAATGAATACAAGGAGACTGTAAAGGTGAGTGGTGCAAACATGGGGGATAATCGTCCTCGAAGCACTTATTTAAAATGGGGAATTTATAAGCCGGGGTACAAATACTCCACGACAGCCCATCCGAGGATCGTTTCCCACGATAACATCTGCGTTGAGCCTTTGAATATATTGGACTCACTTCACCTTCCTTAATTGCGGCTCGGATGATCCTGCATGCGTTCCCTAACTACATTTGTCGAATCGGCTCGAGAACAGCTTGTCTTTCTTTTTAGCGGGAGTCGCCGGATGCGGCATTTTTCTTTGTCCCACTTTGTTGAGCGTGTCAGGATGGGAACCGGTGGGGACCACGATTGCCTTAGATTGTCCATTGCTTTGGGTCTTCGCAGCCGCGCAATACGCTTGCTTGAGCGTCAGCCAGAGCTAGCCTCAGAAGTAGACAGAATGAGGCTGGAGTTGCTCAATGGGAATTTTGAAGCAGCGGCAAGCATGGCATTCAGCATTAGAAGAAACATGCGGATGTCGGAAAGAAATGTTCGGAGATTGACGGGTGAAATCGCACAGCTGATTGCCCCCTATTCGTCACATAAGGCAATGGCATTAGTACGTTCCTGCCCTGTCCCACCAGACTGCGGTCCTGCATTGGCACTAGAGCTTGGTCAAGTTGCTCGCTATATGAAGTGGGCACGTATTTTGAGGGATAATCTTGGGCCAGATTTCTTCTTGCTCGAGGCTAACAATAGCAGGATCTACGACGAGAAAGAGCGATTCCTGAACAGCTATCTCGAAGCGTATGGCCTTTCTGCTGCCAAGAGAATCGATTCGTCGAAGCCGCCGTATGTTTCCAATCTTGCTCCATCTCAGAAGAGTCCGTGTGAAAAGAAGGAAGTTCCGCTCTTATCAGTGATTCTGACAGCGTTCAACTCTGACACATATGTTGAATCCGCGTTGCGTTCAGTGCTCGGCCAAATATATGGCGCGATTGAGCTTATTGTTATCGACGATGGCAGTACTGATGCTACTTGGGAGAAAATCTCAAACCTTGTTTCTCAGGACACCCGCATGAGTGCTGTACGGCTTAGACGTAATGTTGGTACTTATGCGGCAAAGAATATTGGGCTGTATATGGCCAAGGGAGAATTTGTCGCTTTTCAGGATGCTGATGACTGGTCCCATCCAGAGCGCTTCCATCGTTGCGTCAGCGCACTTCTTGGTGATGAACATCTTGTCGCAGTAAGTGCATTGTATGTAAGGATCCGCTCTTCAGGCGAATTTTGCTCAAGCAATGTGTGGCCGCTGACACGCTGGACTCCAAACTCCATTGTTTTCCGGCGAGTCGTTGTGATGGACAAGATAGGCTATTTTGATCCTGCTCGTTTCGGTGCCGACAGCGAGTACGTTGCTCGGTTACGATTGGCGTTTGGAGAGGACAGACACCTCAAATTGCTTCTTCCTCTAGTCTTTGCTTCCCAAAGGCCGAATTCGCTAATGACCTCTTCAGATACTGGGATCGGTTGCAATGGCTTTTCAGCGAAGAGGTTGCGCTATCAGGAAGAATGGACCGAGAGGCTCATTGAAAAAAGTCTGCGTGGCGAAACTCTGTATCGCAGTCATGAAGGAACGCTTCTGGGAGATGTAGTATGATTGCGACGTTCTCAAACGGTATTTGCGGTGTGGCTCATATAGAGACGTTTATCGGGGAGGCGGTCGCACTGTGTTCTCGGCGCAGTGACCCCACAGGATTCAATGCGGTGATAGGATGGGGACTGAAACCAAATACTGCAAAGGCGCGCGACTATGCGTCCCAGTACGGATTACATTTTATTTCTATCGAGGATGGATTCCTTCGCTCGATTGGGTTGGGTAATCAGGATCCACCATCATCAATTGTAGTGGATGACCAGGGAATTTATTACGATGCGACTCATTTATCCCGTCTTGAGTCTTTAGTAACCAAATCCCTCAGCCTTGCTGAAATACTTCGGGCCCAAAGGCTGGTGACCGCTTGGCGGCACGCGCGCGTGTCCAAGTATAACTATGCGCGCGACCATGTCGATTCTTTGCCAGAACGGTATGTGCTGGTCGTCGACCAGACGTGGGGCGATGCCTCGATCCGCTATGGCATGGCGGATGAAACCTCTTTTCATCGCATGCTTGAGGCTGCGCTGGCTGAGAACCAGGACTGCACGATTCTGCTGAAGGTGCATCCCGAAGCGATGGCTGGGCACAAGCATGGCCATTTTGATTTGGGGAAGATCGCTCGTATACCGCGGGTGCAGGTGCTGGGAGAAGATGTGCATCCCGTGAGCCTGATCGAGCAGGCAGAGGCATTGTACGTGGTGACGTCGCAGATGGGCTTTGAAGGACTCTTATGGGGGAAGCGGGTTCGGACATTCGGTATGCCGTTTTATGCTGGTTGGGGGCTGACGCAGGACGAGCTGCCTCGTCCCAATCGGCGCAGGCCTGTCCAGCTAGAGAGCCTGGTTCATGCGGCGCTGGTAGACTACCCGCGCTACATCGATCCGGAAACCTGCCAGAGATGCGAGCCGGAGCGGGTGATCGAGTGGATCGGGTTGCAACGGAGGATGCGTGCGCGTTTCCCGAAGACCCTCTATGCGGTGGGGTTCTCCCGCTGGAAGAAACCGATCGTTCGTGACTATTTGCAGGGCAGTACTGTGCGATTCGTGCGTCGTGCGGAGCAGGCTCCTGACGATGGCACATTGGCGCTGTGGGGGCACGGACATCGAGACGATAAACGGCCGGTGGTTCGGCTGGAAGATGCCTTCTTACGATCAGTTGGGTTGGGGGCCGACCTTATCCGACCATTGTCGTGGGTCATGGATCGGCGTGGTTTGTATTACGACGCGACAACTCCATCGGAATTGGAGCATCTGCTTCAGACCACGGAATTTTATGTGGATCTGGTAGCCCGAGCCCAACGGTTGCGGGAGCGTATCGTCGAACAGGGCCTCACGAAATATAATGTGGGTTCTTCGGGGTGGCGGCGGCCAGAAGGAGCGAGTCGGGTTATCTTGGTTCCGGGCCAGGTAGAGTCGGATGCGTCCATTCGCTACGGCGCCCCAGGGATTCGTACCAATATGGATCTGTTACGGTCGGTGCGCAAGGCGAGCCCCTCTGCCTATGTCATCTATAAGCCCCATCCAGATGTGGTGGCCGGTCTTCGGAAGAAAGGTAAAGGCGAAGACGAGGCTGTGCGCTCGTGCGATGAAGTGGTCATCGATATCGCGATGGGCGAGTTGCTGACTGTAGTGGATGAGGTGCATGTTCTGACATCGCTCGCCGGCTTCGAGGCGCTGTTGCGTGGGAAAACAGTCACCTGCTACGGCCAACCGTTTTACGCCGGGTGGGGGCTGACCCATGATCTCGTGCCGCTGATACGCCGCACACGCCGGTTGACCCTCGATGAACTCGTGGCCGGGGCGTTGATTCTCTATCCCACCTACGTCAGCCGGACCACCGGTAAATTTACCACGCCTGAACGAGCCCTCGATGAATTATTAAACTGGCGACAGCAGCAGAACGGTGTGCCGTTATGGCGAAAGTCCCTGCGCCTTGCACTTCGTCTCGTAAAGCGATTCTGACGAGCATCCTATCCTCTGGGACCCGTGCGCCGGTCTCGTGCCCCTTCCAGCCCCTAGAGTTATGGGGCAGGGTGAGGGAGGGGTTGGGGGACGACGAACCGTCATGGGTAATAGGGGTCAGTACGGTTGGCCTGTGTGGACCGAGGGAGCAGCAATGGCGAGGGGCATGATCCAGCCATCCTGCTTGTAGCTGCGATAGTAGACGAGTACTTTTTTCACGTAATCCTGCGTTTCCTTATAGGGCGGGATCTGGCCATATCGATCGACCTTGCGTTCGCCCGCGTTGTAGGCAGCCAAGGCTAACCGTATGTTCCCGTGGAACCGATCCAGGAGGTAGCGCAGATGCTTGGCTCCACCGGTGATATTGTCGTTAGCATCGTAGAGGTTATGCACGCCATGTCGGATGGCGGTCTCAGGAATTAGCTGCATGAGCCCCACCGCTCCCGCCTTAGAAACCGCGATTGGATTAAAGGAAGATTCAGCCTTGATCACCGCAAGGAGCAAGGCTGGTTGAACACGGTGCCGCTGTGCCGCGCGGATCACTGCCTGTTTAACTTCAAGGTTTGCCATGCCGCTGCGATAGGGAGACATGCGGCGAAATACTGTGACAGGCTGACCAGCCGGTAGGGTTGCAGAACTCATCAGTTCTGTGGAACTGGCGGCTTCAGTGACCGGCGCATTGGCGGTTACAGTGGAGGGCCAAACTGCTATCAGTATGGCCACTGTGCAGACAACAACCCCAGCAGAGTATTTAAGACTGAAGGTGCGGCACCCTAAATTGCCATTGTACGGTTTGTGATGAAGGTCGCCCCTGTTCATCGTTACTCCCTCCTTACCCTGAATTCCGCGTCACTCTCCAGCTATCTTCGTGCTGCTCGGTAGTTGTCCCTGTTCTACGGCGTTGTAAGCGCAGGTTTTATGCCGTCTGTCATGGAGCGAAATATTTTAAAATAATTAACAAATACAACAACATATAGTGTCAAGTGATGCCCATCTTTCGTAGGGTGATTAGGGTAGAGGCTCTCATTGTTTTGTCTTCCTTGCCGCACTTTGCGGCTCGTGAGAGGGATGGTGGATCCCCTCATACGGGGGGCCAGCTCGCGCGCTGGAGGTGACTGTGGTACTCTTTGGTTCACCCGATCGCCTGGCCAGAAAGAGTTGTCCTCCATGTCAAACCTTCGGTACTGTGAACGAGTCCACACAGACTTCCCCGTTATGTTTGCTGGTGAGGCTTATGTGGGGGAGGGAACTGTGCTTAACGTGTCTGTGCCTGGCTGCGCCGTCCATAGCCAAAAACAAGTACAGCCCGGCTCCTACATTGAAATGAGAATGCTTGTTCCAGGCACGACCTCTCCCATTCGAGTTGGATTAGCCAAAGTTCGGTGGTGCGAGGGGCGGCAGTTCGGTGTCGAATTTATTCAAATGCCTGGGGAAGACCAAGTCCGCTTAGGTCGGCTCGTCAAGAAAGAGATTCCTCTTGGCTGGTCGGCGCCTCCAATCGGCGATTCCCCTGACACTAATCAGGCAAGCCAGGAAGGATAGACGCGCATGGCGAGAGGTCTTGTTCTTGTCATAATACTGCTCCTGGCAGGCTGCGCTGAGTCCTATACTGTGTTTCATAGCGAGACGGGCCAACCGATTCTGCTGGGTCGTCGCGCATATTCCTATGAAGGATGTCTCTCCACGATGAAGGAGGAGGCGGCTCGACTTGGGGTTTCGTTGAGTTCGCTCCATGTAAAAGGTTCTTGGCAAGGTCGAGCCCTCCTTTGGCCTTTCGAGCGAGGGTATGCCTGCGAAGGGGCAATTGGCCCCGAACGCCACCCACGCGGAATCTATCCGAACGTTCCCCCCCTCGTACCACAAGGGTAGTAGTTCTCTCTCGTCCTGCTTTTTGCCTTCCCTATATCTCCAAGACTCCAAGATATATTCCATTTATTGAGCCTTCAAGGCAGCTGTTGACAATACGACAGTCAGCACAGTATTACTCGACCGGCACAATGGGTGGGGAGCCAATGGCGCCCACAGTTAGATTAGGATGCTGAAAAAGTCCGCCAGCGGCGTTCTCGCATCCCTCAGAGGCTCAACGTACTGAAGCGTACGCCTCGCCTCTTCGCTCGCTGCGACCTTGCTGGACCGACTTTTTGAGCATCCTATGAATAGGTTGACGTCGGTGTCATGCGGAAAAATTAAACGGCGGTTTGTGTAAAACGGAGTTTTCCCGCAGCCTGAGAGACCTGATTTCCACTTTGTATCGAAGACAAACATTGAACGAAGGCGGCGCGCGTTGATCTCTATGCGTTTCGGCCTTCTCAGAGGCCATCGATATCGAACTGCTTCGACAATTTGGCGGAAGCCAGTGGCTCTTCTGCCGCACAGTATTCGACGTCATCTACTTTATAAGGAGTTGTAATGGAGGACTTGGTCATCGAAGAAGAAGGCGCCTCATCTGCGCTGAAAATCACTCTTGGCGATTTTCTCATGTTCATTAATTGGATGAATCAAACCGAAAAATCTCTTGATCGCGGTGAGGTCTTACCGGCCCTACCCGAATTAGATTCCGGCAAGGTCAGAGGCTGGATCCACTTGGTGCAGCGGCTGGAAGAGCGTTTTCGCCGGAGTGAGGAAAAGAAATTGGCGCTCGAAGCGAATGTCATCGCGCAGGAGGCCCAGTTGGGACAACTCTTGTCGCACTTACATGCAAATATTGCTTCCCTCTACGATAATCTCGGGCAATCGCAAAAGGCCGAAGAGGTTCGCCGAAGAGCAGAAGCGCTGCATGTCGCTTAATAATCCTGGGGTATCTGCATCGCAGACAGTCCTCGGTGGTTCCTGTCTCGTAAGCGAGCAGCTTCGTATATACATATAGGGGTGGTAAGCCCTGAGCTGTTACGCGTGTTTGTGGAGTACTCCCCTCAAGTTTCATGGGGTGTCCTAAT
>CXWL01116696.1_pt1 | contig 13386 bp, 10 predicted proteins | sample 590931 | NCBI WGS metagenome assembly CXWL01 (sample SAMEA3498368, study PRJEB10139) | groundwater metagenome | biome: water well; material: biofilm material | place: Germany | collected 2015-04-27 | reverse complement strand
TTTGCGCAGGCGGCGGGAATTCCCCGCGCATCATTGCCGGATAGCGCGGATGATGGCCTTTACACTGAGGGCAGGGGAGATGTGGACGAGAAGATATTGCTGGTGTGGGAGGGGCTGCGGCGCGCTATTCAGCACGGCGACCCTCATGCCTGGCGCATCTCGCTGCAGCAGTTCGAACAATGCTGCGCCGCGCCGTTGCTGGATGCGCTGCGCGCCGGGCGCATCGCGCAACTCACGCTGGACGTGGTGCAAGCCGGTGTATCGCACCGTTTTATGCTGGCGCGGGGTGCGGCATGGAAGCTGTGGCGCCGGCCCAAACGGCTTGCCCATTACGCATTGGTGTAAAATGAACTTGTTGCCACACGGAACCTTACGATAGATGTCTTTCTGGACCACGGCTTTTAATTTCTTCTGGCGCGAGGAGTCGTTCGCCGTGCTGGTCATGGTGTTGGGTCTTGCGGTGTTGCTGTTCCATTTCCGCAAGGAGGAGCGCAAGACCCTGTTCAACACGCTTGGTTTTTTCTTCGCCTGCCTGATCGGGCAATTCGCCAGCAGCCTGATGCATGCCCTGGAATTCATGCGCGCTTCGGAGGTGCTGCACGAAGTGTTCATTATCGGTTCCGGCATCGCGGTCATCCGTCTGTGGGGGGAATTGCTGTTCCGCATTGTGTTGCCGCTGATCAGGCTTTCGCCGCCGCGCATTACCGAGGACATCATTGTCATCATCGCCTATATCGCCTGGGGCATGGTGCGCCTGCGCTACGCCGGCTTGGATCTGGGCAGCATCGTGGCGACATCGGCGATGATCACCGCAGTGGTGGCGTTCGCCATGCAGGATACGCTGGGCAATATTCTCGGNNTGGCGCTGCAACTGGATAATTCCGTGGAGATCGGCGACTGGATCAAGGTGGATGATGTTTCCGGCAAGGTGGTGGATATCCGCTGGCGCTCCACGCTGGTGGAGACGCGCAACTGGGAAACGGTGGTGTTCCCCAACAGCCAGTTGATGAAGAACAAGTTTGTGGTGTTGGGGCGGCGCACCGATCAGCCGGTGCAGTGGCGCCGTTGGGTGTGGTTCAACGTGTGCCTGGATATATTGCCCACCAGGGTGATCGGCGTGGTCGAGGAATCCATCCTGCAAACCGAGATAGGCAACGTGGCAAAAAACCCGCCGCCCAATTGCGTGCTGATGGATATGGACAATAAAGGATATGCCCGTTACGCGTTGCGTTACTGGCTGACCGATCTGATGCAGGACGACCCCACCGATGCCGTGCTGCGCTGGCATATCATGACCGCGCTGCAACGCGCGGGCATCAAGCTGGCGATGGAAGAAAGAAATATCCATATCACCAAGGAAAACGAGAAGTACGAAGAAGGGGTGCATCACCGCGAGGTCACGCTGCGCATGAAGACATTGCGGCGGGTGGAATTGTTTTCGCAGATGACGGACGAAGAGCTCAGGGTGCTGGCCGAACGGTTGCGCTACTCTCCTTTTGCCAAGGGTAATATCATAGCCAGGCAGGGCGATCAAAAATCGCACTGGGTGTATATCATCATCAACGGCGAGGCCGAGGTGTATCTCGAATCGCCGGGCGGCGGCAAGCGCGTTATCCGCGATTTGGGCAAGGGCAGTTTCTTCGGCGAGATGGGGCTGATGACCGGAGCGCCGCGCTCTGCAACGGTTGTCGCCAAGACGGATGTGGAATGCTACCGTTTGGACAAGGAAATGTTTGAGGAAATCCTGCTTGCGCGCCCCAGCATCGCCGAGGAGATGTCACAGATACTGGTGTCGCGCAGGGCCGAACTGGACAGCGCGCTGCACGATATTGATGCGGAAAGCGCGCAGAGGGAGATATCACAGCAGCGCGGCGAAATTCTGGCTACTATCAAGCGCTTTTTTGGCCTGGGCGGCGAGGCATAAGAGCTCTTGGGCGCTTCTAAAAATTCAGAGTTCGCCCAAATGCCCCACAAGGGGACGCCGATCCGCTACGGGCAAAAGCAGCCCGTGCGGAATCGTCAGCAAGGCGTGGAAGCGGGGTAAGCAGGCAAGCCGCATAGCGGCTGCTCGCAAAAAATTTCGCCGCGCCGCATATGTATGATATGTCAGCAAGAAAACGAAGTTTCAGTGCAGGGTAACCTTCGGGTTGGCCGAAACTAAATTTTTTCCACAACGTGGCAGTTGGGATGAAATGTGGATTTTTAGAAGTGCCCTATTATGGATACGCAAAAATAAATACGACCTATGAAAATCACCTTCCTGGATTTTGAGCAACCCATCTCCGAGCTGGAAAACCAAATCGAACAGTTGCGTTATGTGCAGGATGATTCCGCGCTCGATATTTCAGAAGAGATCATCCGCCTGCAAAAGAAAAGCCAGTCGCTGACCAAGGATATTTACGCCAAGCTCACCCCGTGGCAAATCTCGCAGGTGTCGCGCCATCCGCAACGCCCCTATACGCTGGACTACATCCAGCATCTGTTTACCGATTTTGAAGAGTTGCACGGCGACCGCACGTATGCCGATGATGCCGCTATCGTCGGCGGCCTGGCGCGTTTCAACGGCCAGAGCGTGATGGTGATCGGCCACCAGAAGGGGCGCGACACCAAGGAGCGCCAATACCGCAATTTCGGCATGCCGCGCCCGGAGGGTTATCGCAAGGCGATGCGCCTGATGCGCCTGGCGGAGAAGTTCGGCATCCCCATCCTGACCTTCATAGACACGCCCGGCGCCTATCCCGGCGTGGGCGCGGAAGAGCGCGGCCAGTCCGAGGCCATAGGCAAGAATCTGTACGTCATGGCGGAGCTGCGCGTGCCCCTGGTTTGCGCGGTGATCGGCGAAGGCGGTTCGGGCGGCGCGCTGGCCATCGCCGTGGGCGATGCGACGCTGATGCTGCAATACGCCACTTACTCGGTCATCTCGCCGGAAGGCTGTGCCTCCATCCTGTGGAAAAGTGCGGAGAAAGCCGCCGATGCGGCGGAAACACTGGGCATCACCGCCACCCGTTTGAAGACGCTGGGGCTGATAGACAAGATCGTTGCCGAGCCGTTGGGCGGGGCGCACCGCGATTATCCGGCGACGATGCAAGCCATGAAAAAAACCTTGCAGGAAACACTCAAGCAAGTGCAATCCCAACCCGTGGACGACCTGTTGCAGACCCGTTTCAACCGCTTGATGGGCTATGGAAAATTCAAGGAAGTCGAGATTTAATAAACTTTTACTCATCCGTCATTCCGGGATTGACCCGGAATCCAGATGTTTGGTTAAACTGGATTCCGGCCTTTGCAGAAATGACGATCCCCGGATTTGATAGTGGCTTCCCAAAATCGCCTCACTGACAGGGTTGCGGCGCACATCGCGCCGTTGCTTCCGGCGCACAGTTCAATACTGCTGGGCTTGAGCGGTGGTATGGATTCTGTGGTGCTGCTGCATGTTTTGCATGAACTCGCCCCGCGCCACGCCTGGAAAATTTCCGCATTGCACGTCCATCACGGCATCAGCCCTCAGGCCGATGCATGGGCGGCATTCTGCGCCGGTTTGTGCGCGCGCTATGGCGCCCCCTTGCAAGTCGAGCATGTGGATATCGCGCCGCTGCGCGAGCTGGGCATCGAGGCGGCGGCGCGCAAATTGCGCCATGCGGCGCTCGCCGGACAGCCGTGTGACTTCGTGGCGCTCGCTCACCACGCCGACGACCAGGCCGAGACGCTGCTGCTGCAACTGTTGCGCGGGGCAGGGGTGCGCGGGGCAAGCGCCATGCCGCTGCTTGCCGGGCGCGCGGGCTTGCCCGGTTTATTGCGCCCGCTGTTGCACTGTTCCCGCCAGGAAATTCTCGACTATGCCGCCGCCGAAAATCTGCAATGGATAGAAGACGAGAGCAACGCCGACGACAGCTACCCGCGCAACTTCCTGCGCCACCGCGTGTTGCCGTTGCTGGCGCAAAAATTCCCCGCCTATCGCGACACCTTGGCGCGCAGCGCGCAACATTTCGCCGAGGCCAGCAGCTTGCTGGATGAGTTGGCGCAGCAGGATGGTGTACCGGCGATGCAGGATGAAACGCTTGCCGTTGCCGCCCTGCTGGCACTCTCCCGGCCCCGCGCCAAAAACCTGCTGCGCTATTTTCTGCACAGCCTCGGCGCGCCGATGCCGCAAGCCGTCCAACTCGACGATATGCTGCATCAACTGTGCGGCGCGCGGGGAGATGCGGCAGTGTGCATCGCCTATGGCGGATGGGAGATGCGCCGCTATCAGGGAAAGGTGTATGTGCGGCGCGCATTGGGCGAATTCGACCGCAGCACCGTGTTGCAGTGGCAAGATGAAACTGAGCTGGATTGGCCCGCGCTGAATACGCGGCTTCGTTTCAATTACTCTCGGGGAGTTGGCGTCAGCCTGGCGAAATTGAAGCGCGCGCCGGTGACACTACGCTTGCGCGGCGGCGGAGAAACCCTGCGCCCCCATCCGGATGCCGCGACGCGCACCCTGAAAAATTTGTTGCAGGAACACCGTGTCCCACCCTGGCAGCGCGACCGCCTGCCGCTGTTGTACTGCGGCGATGAGCTGGTTTGTATACTGGACGTGGCGATTGCGGCGGAATATCGGGCCGCAAAAGATGAGGCGGGCATCTCGGTGGTTCTTTGCGCGGGGTGTGACGTTCCATCTGGCAAGAGCAATTCGGATATGGCTAAAACCTGAACCGGTTCACCGCCGTGCGCATCGTGCCCGCCAGATCCGCAAGGTTGTTGGCCGCGCCGGCAGCTTCCTTCGTGGCGGCATTGTTCTCCTCGGTCATTTGCGCCACTTTTTCGACATGAACGGCGATATCGTTGCTGGCGCTGGATTGCTCCACCAGCGCCGAGGAGATGTCGCTGACCGTTCTGATCACCTGGTCGGATCCCCCCTTGATCTGGTTGATTGCATCGCCGGCCTGATGTGCCAGCGCAACGCCGCCGTCAACCTTGCTGACCGTATCGGACATGCTGGTAACCGCGATACGAGTCGTATTTTGCGTGGTGTCAATCATCTGGGTGATTTCCTTGGTGGCATTGGCGGTGCGCTCCGCCAGCTTGCGCACTTCATCCGCCACCACGGCGAAGCCCCGCCCCTGTTCCCCGGCTCGCGCCGCCTCGATGGCGGCATTCAGCGCAAGCAGATTGGTCTGCTCGGCAATCTCCTTGATGACCTGCACAATGGAAGAAATCCGGGACGACTGTTGCCCAAGATTTTCGATGGCGCCGGAAGTCTGGCGCACGGTATCGGCAATTTGTATCATTTCTGTGGCGGCGTCGTGAATAATTTTGCTGCCATGGCCGGACAGGTCACCGGATTTCCGGGAAATTTCCAGCGCCTCGCGCGCGCTATCCGAAACGTGATTGATGCTGACGGTGATTTGCTCCACCGTCGCCGCCATCGCGGATGCGGCTTCGCTTTGATGCGCCGATCTGGCGGCGATTTGTTGGGAAGCCGCTGACAGAGCTTTGGATGCGTCAAATATCTTGTCTATGCTGTCATGTATCTGGCGCAATGTGGTTTGCAAGTTGCCCATCAGGTCGTTGAATGAATGCGCGGTCTGCCCGACTTCGTCGCGGCTGTCCACCGCGATGCGGCGGGTGAAGTCGCCGCCTTTGCCGATTTCCACCATCGTTGACCGCATCATGCCCATCGGAAGAATGACGGAGCGGGTAATCAGGACGGCGAGAACAACAGCCAGCAACGCCGCTACCGCGCCGCCGCCAACCAGTATGAGCATGGTGGATTCTGCCGTGTGTGTCGAGTCAACGACGATTTTGTTGGCTTCGGCTACCTGTTGCTTGCGGAACTCGTCCAGCCTGCCGGAGAGCGCTTCGCTATCCTGGTCGAACCCCGCCTCATTGCCGGAGCCCTTCATCAGCGTATTGCCGGCGTCCATCCCTTTGGTGATATAGGCCTCCGCCATGACCTTGCCGCTGGCATAGAAGCGGTTAAAGTCGGCTTCGATCGCTTCCATTTTCTTCAGGTTATCCGCGTTGTTTTCGCGCCGGTACATCTGCTTGAATTTCGCCACTCCGCCCAGGAAGCGTTGGGCCGATTCTTCGGCCTCCTTGTAGCCGGCCCTGTCGTGGGTGGCGGAAACATCGGTCAGGAATTGCTGCACTTCGGAGCGGCTGGTGTCCATTCCATCCACCACCAGGATAAATGGCAGGGTTTCTTCCTTGACATGCTCAACGACCCACGTGAGGCGGGAGAGCGACATACCCACCAGCAGCAGAATCGCTACAAATAATCCCGCCACGGCGGCGAAGCCGGCGGCAAGCCGTACCCCGATGCGTATATTTTTCATCTGATTGCCCTTTTGCCGGATAACGGTGCTGCGCAAAGGCTCCATTTGAGAGGAGTGTTTTTGTGCTTTCCCACGTATCGGCAAAATCTCGCGCAACTTTAGCCCGCATTATGAATATGGCCTATTCCCCCATTATCACGCGCAAGCCCGGTAACGGGCTGACCCGGCGAAGCGGAATGATTTTGCCGGAGCCATGGCCGGTGCAGACCGCACAGGCAAAGCCTGTTAAAATAACGCCCTGTTTTTTATTAACCTTGTTTGGAGAATCCCGCATGGCTGTTGAACGCACTCTGTCCATTATCAAACCCGATGCTGTCGCCAAGAATGTCATCGGCCAGATTTACACCCGCTTTGAAAATGCCGGGCTAAAGATTGCCGCCGCGCGCATGACGCATCTGTCGCGCGCCGAAGCGGAAGGCTTTTACGCCGTACACCGCGCCCGCCCGTTCTTCAACGACCTGGTCGGTTTCATGATCTCCGGCCCGGTGATGGTGCAGGTGCTGGAAGGCGAAAACGCGATCCTGAAGAACCGTGAGCTGATGGGCGCGACCGACCCGAAGAAGGCTGACAAGGGCACCATCCGCGCCGATTTTGCCGATAGCGTCCAGGCCAATGCGGTGCATGGCTCCGACGCGCCCGAAACGGCTGCGGTGGAAATCGCCTATTTCTTTCCGGCGGTGAATGTTTATTCGCGCTGATTTTTGCCAATGGAAAACCTCCTCAACTTTGATGCCGGGCAGTTGACCGCCTGGTTTGCCGCGCAGGGCGAAAAGCCCTTCCGCGCGCGCCAGGTGCTGCGCTGGTTGCACAAGGCGGGGGAGCCTGATTTCGACGCGATGAGCGATCTCGCCGCATCCCTGCGCGGCAAGCTCAAGCAAACCGCCTGCGTGGCTGCGCCCAAGGTGATGCGCGAGGAGTTGTCGGCAGACGGCACGCGCAAGTGGTTGCTGGACGTGGGTACCGGCAACGCGGTGGAAACCGTGTTTATCCCCGAGACGGACAGGGGAACATTATGCGTTTCCACCCAGGCGGGCTGCGCGCTGGATTGCGCCTTCTGTTCCACCGGCAAGCAGGGTTTTAACCGCAACTTGTCGGTCTCGGAAATCATCGGGCAACTGTGGTGGGCCAACCGCGAGATCGGCAAGGACGCCGAGGGCAACTGGCAGATCAGCAACGTGGTGCTGATGGGCATGGGCGAGCCGCTGCTGAATTTCGACAACACCGTGAGCGCGTTGCGCCTGATGCTGGACGATAATGCCTATGGCCTATCGCGCCGCCGCGTCACGGTTTCCACTTCCGGCATTGTTCCCGCGATGGACCGGCTGCGCGAGGAATGCCCGGTGGCGCTGGCGGTATCGTTGCATGCGCCGGACGATGCGTTGCGCGACGTGCTGGTGCCGGTCAACCGGAAATATCCCTTGCGTGAATTGATGGCGGCGTGCCAGCGCTATCTGGAACGCGCGCCGCGCGATTTCATCACCTTCGAGTATGTGATGCTGGAAGGCGTGAACGACAGCGCGCAGCAGGCGCGCGAACTGGTCGCGCTGGTGCGCGACGTGCCGTGCAAGTTCAACCTGATCCCGTTCAACCCGTTCCCGGCTGCGCCTTACCGGCGCTCTTCGCCGGATGCGGTGCGCCGTTTCCGCGATGTGCTGATGCAGGCCGATATTGTCACCACTACGCGCAAGACGCGCGGCGACGACATTGCCGCCGCTTGCGGGCAGTTGGCCGGGCAGGTGCAGGACAGGAGCAAAAGAACGCACCGTTTGATGGAGGTCAGGATATGAGATTGCCTGCACACAGAATGTTTCTGGCGGGAATTCTGCTTGCCTTGGGCCTGTCTGGATGCGCTACCCAGCCAACCGGCTCCTCCGGCCAGCAGGTTGTCACGCGGTCGCAGGCCAGCGCCAAAGTGCATACCGAACTGGCCGCGCATTATTACGAACGCGCCCAGCTTGGCGTGGCGATGGAAGAGCTGGGGAAGGCGTTAAAAGCCGAGCCCGGCTATGCCCCGGCCTACAACGTGCGCGGGCTGGTAAATATGGCGTTGCATGAGGACCGGCAGGCAGAAGAGGATTTCCGGCACAGCCTGCAATTGGACAGCAGCGATTCGGATGCGCATAACAACTATGGCTGGTTCCTTTGCCAGCGCGGCAAAGAGCGCGACTCCATCAAGCAGTTCATGACGGCGCTAAAAAATCCGCTTTATTCCACACCGGAAAAATCCTATTTGAACGCCGGTGTGTGCTCAAAGAAAAGCGGCAATGCCAGGGAGGCGGAAGAGTTTCTGCAAAAGGCCATGATCCTCCGGCCCAATATGCCGGAAGCGCTGCTGGGTTTGGCCGAGTTGAGCTTTGACAATAAAGACTACGCGGGCGCGAAATCTTATTTCATGCGCTTTGCGCAGGGCGGCGAATCTCCCATGTCCGCAGAAAATCTGTGGCTGGCGGTACGCATCGAGCGCAGGCTGGGGGACAAGAATTCAGAGGAAAGTTATGCGCTGCAATTGCGCAAACGCTTTCCCGACTCGCGTGAAACCCAACTGATGCTGCATGGGCAATGACAGATAGCCAGCCTGATAACGTTCCAGGCAACGCCCCGGGTAATGCCGCAAGCGGCATTGAGGCGCAGCCGTTCAGCGTGGGCGCCACGCTACGCGAAGCGCGTGCGCGCCTCGGCTTGAGCGTGGCCGATGTGGCCCACCGCATCAAGTTTGCGCCGCGCCAGATCGAGGCGCTGGAGGCGGATGATTTCGCGCACCTGCCGGAAGCCGCCTTCGTGCGCGGCTTTGTGCGCAGTTATGCCAGGTTGCTGCAACTCGACCCATCTACATTGGTGGCTGCCTTGCCGGGCGCCCCGGCGCGGCCCGCACCATTGGATTCGGGCATACTGGCGGAAGTACCCTTTTCCAATGTCAGCCCGGCGCGCAAGCCGAATATCATCTGGCTGGCGGCGGCGCTTGCCGTCGCGGTTGCTTTGGGCTTGTTTGCCTTGCTGCACGACAACCAACCGGACGCGCCAGCCGCGCCGCAGGTAAAAGCGCCGCCGCTCCCTGCCGGATTGCCGGTTTCTTCGGTGGCACCGGCTCTTGTATTACCCGATTTGCCGACAGCCCAGCCTCAAATTGCCGCACCCGCCCCCCTGCAGACTGCCACACCTCCTGCCGGGGCGGTTGCCCAAAATAGCGCATCCAAACGAACAACCGTCATCCGCATGGAATTTGACGAAGAATCCTGGGTGGAGGTGAAGGACGGGGATGGCAAAATCCTGTTGTCGCAAGTCAACACGCCCGGCAGTGAACAGGGCATAAAAAATGGCAAGCCGCCGTTTTCGGTGGTCATCGGCCATGCCAATGGAGTGCGCTTGTATTACAAGGGACAGGCCGTTGATCTTGCGCCATACACCAGGGCGCAAGTTTCCCACCTGACGCTGGAGTAAGAGTGAACCATTCCCCGATTCAGCGCCGTGCGGCGCAGCGCGTCATGGCCGGTAATATCGCCATCGGCGGCGGTGCGCCGGTGGTGGTGCAATCCATGACCAACACCGACACCGCCAACGCGAAAGGCACGGCGCAGCAGGTGTATGAACTGGCGCGGGCCGGCTCCGAACTGGTGCGCATCACCGTCAACACTTCCGAGGCTGCCGCGCAGGTGCCGCTTATCCGCAAGCTGCTGGATGGGATGGACTGCAACGTGCCGCTGATCGGCGACTTCCATTACAACGGCCACCGCCTGCTTACGGAGTTTCCGGAATGCGCGCAGGCGCTGGCGAAATACCGCATCAACCCCGGCAACGTCGGCAAGAACCGCAAGGGCGAAGATCAGTTCGCCATCATGATTGATGTGGCAAAACGCTATGACAAAGCCGTGCGCATCGGCGTCAACTGGGGCAGCCTGGATCAAGACCTGGTCGTGCGCATGATGGATGAGAACGCCAGATTGCCGCAGCCCAAAGACGTGAGTGAGGTCACGCGCGAAGCGCTGATCGTGTCTGCGCTGGATTCTGCCAAACGCGCCGAAGAACTTGGCCTGCCGCACGACCGCATCGTGCTCTCCTGCAAGGTGAGCGAGGTGCAGGACTTGATCGCGGTCTATCGCGAACTGGCGCGGCGCTGCGATTACCCGCTGCATCTCGGCCTGACCGAGGCCGGCATGGGCTCCAAGGGCATCGTTGCCTCCACCGCCGCGCTGGCCGTGCTGTTGCAGGAAGGCATCGGCGACACCATCCGCGTCTCCCTCACGCCGGAGCCGGGCGGCGACCGCACGCAGGAAGTGGGGGTGGCGCAGGAGATATTGCAGACCATGGGCTTGCGCGCCTTCGCCCCCATGGTCACCGCCTGCCCCGGCTGCGGGCGCACCACCAGCACCGTGTTCCAGGAACTCGCGCAAAGCATCCAGGCTTATCTTCGCGCGCAGATGCCGCTGTGGCGCGAGCAATACAGCGGCGTGGAAGAAATGAGGGTGGCGGTGATGGGCTGCATCGTGAATGGCCCCGGCGAAAGCAAGCTGGCGAACATCGGCATCAGCCTGCCGGGCACCGGCGAGAGTCCCGCCGCGCCGGTGTATGTGGACGGCGAGAAAACAGTTACCCTGCGCGGCGATAACATCGCGCAGGAATTCCAGAAGATCGTGGATGACTATGTGGCGAGGAAGTATGTGCCGAAAGATTCATAGGGTGCGATGAATGAACCTGGAAAACATAGCTGGTGGTTTTTCCAGGATGAAAATAAAGCCCTGTAGAAGGTTGGGTTAGGGAAACGCAGATTAAATCCGTTCGCATTGAGCCTGTCGAAATGCGCTCTCCGCGAATCAACAGGTTAGCAAAGGCTTCGACAATCTCTCCCGAACGGACTGAATAAATCAGCGCTTCCTTAGCGGCTTTTTCGCGTAACCCAACATCATTCAAAAAGGCTGTGGGTTACGGTTCTGCGCCTGGCGGCGTTCTTCGGCACCACCAGCGGCTTCTGGCTCGGCTTGCAGGCGGATTGTGATACCGAAGAAACCGCCAGGGCATTGTCTGGTGTGCTGGCGCGGATACACCGCTTCGAACCGGTGGCGGCTTGATGTGGGGTGGAGTGCCCGCGATGAAAAACAAAATTGAAGCTGTCCGTTTGGCCGTTCGCGGGCCTTTCAAAAAACAACGCGACCCTGGCCCTCATCATGGCGTTCCTTCGGGTGGCGCTTGTCGTGGAACAGGATGAAACGCCGCGCCCAATCCACGTACGCCTCTTCGGTGCGGATACTGTAATGGCGCAGCCGGATTTCGGCGCGCATCCGGTCGAGAAGTTTGGGGGAATCCTGAGAAACAGCTTTAGCTTCCATCCGCAGAATTTTAGGTTGCTCTAAATGGAAAGTCCAGCGCGGGATGAAACGGTAAGGCACTGAAAATAGAGTGATACACGGCTGGCTATTGACAGCAATGCTGAACATAGGCAGCATTTCAAAAACTTAAGTTTGTTTTCCATTTTACGTTCGGCGGATATAGGGCGCGGCGCGGAGGATGACGCACGAGTTTGGCGGTACCACGAACCGGCCGGATTTATAAACCGGGTGGTTTGTGATAGCGTGCGAAGCGCCGTTCGCACTGCCGCATAAAGCGAGCTTTGATGCCGGACAGTCGAACCGGCGCTTCGCGGCCCACAATAAAACCGCCGCAGTTATATCTGGAAGGGGATCGGCGATGCGCGCTTTACCGCTCATGCCACGTTCGGGCCGCACCCTCTCCCGTCGAACGTTCGTTCAAGCGGACACCGCTCGCTTTGCTCGCGGCTACGCCCCACTTGCGCGGGCGCTGCCAACCACAAACCACGTTGGCATCGCACTGCCCCGCACTGCGGGGGTGCCGCTTAACGCTCGCGGTGTGTAGGGCAATCGCCGAATCCATCGCACTGCCCCGCACTGCGGGGGTGCCGCTTAACTATATTCGTTAGCGGCCATAAACCACATGTCATTGCTACATCACCTATTTCAAAAAATTGCCATTTGGTTATTCGTTGACAGTGTGTGGCTGCATAAATATTGGGGATGCCATCGGTTGTCTGACCGTTCTTTTTTTGTCCAAGGCCGTCAATTTCACATCTGCGCGCGGTGTACGGGTCTTTTTGTGGGCTTGCCATGTTCGCTACTACTCTTGCCATGGCGTGAAGAGTTGGCTTATGTGTTTGGTGTGTTTGCGTTCTTATTAGTCGCTGACGGCCTCACGCAATTCATCCGCTGGCGAGTTAGTAATAACAGACTTCGTTTCTTCACCGGCTTCGGCACAGCAGTTACTTTTTTTCCAACACTACTATCAATCGGGGGCTTCTAATGGCGCAATTTAAAACACTTCAGTTTCCAAACACTCCCGCAGGGCAAGCGGAAAAAAACAATGTGCTGGGGCGAGAGTCCAATCAAGGATGGCAGGTTGTCTCGGAAACCATTGCGCCCGGTAAATTTAAGGGCGGGAATGCTTGCTGTCTATTTTTAATTTGCGCTCCGTTCGCATTTTTCGCTGGACATAAAGACGACATAATCACAGTCACGCTACAAAAAGACTAATGGCCGCTAACCCTACGCTCAAGCGGGACTGCGCAAAAGCGCGCAGCCCCTTAGCTCCACTACAAGGGCTTCCCCAAATTCGCAAGCGGCTTTGATTTTCTATCTCATTGCCATTCTCCGTACCGTTTCAAACCACACTGCTTGCATCGTGCGAGAAGGTGAAGGACTGCTAAACTACAAACGGTCATGTTGGGCTATTGCCCGGACCCTGATGAAAGACGCGCGCCGGGGCCTCATTCGTTAGTCGGGTTCTACTTCTCCCCATGGAGCTAATCAGGCTCTCCCGGCGCGGGTCCAACCCGCTTCACATCAACGCTGGCAGTACACGGTGATTCTTTGCCGCTTTCCGGCGGCGCATTCCTTTCTTTCAAGATTCTTTGTTGGCAGACGGTTTTGGTTTTCAATCTTTGCCCGGCTCCAGTTTGAAATCTTCGCCGTGCTTCAGCACCGCCCACGCCAGCCGCGCGTTCTTCGCCGCGATGGCGATCACCGCGCGCCAGTAGCCGCGCCGCTCCTGCAACGATCTGGCCCAGCGG
>CXWL01019446.1_pt1 | contig 13387 bp, 12 predicted proteins | sample 590931 | NCBI WGS metagenome assembly CXWL01 (sample SAMEA3498368, study PRJEB10139) | groundwater metagenome | biome: water well; material: biofilm material | place: Germany | collected 2015-04-27 | reverse complement strand
CTTCATAGCAAGTAATAATTGGATATTTCAAATGACTAAAAATATCAGTGAGGAAGAATTATTACTACGAAAACGCGCAAGAAGACGTTTGGTCGGCGCTATCGTTCTGGTTCTCATTTCGGTAATTGTGTTGCCGATTATATTTGATGAGCCAAAATCCGAGAATGAAAAACATGAAATTGCCATTAATTTGCCCGTGCCCAGTAAAAGCAGCAAAAATAGTTTTGTACCCAAAGCAGAGCTAGCAGGGCAGGAATCTTTTAATGGGGTAGATGCATCGCCCGAAGTACAGAGCAAACCTAAAACTACGCCGCAGAACATCGAAGATACTATCGAAGTATCAGGCGAACAGAAACGCATTCCGATTCCAGGCATCAAACCGAAAATTGATAAGCGTCCCATTGAAGTAAAAAATCCGAATGCTACAAATATTGCAGCGGCTACTGTCACAGCGACAACTCCTGCAACTACTTCTGCAACTACAGATATGACGAAGGGATTTGTCGTTCAGCTAGGTGCATTCTCTGATCAATTGAAAGCAAAACAGCAACAAGCGAATTTGGTATCGAATGGATTTAAGGCCTATACTGAAACGCTTAAAATCGATAATAATGAAGTAACTCGTGTACGTATTGGCCCTTTTGTGACACGAAACGCGGCTGAGAATGAATTAAAAAAGCTTAAAAAGATTGGATTGGATGGGGTAGTGGCTCCAAGATGATTGTGAAGTTTGATCAGAATCTAAATATCATATTTCTACTAGCTCTTGAGTTAACTATAATTTATAGTGCTTAATAACAAGAATTGTATCAAATTTAACCGATGACTGTTTTTGATTATGTCGTATCCGGTATTTTTCTTGTATCGATAATTCTAAGTATTATTCGAGGATTTGTTCGTGAAGCATTATCTGTTGCTGGCTGGATTGTTGCTTTTATAGTTGCTAGCGCGTATGCATCATTTTTTGAACAATTTCTGCCTGCTGAAATAACTGGTGAGACACTTCGGATTTCTATTGCATTTGTTTTAGCATTTCTTTCAGTATTGCTGATTACAGCCCTGGCGACAATGTTGTTATCTGTTTTGATTAAAGGTATTGGATTAGGGTTTATTGATCGATTGCTTGGTTCTGTATTCGGCTTCATAAGAGCGCTTGTTATTGTGATGCTGTTGGTTTTAATCGCTGGATTAACAACGATTCCTAATCAAGTATTCTGGCAGCAAGCTGTTTTGAGCCGTCCGCTGGAAGCGATAGCAATACAAGTTTTACCCTGGTTGCCAAACGATCTGTCAAAGCGTATTAGCTACGAAAGAAAAGAAAATTCTTAATATGATTCACTAGCACTGAAATGCACTAAGCTCGCACTTGTATGACTATTATTCCATTTAGCAAATATTTTCAATCTATATCTTTAAACTGATTAGAGCAAATCTTACGGAGTATTTCTATGTGTGGAATTCTTGGCATTGTTGCAAAATCGCCAGCTAATCAATTGCTTTATGATGGCTTATTAATGCTGCAGCATCGCGGACAAGATGCAAGCGGCATAGTAACCGCACGAGGAAATACTTTTCATATGCACAAAGGCCTTGGTTTGGTGCGTGATGTATTTCGTACCAGAGATATGCGTGCATTGGCCGGTAATATCGGTATTGGCCATGTGCGTTATCCCACAGCCGGATCTGCCAATTCATCAGCTGAAGCGCAACCATTTTATGTGAATTCACCTTTTGGTATTGTACTAAGCCATAATGGGAATCTGACAAATGCGGAAGAACTTAGCCAAGAATTATTTAGGGCTGACTTAAGACATGTCAACACTAACTCAGATACTGAAGTTCTTCTCAATGTTCTCGCACACGAATTACAGGAAAGCACGCGTAATTGCCAACTTGATCCTGCCACAATCTTTACTGCTGTATCGGGCGTACATAGACGTTGCAAAGGTGCCTATGCTGTTATAGCCATGATTGCCGGCTACGGGTTGTTAGCTTTCCGCGATCCGTATGGCATACGCCCGTTAGTTTTTGGTACGGTAGAGAGTGAAAACGGACATGAATACTTGATTGCTTCAGAAAGTGTTGCTCTCGATACACTGGGCTTTAAACTGATACGCGATGTGGCGCCAGGAGAAGCTATTTTTATTGATGAAGCTGGAAATTTTTACAATAAACAATGTGCAACCAATTATTCGCTGAATCCTTGTATTTTTGAATATGTGTACTTAGCTCGGCCTGATTCTGTGATTGATGGCATTTCTGTCTATGAAACACGATTGAACATGGGCGAGCACCTTGCTGAAAAAATTAGAAAATCAATGCATCATCTGGACATTGATGTGGTAATTCCAATACCTGATTCAAGCCGCCCGAGTGCCTTGCAACTCGCCAATCAATTGGGGGTTAATTTTCGCGAAGGCTTTGTTAAGAATCGTTATGTCGGTCGTACCTTTATCATGCCAGGTCAACAACAGAGACGTAAATCAGTACGTCAGAAACTCAATGCAATAGGCATAGAATTCCGTGGCAAAAATGTTTTATTAGTTGATGACTCGATTGTCCGTGGCACTACAAGTCGTGAGATAGTGCAGATGGCACGTGAGGCTGGTGCACATAAAATTTATTTTGCATCCGCAGCTCCCCCAGTGAGATACCCCAATGTGTACGGTATAGATATGCCCACACGGCAAGAACTAATTGCAACCGATCGAAGTACAGAGGAAATTTGCCGTGAAATTGGCGCCGATTATCTGATTTATCAAGATCTTGAGGCACTTAGCCGTGCCATCTCAAAAATTTCGCCTACTGTAAAAAATTTTGAGACTTCATGCTTTGATGGAAACTACATAACAGGCGATGTAACGACAGAATATTTACTCACTATTGAGTTGCAACGAAATTCCAGTCAACCGTTATTACAAACCAGATCCAATACACAGCTTGATTTAAGTTTAGTTTTCTCGGATTAGCCTATTCTGTAGGAACTGAACTAATTCGCTTACATCGATCAGGTTAATAATAGCGAATAGTTGAATATTTCCAGATTGTTAAAATTTTTCGTTTTTGCTTGAGGTTTTATCTACATGTCTGATCACTTACAACCAGAGACACTTGCGCTACATACCGGTATTCACCGTAGTCAGTTTAATGAACATTCTGAGGCAATGTATTTAACTTCAAGTTTTGTCTTTGATAGTGCCGCTCAGGCAGCTGCGCGTTTTTCCGGGAGTGAACCGGGGAATATCTATTCCCGGTTTACCAACCCAACTGTAACCGCATTTGAAGAGCGACTGGCTGTACTGGAAGGTGCGGAAACGTGTATTGCAACTTCTTCCGGCATGTCAGCCATACTTGCATGTGTAATGGGACTACTCTCAGCCGGTGATCACATCGTCGCATCGCGTAGCTTATTCGGTGCTACTGTCAATTTATTCAATAACATTTTGAAGCGATTTAATATCGATACAACATTTGTATCAGCTACAGATGTTAATGCATGGGAAACCGCCATACAGTCCAACACTAAGCTATTCTTTTTGGAAACGCCGTCCAATCCATTAACAGAAATTTCAGATATCGCTGAATTATCAAAAATTGCCAGAAAGGCTGGTATTTGGCTAGTTGTTGATAATTGTTTTTGTACACCCATCCTGCAAAAACCGCTCGAGCTGGGTGCGGATATTGTCATACATTCTGCAACCAAGTACTTGGATGGGCAAGGTAGAGTATTGGGGGGTGCCGTATTAGGTAGCCAAGCATTGCTAATGGATGGGGGTATATACGGGTTCTTACGCACAGCCGGGCCAACACTCAGTGCATTCAATGCCTGGGTTATATTGAAAGGCTTGGAAACACTTAAAATACGCGTAGAAGCACATGCCGGGAATGCCTTGAGAATGGCCCAGTGGCTTGAATCTCAACCGAATGTGGCGCGTGTATTTTATCCTGGCTTAATGTCTCATCCGCAATATGAGTTGGCAAAACATCAACAGAAATCAGGTGGCGGTATTGTTACATTTGAAGTGATAGGCGGGAAAGAGGCTGCCTGGCGTGTCATAGATTCAACGCGGTTGATATCAATAACTGCAAATCTGGGCGATGCCAAGAGTACGCTGACACATCCCGCAACAACAACCCATGCTCGTATTAGTCAAGAAGCACGGGATGCTGCTGGTATATCCGATGGGTTGTTACGCATTGCAGTGGGGTTGGAAGCGGTACAGGATCTTCAAGATGATCTGATACGAGGGTTATCGTAAAAAAACAACCTGAGACTGCACAAATGCCATGTCTAACTTAACACCACAAATTGATTGCACTGCTTGCCTGAGATTAAATTACTTCAGCTTTCTGAATAATGACATCCTCGAGCGGAACATTCTGGTGACCAGCAGAGTCTCTGGTTTTGACTTTTTTGATTTTATCAACAACATCCTGGCCTTCGACTACTTTTCCAAATACACAGTAACCATAGCCTTGTGAAGAGGGAGTTTTATAATTTAGAAATCCATTGTTGGCCACATTAATAAAAAATTGCGCGGTTGCGGAATGCACGTCAGCAGTACGTGCCATTGCTATGGTATAGGTATCATTTTTCAGTCCGTTAGCAGCTTCGTTTTGAATAGGCGCTTGCGTAGTTTTTTGTTTCATTCCGGGTTCAAATCCGCCACCCTGAATCATAAAATCATCAATGACACGATGAAATAATGTGTTGTCATAAAATCCGCTGGTCACATAATTTAAAAAGTTCTGCACAGTTTCAGGCGCTTTCTCATTATCCAGCTCAAGTGTTATTACACCAAAATTAGTTTGTAATCTGACCATATCAATCCTTTGTGGGTTTATGATTCCTGTTATTGAGGGTTCTGTTTCTCAAGCACAGGTAGTTTAATAATTTCTTCGATGATTACACTGCTTTTAGGCACATCTCCTGGAAAAGGGCCATCCGGTCCGGTTGGTGTGGATGCGATCTTGTTTACAATTTCCATGCCAGTGATGACTTTGCCAAACACAGTGTATCCATAACCGCTTTGACTGGGCGCTTTATAATTAAGGAACCCGTTATTCGCGACATTAATAAAGAATTGCGCGGAAGCAGAATGCGGATCCGATGTGCGCGCCATTGCTATTGTTCCAATCTCATTTTTCAATCCATTTGCAGCTTCGTTCTGAATCGGCGGTCTGGTTGGCTTCTGTTTGAAAGCAGTATCGAATCCGCCGCCTTGAATCATAAAACCGGATATCACACGATGGAACAGCGTATTTTTATAAAATCCTTCTTCCATGTATTGCAGGAAATTTTCCACTGTTTTGGGTGCTTTGTCCGGATAAAGCTCGAGTACGACATTCCCAATATTTGTTTTCATTTCAACTCGTATGTTCGCAGCATTAACACTTAGGTTTATCGAAATTAGAAACAGAAAAATCAGAATCTGGCAGAGTCGCATAGATATCCTATAAGTTATAAACGAGGGTAAGAGTTTCATATTTACAATATGCTATACTCATTGGCTATTTATTTTTGATGCAATCATCAAGAACATCCGGAATTCTATCAAGAAGATAGTCGGCTCTACAATTTTATCTGTTGGTCTTATGCTTAAAATTTATAACTCAATCGCCCGGGAAAAACAAGATTTTGTTCCTATCATACCTGGAAAAGTAAAAATATATGTTTGCGGCATGACTGTTTATGATTACTGTCATCTGGGGCATGCGCGGGTTCTGGTCGTATTTGACACGGTTGTCCGCTGGTTTAAGGCGAATGATTTTGATGTCAGTTATGTGCGGAATATTACTGATATCGACGACAAAATTATCAAACGAGCGCAAGAAAATAACGAGTCGATTGAATCCCTGACGCAGCGTTTTATTCAGGCGATGAGTGAGGATTCTTCGGCGTTAGGCGTTTCATCACCTACCTACGAGCCGCGTGCAACGGATTATGTCGAGAACATGATCGGTATGATCGGCACCTTGATCGAAAAGGATCTCGCCTATCGGGCAAGTAATGGCGATGTATATTATGCTGTGCACAACTTTCCAGGTTATGGAAAACTTTCCGGAAAATCTCTGAATGATCTGCGTGCCGGCGAACGTGTAGAAATCGATTCTAATAAAAAAGACCCGTTGGATTTTGTGCTGTGGAAATCGGCAAAGCCGGGAGAGCCCTTTTGGGAATCTCCGTGGGGGAAGGGGCGCCCCGGCTGGCATATTGAGTGCTCGGCAATGAGTGAGCAATTGTTGGGTGTGCATTTTGATATTCATGGCGGGGGACAAGATCTGCAATTTCCACACCATGAAAATGAAATTGCTCAAAGTGAAGGCGCGCATGATCATTCCTTTGTGAATTACTGGATGCATAATGGATTCGTGCGCGTTGATAATGAAAAAATGTCGAAGTCTTTGGGTAATTTTTTTACGGTTCGAGAAATATTGAAACATTATCAGCCTGAGGTAGTGCGTTTCTTTATTTTGCGTGCGCAATACCGTAGCCCATTAAATTATTCTGATCAACATCTCAAAGATACAAAGCTTGCACTGGATCGTCTGTATATTGCACTTAAGGAAGTTAAACCGATTGATATGCCCGCGATCGATTGGAATAATCTTCATGCGCAGAGATTTAAAGCTGCAATGGATGATGACTTTAATACACCGGAAGCAATTGCAGTATTATTTGAGCTTGCCAGTGATATCAATAAAACGGGTTCAAAAGAGAATGCGGGGCTACTAAAAGGATTGGGTAATTTATTGGGTTTGTTGCAACAGAATCCGCAAGAATATTTGCAAAATAAAGTTGTTACTAGTGAATTGAATTCTTTAACACAAGATGCGATTGAACGGTTGATTCAGCAGCGGATAAGCGCACGCAAAGAAGGCCGGTATTCCGATGCCGATGCGATCCGTAAGAATCTTCTGGAACAAGGCGTCATTCTTGAGGACAATCCCCAAGGCACTACCTGGCGGCGCTCATAAATATTCGTAATTCATACGGCCTATATTTTCCATAGGTACAGTGTAGAGTTTGAGAAATCATCCAGCTGGATACTTTTATACGGTGTGATGCCAGGGATCATGAAAGTATTGCTGATGAGCAGACTGCCCGGCCTCATTTCCTTACTCGCTTTGCGCCAAAGTGATGCCATAGGAACCGGCGACAGATAGGCATAGACGACATCATACTTTGAAAAATCGTATTCCCAGAAATCTCCCCAAAATACTTTGCAGGCTGAAGCGCAAAATAAGCTTCTAAATTTACTGATTAAGAAGGGTAAAGGCGCTGATTCAATGCCGTGAAATATGCCATTCCTGCGGGTATTTGCCAAATTCTTTACTAAGCCACCGCAACCGCTTCCCAGATCAACAAAAGAAAATTGTCCCTGCTCAGGTAATAATGCTGCAAGCGCATGATTTGCCCTTTTACTTGAAAGATAAAGCGGCACTTGAGTTTTATAAGTTTTTCCATAAATCAATAATAAACCGAGAAAAAATACCAGAAACCAAGTGGAAGAAATATTTAGCGCCAGTGTGGTGATAGCCAACGGAATAAATGCCAGGTGAATCGGAATCCACCATACCGGCATTCGCAAGGAATAACTAATCAGTCCAGCCGATAATCCCTGCACTAGACTCCATTCAAACAGACTCAATGCAATTGCTGATTGCGCTACTATAAAAAAACCAATCGATACTAGGGTGAATATTTGAATAAGCAGCGCGATAACGACTGGATGGAGGTGTTTTAACATTTAGAATTGGTAGTGTTATAAGGAGCTATTTTCTGGGTTCTGTAATAATTCTTTATTGGGTTCATCCTGCATATCAATATCGAGTGTGTGCTTATCCATCGTGATGGATTTCTCAGCTCTCTCATTCATAACAACGATACTGATCCGGCGATTAATGGGATTAAGCGGGGCATCCTTATCAAATAACACGGCGGAAGACAAGCCAATGACTTGTAGAACCTTATTCGCATCCATGCCACCAACTATCAGCTCTCGCCGTGAAGCATTCGCACGATCAGCTGATAACTCCCAATTGCTATAACCTTTATCCCCGGTAGGAAACGGTTTTCCATCCGTATGACCGGAGAGGCTGATTTTGTTTTCGACATCGTTGAGCATTTTACCAATTTCGCGCAGAATGGTTTTTGTATATGGCTGCAATTCCGCTTTTCCCGATGCAAACATAGGGCGATTTTGCTCATCAACAATTTGGATCCTCAATCCATCTGACGTGATATCCAGTAAAAGCTGGTTTGCAAATTTCTTTAATGATGGATTGGCTTCAACCGCATCTTCTATTTTCTTCTTTAGCCCTTCCAGCTTGATCAACTCGGCGCGTTCCTTAATGATTTTCTTGGCTTTTTGATCGTCTTTTACAGTACTTTTCTGTACTTGACCTTGCTGACGTGTCAAATCGGTTCCGCCACCTTTAATTAAGCTACTGCTTTCACCAACCGATGATCCGCCCGACAGGGCAACTTTTAACGGTGTTTTAAAATATTCAGAAATGCCTTCCAATTGACTCTTGGTTGATGATCCTAATAACCACATTAATAAAAAGAATGCCATCATAGCGGTTACAAAATCAGCATAAGCAATTTTCCAGGCACCTCCATGGTGGCCGCCCGCCACCTTCTTAATACGCTTGATGACAATCGGGCGCTGTGAAAGATCATCGGCCATAACTATTCTCGCAATTCAAAAGGGAAATTTCTTTGGAAAAACTACTTTGCTTTACTCTGTTTGACATGTTCTTCCAATTCAAGGAAAGAGGGTCTTTCGGTTGTGAATAAGACTTTCCGACCAAATTCAACAGCAAGGACCGGGGAGTAGCCATTTAAATTGGCCAGAAGTGTGATTTTTATACACTCAAACATCTTGCTGGATTCATGCAAATTATGTTCAAGTTTGCTGGAGAGCGGGCTGACAAATCCATAAGCCAGTAAAATTCCCAGAAATGTACCCACCAAAGCCGCAGCAATCAAAATCCCCAATTCTGCTGGTGGAAGATGAACTGATTCCATGGTATGTACCACCCCCATCACAGCAGCTACAATGCCAAAAGCAGGCAATCCATCACCCAGTTTAGCGACCACATGTATGGGCACTTCACCCTCCTGGTGATGTGTCTCTAATTCGCTATCCATTAGACTCTCTATTTCCAGAGAATTGAGATTGCCGCCGACCATTAATCGCAAATAGTCTGTGATAAATTCTGTGATATGGTGATCAGCCAAAATATCAGGGTATTTTGTAAAAATAGGACTGCTGGCAGGGTCGTCCACGTCTCCTTCAATGGACATTAATCCTTCTTTACGAATTTTTCCGAGTATTTCGTAGAGCAATGTCATTAAATCCATATAGAGTGCTTTGGTATATTTAGAACCTTTGAAAACAGTTGGCAGTGCTTTTAAAGTAGCTTTTAAGGCTTTACTTGAATTACCAACTACGAATGCACCCACAGCACCACCGCCAATCATGAGTAGCTCAACGGGCTGCCACAAAGCAATGAGATGACCGCCAGCTAATGCAAAGCCGCCAAATACAGAAATAATAATGATGATATAACCAACAGAAACGAGCATTGCAGTGACTCCTTAGAATGTAATTATGCAATCTATCGACGGCAGATTCTGAAGTGAGAAGTTAGCACACTGCTAGAATATTCATTTCTGGAGATAAGGTTAATTTTCCCTGTATTTTCTGAATTCCTTGTATTTCCGGGGTTCTCCCTATAGGCGCATGGAGTGAATGATACGTGGGGAAGGAGGCTTGGGCGTTGCTAAGGAGTACTGCGAAGAAGCAATCTCAGCAGATACCTCGAATTTCGTGGTCCGGCAGTTGAGAACAACACTTTTCTGGAGAATTTATTCCCGATTGTCAGGAAATGGGTGTTTGCAGGTGCTGCTTAATTTCTTCCTGTTGTTGTAACTCCCACATATGCGCGTAACTGCCGTTGGCTGCCAGGAGTTGCGGGTGAGAGCCGCGTTCGATGATACGGCCATGATCCATCACCAGAATTTGATCGGCATCGGCGATGGTGGAAAGCCGGTGGGCAATGGTTAATGTGGTGCGGTTTTTTGCGATGCGTTTTAATTCCGCTTGGATGAGTTTTTCGGATTTTGAATCCAGTGCCGATGTGGCTTCATCAAAAATCAGGATTTCCGGATTTTTCAGAATAGTGCGGGCGATAGCCACACGTTGTTTTTCGCCGCCGGATAGTTTCAAGCCGCGCTCACCAACAATGGTTGCATATTTTTCCGGAAGGCTCTCAATAAAATCATGAATATGTGCCGACCGGGCTGCCGCGTAAACCTCTTCCTGCGTTGCATCCGGCCGGCCATAGGCGATGTTGTAATAAATGCCGTCGTTAAATAACACGGTGTCTTGCGGAACGATGCCCATGGAAGCCCGCAGACTTTGCTGGGTGACATCCCGGATATCCTGATTATTGATCAGAATGCAACCCGATTGCACGTCATAAAACCGAAATAGCAAGCGTACGAGTGTGGATTTTCCCGAGCCGCTTTGGCCAACCACCGCAATGTTTTTGCCGGCTGGAATATCAAAGCTGACGTCAAACAGTATCTGCCGATTGGATTCGTAACTAAAGTTGACATGGCTAAAGCAGATGGCAGGGTTTTGCGCATTGAGTATTTGGGCATCCGGTTTATCCTGGATTTCCTTATTCTCATCTAATAAAGTGAACATGCGTTCCATATCAGCCAGAGAATGCTTGATTTCACGATAAACAAAGCCCAGAAAATGCAATGGCATGTAAAGTTGCAACATGAAAGCATTGATCAATACCAGGTCGCCTAAAGTCATGCTGCCTTCGACGACTTTGTCGGCAGCCAGCAGCATTAAGAGCGTGACACCCACAGCGATGATGGCGCTTTGCCCGGCATTCAGTGTTGCCAGTGAAGTTTGGTTGCGGACAGCGGCCTTTTCCCATGATTGCAGATGCTCATCATAACGGCGTGCTTCCCAGGCTTCGTTGCCAAAATATTTTACCGTCTCGTAATTTAGCAAGCTGTCTATTGCCTGGGTATTGGCTTTTGAATCCATGTTGTTCATGGTGCGTCGAAAAATCATGCGCCATTCGGTAACGATCAGCGTCAGTGCAATATAAGCTAACAGAGTCAAGAAGATGATGATGGAAAACCAGATATCGTACTTGCTGATTAATATGGCGAGCACCAAGCCGATTTCCAGCAAGGTAGGCAGGATATTGAACAGCATAAAATTTAGCAGGAATGAAATGCCGCGTGTGCCACGCTCAATATCGCGTGAAACGCCGCCGGTTTGACGTTCCAGGTGAAAACGCAAAGACAATGTGTGCAAATGCATGAATACTTTGTTCGCAACTCGACGGATTGCGCGTTGCGTTACTTTGGCGAAGATTGCGTCGCGCAGTTCCCCGAATAAGGTACTACACAGGCGTAAGACGCCATAGCTAACCAATAAAGAAACCGGTAGCACCAACATGGCATGCGGTTGATTTAAGGTATCGACAATTTCCTTTAAAACCAGAGGCACCGAAACATTGGCGAGTTTGGCCAATACCAACAGGCTGAGTGCCAGGATAACCCTGACTTTAAATTCCCATAAATAGGGCAGCAGGGCGGCAATCGTTTTCAAATTGTTGCGAGTGGCTGCAGGTTTCTCAAGACGTGTGGGGCGCATCAGGGTTGATTAATAGCTACAAATTAAAGTAATAAATAGCTGATCGAACATCCCAGCAATGTAGCCACTCCCAGCCAACACCAGAGCAACATGAGTTTCCCGGGGCGGTGTTCGCCCGGTACGCTTTTGTTAAACATCGCCTGCATGTTCAGTATTGCCAGAATTGGCGCCGCTACAAAAGCAATCACGGTGGCAATTTTTACCATCTCCCGCATGGATGTCATATAAAAGAACAGTATTAATAAGGTTCCGGTGATGATGATGAGTAACCAGATTAAATATGTCTTCTCGCTATTGCGATGTTGGATGCGTTGCGGAAACAACAACTCCAGTGCGATGCCAATCGTGCGCGGGAAGCCATCCAGAACAGTGAGTGTGGTGCTAAACATGGTGGCCAGTGCCGCAATGGCAACAATTGGATAAGCCCATCCACCCAAGGCGCGTTCATACATATTCATCAATTGACCGGCGAATGCCGCGCCTCCGGCTGCAAAAGTTTCGCCGCTGCCGTACATGACAAGTGCACCGAGTAACAGAAAGCAGACTGCTAAAAACGCAGTGCCAATGTAACCCACTCTGAAATCGAACAACGCTTCCTTCATGCTGGTTTTCTTACCGTCGCTCTCGTTTTTGCTTTCCGACCAGATGGAATGCCATACGGAAAGATCCAATGGTGCGGGCATCCAGCCAAGAAATGTCGCTAAGAATACTAAGTGTGCTGTATCAGAAAATGAAAAATGTACAGTCGCAGATTCATGATGACCTGGATTATCGAATAGCAGCATGATGACAGCTGCGACAGAAGTGATCGTGAGAACCAGGATAATGACTTTCATCAACTTATCCAGTAATACGTAATGACCACCCACCAATAATGTGAAAGAAATTAGCAGTAGCGCACTGCTGATGATGAATGCAACCATTTGCGGATCGTGTCCGCCAAGACCTTCCAGCCCAAAAATATTAGTGACCAGACCGGCAGTGACCACGGTAATAGCCGCCTGAATGATGAACATGGTGGCTATGGACATGAGCAAATAAATCCATATCGCCCATTTTCCCAACCGTTTGTAGCCGTGCAATATGTTATGTCCAGTTGCTGCGGTATAGCGCGGCCCAAATTCAAAGAACGGGTATTTGATCAAATGAATAATGATGATGGCAATAATCAGATCAAATCCAAACATTCCACCCGCCTGCGTGGATTGCACCAAATGGGATACGCCGACAGCGGCGCCTGCGTACAATAATCCGGGACCAAGGCGTGAAAAAAAGTGACTAAAAATTTTGTTGAGTGACATGGTTCTTATTTCTTAGGGATATCGTATTATTAAACTGGTTTTTTGATTTTTCCAACAAAACCACGGTAATTGTTTTCTTGCCCTCTTGAGTTCCTGCGGCAACGGCGGTAAGGTAACACAAGTATTGACATCCTTTATGCTGATTTGTTGGAGGTAAGCAGAATGGTCATCACCCCGGAATTTTAGAATGCGCGACTAGATCACTATGGAAATTACTTGTTATCGAGATCCTGAAATCAGCCGGGAAGCGCGTCACTTGCCGTCGAGTACTTATAATCTGGCAATCACCTTGCTAGCGCGTTGTCCTACTAAACATTTATTTGTTCCCATTCGCAGTATGCAGTATATGGCGATTATTGATCATGAAGAGTTTGTGTTTATCGATGGGGA
>CXWL01039375.1_pt1 | contig 13389 bp, 7 predicted proteins | sample 590931 | NCBI WGS metagenome assembly CXWL01 (sample SAMEA3498368, study PRJEB10139) | groundwater metagenome | biome: water well; material: biofilm material | place: Germany | collected 2015-04-27 | reverse complement strand
CGGCACGTCGGGTCCGTCCGAACGTGTGGCCTTGCTACCGTAAATCCGCTCAAACAGCGGTGTGGCCATCAACGTGGTGATGATCGCCATCATCACCATGATGGCAAACAGCGCGGGTTCGATGATGCCGCGCTGCAAGCCAATATTGAGGATGATCAGCTCCATCAGCCCGCGCGCGTTCATCAGCACGCCTACCGCCATGGCCTCGCGGTGGGTTTCGCCGTGCAGCCTGGCAGCACCATAGCAGGCCAGACCCTTACCCGCGATGGCAGCCAGCAGGACCACGACCGTCAGGAACCACAAATACGGCGTGTTGACCAGTCCAATCTTGGTATGGAGCCCCGAGTAGACGAAGAACACTGGCAACAGCAAGGCCGTGGTGAGCGGGTAGGCCATGCGATGCAGTTCCCGGGCGAACTTGCCACGCGGCATCGCGATGCCCATAATGAAGGCGCCGAACACGGCATAGATCTGGATGTAGTCGGTGAACCAGGCGCCCAGCATGGTCAGCATCAGCACCGAACCCAACATGCCCTGGCTCATTTCGCCGCTACGCTCGACCTCCCGACCCCAGGGCCGCAGCAGGCGCCTGAGCACGGTGAGGGCCAGCACACCAAAGGCCAGGCCGCCACCGATGGCGTACAACGCAATGCTGGGGTCGTTCTGAAAGCTGGCCAACACCACCGCCAGCACGCACCAGGCGGCGGCGTCGTCCATGGAGCCCGCCGCCAGCGCCAGGGTTCCCAGCGAGGTCTTGGACAGGCCTTGCTCGAAAATGATGCGCGCCAGCATGGGAAAGGCCGTGATGGACATTGCCGCGCCCATGAACAGCACTGCCTGCATGACCGTGGTCTTGACCGAGAACAGGTCGGGGTCATGGGCCAGAAAGATGGCCAGCCCCGCACCCAGTGCAAAGGGCGCGATGATGCCGGCCAGCGAGACCGAGGCGGCACTGCGTAGGCGCGACTTGATCAAATCCAGGTCAAACTCAACGCCAATCAGAAACATGTACAACACCAGCCCGACCTGGCACACCGCAAACAGGATCGGCTTGGAAGCCGCCGGAAACAGGTAGGCGCTGAAGTCCGGCAGCACCCAGCCCATCAGCGAGGGACCCATCAACACGCCCGCGATCATCTCACTCACCACCTGTGACTGGCCCAGGCGCTTGAAGATGATGCCCACCACCCGGCACACGCCCAGGATGAAGGCCATTTGCAGAAAGAACAGAACGGACAGGTCAAAGGTGCTCATGGCCTGGGAGTCTCGGTGCGGCGAGCTCCAGTGTCGCTCAAGTCAGGCTGTTGCGGCGCAGTGCTCCGCAACGTATTGCGCATGATCCGGCATGACCTCCACGCACTTCGCAATGACAGCGCGCACACTTTCGAGATACTCGACGATGCTGGCTTCAGATTGCAAGTCGACCAGCGGGTAGTAACTTGCTGGTTGCAAGTTTTGCCCCTCAAAGACCTGCAACCAAGCCACTTCTGAGAACAGTTCATTGTCAACTCGCAAGAGCCGACCGTGACTGCGGAACAACTCCATCTTGTGTGCCAGCGTTTCTGGAATCGCCATCGCTGCGCATGCTTTCCAGAAAGACGAATCATCGCGCTGGTTGAGCTTGTAATGCAGGATGATGAAGTCCCGAATGCGCTCATGCTCGAAACGGCTCTGGCGGTTGTATTCGTCGATCTGAACTTGATTGAAACCCTGATCCGGGAAGAACTCGATTAACCGCGCGATCGCCGTCTGGATAAGGTGGATGTTGGTCGACTCCAAGGGCTCAAAGAAGCCGCTGGCCAGACCGATCGCCACCACATTGCGACACCAACCTTGTCGGCGCATGCCGGGCGTATACCGGATCAGTCGCGGGTCTGCGAGTGGTTTGCCATCCAAATTAGCGAGCAAAGTTGCCGTTGCTTCATCATCGCTGATATCCCGACTCGAATAGACGTGACCATTGCCGATGCGATTTTGCAGGGGAATGCGCCATTGCCATCCAGCTCGATGGGCCGTGCTGCGCGTGTAGGGTTCCAAGCGGGCAGTCGACTCACAGGGTACCGCAACGGCTCGGTCACATGGCAGCCAGTGATTCCAGTCTTCGTATCCAATATTCAGCGCACCCTCGATCAGTAAGGCACGGATGCCAGAGCAGTCGATAAACAGTTCGCCCTCCACGCGTTCGCCGCTTTCAAGCACCACCGCGTCCACATGACCATCGCCATCACGCAGTGATACCTGGACTATTTTGCCTTCGGTGCGAAGCACGCCACTTGCTTCGCATCGCCTGCGCAGATAGCGCGCATACAAGCTGGCATCAAAATGGTAGGCGTAGGCAATGTCGTTCAACGGCGAATTCGACACATCCGATGGCGGTGGCATGAACTTGTTAGCCTTGCAGGCCATCCGCGTGATCGAGTATGACTCGAGATCTTGCGCCTTGCCAAGCGCGCGCATCTTATGCCAGTATTGTTCAAATGGCACAGTCCACAGGTCCTGACCGAGACGCCCAAAGCCATGCATATAGCGATCCCCCAGCTTGCCCCAATTGACAAACTCAATGCCCAACTTGAAGGTGCCCTGGGTTTCTCGCAAGAATTCGTTTTCGTCGATACCCACGATCTTGTTAAAACGCCGGATCATGGGAATGGTTGCTTCACCCACGCCGATGATGCCGATGTCGTCGGATTCCACCACGCGAATGTTGTAGCGCCCCAGTAGCAGCGTGGACAGCGCGGACGCGGTCATCCACCCGCCAGTGCCGCCACCGACAATGACAATGTTCTTGATGTGCGTTTGTGTCATGTGAGAAACCCAGGTCAAAGAATTAAATGGGGTCGCCATAACAGGGTAACCCAAAAAAAATCCCCTGTCGGCGTGAAACCGACAAGGGTAAGGTCCTTGGAGAACGGAAACTTAGAACTTGTAATTCAGACCGAAGTTATAGGTCTTGCCGTACCGCACTGAGTCGACTATCTTTTCTTCCCCGGTCTTGTCATCAACGGTCATGCGCTGGAACTTCGCGTCGCTGACATTGTTGGCCGACATGGTCAAAGACAGGCCCTTGAAATAGCCCGAGCGGAACTCGTAGGCCAATTGCAGGTCAAGAATGGATTCACCCTTTACCCAGGTTGTCCTCTTTGAGTCTTCGAAATCGGTGATTTCACCGATGAACGAAGAACGGGTCTTCTGGGCCACGCCGATCTGGAAACCGTTGGCTTCGTAATACAGCTTCAGGTTGTTGACGGTCTTGGACAGTCCGGGCAGCGGAATGCTGGCACCCAGGTCCTTCCCGTCAACCGAGCTTGAAGGCAACCTGACATTGCTGCTCGTGTCCGAGAAGTTCATCTGCAAACCGAAGCCGTCCAGCGCGCTGGTTGCCAGCGAGAATGGCAGGTCAAAGTTGATTTCGTAACCCTGGATCTTGCCACCCGTGCCGTTGATCTTGCTGGTCCAGATACCCTTGGTTGATCCCTTGTTCGCGCCGGTTGTCGCCAACGAAGACGAGGCGGTGAGGTAGGGTGCGAAATCAATTTGCCGACCGACGGACAGGATGTAGCTGTCGAGTTTCTTGTAGAAAGCGGCGACGCTGATCACGCCCTTCTTGCCAAAGTACTTCTCGAAAGAAATGTCGTAGGCGTTGGCGCGGAAGGGTTCCAGGTACGGGTTGCCACCGCCGCCACGCAAGACGGGGTTGGCGGCATCGTCGCCGGACTGGGACAAGTTGAAACCACCGGTTGCCTTCATGTCAGCCATCGATGGGCGCGCCATGACCTTCGCTGTGGCAAACCGCAGCACCTGGTCGTTGGGCAAGCTCAAAGCCAAATTCAAGCTGGGCAGCACGTCGGTATAACTGGTACCAAACTTGACCGTGTTGGTCGGGCAGCTTGCGGCCGTCTTGAAGCAATTGCTGGGGTTGTATGTCACCCCAGATGATGTTTGCTTGGTGCTTACAAACTGCGTTCCGATGTTGCCGCGCAGTGGCATGCCCATCACCGAGCTATCAATGTCGCCCTTAATGAAGGTGGTGGTTACATCCTCTGTTACACCCCATTGTTTTTCCACAATTCCACCATCCACCTTGTTCACCAAGTTGTAAATGGAGCCTTCTGTTCCTGCCGGGTCAAAGGTGGCGATGGGCACGCCATTGGCCGTCGTCATGGTGGTCGTTCCAGGAATGGCAACCGAGCCCAGGGCACCCTGGCCCTTGATTTGTAGCGTGAATTCCTCCGCGGAGTGCTTCTTTTCACGCTTCGCAACATTCACACCAAATTTCACAGCCACAAGCGGGCCCCACTCCAGATCCCGGCTTTCGGTCAAACGGAAGTTGTTCACCGTGTCGGTCTCGCTGGGTCGAGCCAAGTAGCCTGCCTGGGCAAAACGGACACCATTGTCAGTACCTCCCCAGCCGTTGATGTCAGTCAGCGCGATCTTCGAACGGTCGGCGTAGTTGACGCTGGTTTTGTACTGCACGCTCTCAAAGTTGCTGCCGTTGAAGCCGGTCCAGGAAATGCTGCCCAGTGTTGGCAACCCCGCCGGATTGTTCTTGTAATCGCCGGGTTGACCGGCGGTGGTTTCATAGCGCTGCTCGTCGCGCGTGGCCTTGGAGTTTGCCAAGTCGAGCGTACTGGTCCAGGCGCCCGTCTTCAAGGCGGAGTTCAACCCGATCGACACCAGGCTGTCGTCATAGGTTGTCATGTGGTTGCGCACCACGCCCTTGTAGTTATTGATCGTGCCAGCCGTAGCCACACCGCCCACCACCGTTGCATTGCTCAGCACGCCATCAGGATCGTAGTCACCTGCATTGCCGGCCACTGCGCCTTCCAGACCGGTGCGACGGTAGCTGCCCTTGCCCTTGGAGGAAAGAACGTCGACGGTTGTCTTGAAACTGCTGCTCGGGGCAAACTGCAACACGGCCAGCACGGCATCACGGTCCTGGCCAGTCGTTTCAACGTCTGCCTTGAAACCGCCTGGCACTTTGACCTTCGTACCGGTCGCGGGATTGTCCCAATCGGCTGCCCATCCACCCCAGGAATCGAACTTGACTTGCTGGTTGTTACTGTCGCGGGTGCGCGTCACACCGAGAGCCAAACCAATGGTCCGGTCAGCAAACTGGTCCACGTAGGAGAAACTGCCGGAATTGCCGTCACCCTTTTCAGGAGCGCCAGAGCCGATGCCAGTCGTCTTCTTCTTCAAATTGGCCGCCATGGTGCGGCCGGCGAAGTCCAGAGGTTTAAGCGTGCGCAGGTCAGTGGTTGACGACAAGCCCTGTCCGACCAAGAGGGCATCGGGTGTCTTGTACACAACAATGCTGTTCATCAACTCGGCGGGATAGACATCAAACGACGGTGCGCGGCTATCACCAGTCGAGGCCTGCTCACGACCATTCAGCAGTGCTCCGTTGAAATCAGGTGACATTCCGCGAATGCTGATCGTCGAGGCTTTACCCGTGCGCATGTCGCGCTGAGCAGTCACACCAGGCAGGCGAGCGATCGACTCGGCCACCGTGGCATCAGGCAGCTTGCCGATGTCTTCAGCCGAAATCGCTTCGACGATGGAGTCAGAGTCTTTCTTGACCGAAATCGCGTCCTCGATGCCCTTGCGAATCCCGGTGATGACAACCGTGGAGAGGCTCGCGGTGGCGGGCGCGGCAGCAGGAGCCGCTTGCTGTGCTTGGGCCGAAGCGCTCACCAGCAGCATCACCGCGCAGCCGGCGGCAACCGGCCCAAGTTTGAACAGCTTACGCTGCGACGAGGGCACGTCGCGGCGTTGGGCAGAGGAAGTTTTCATTTATGTGCTCCTAAAGCAGGTCGTACCAACAAATTCCTTTGGGAGGGGCCAAAGGCATCAAAACCAGGGCGTGTTTGCCCGACGTCTCAGCCTCGTTTGTATCAAAACAAGATATTGCCAAGAATAGGCATAAACCCTAGAGCCTGGTATCAATTGTCATAATGATACGCTGGTAGCGACATTACAGCCCACAAATTGACCCAAATCATGGGAATTTGGGCGACCAGACCGCATGTCAGTCCGAGCGAACTCCGGCAAAAATGTAAGCAAACTACACTGATTGGCGATATTTGCGGGACACACGGGGAAATCTGTGGATGAAATCCAACAACCACTGACACATCCAGTCACCAAAATCGCAAGTTCCGAAACGAGCGCAGTTGTTTGACTAGATATCTTGCACATCTTTTCTAGTCTATGTGACACATTGCTATGAAAAACAGGGTTTTCCTGGCATTGCTCCTGTTTTCGATGCTGTAGACTTGTTTAGTTGTTTTACTACATTCAGAGATGCCGCGTGGGTCAAAGCGGGGTCCTTCAAGGGGTTGGGATGAGTCAGAGTTATCCGCGGCTGTTGGGCGACATTGGGGGCACCAATGCGCGCTGGGCATGGCAAAGCGCGCCGGGAGGGCCGCTGCAAGACATTTCCGTGACGGGCTGCGAGGCCAGCGCCTCGGTGTACGAAGCCGCCAGCAGCTACCTGGCCGCGCATGGCGTGCGCCCCCCGCAGGCGGCCTGCATCGGCGTGGCCACGGCCGTCACCGGGGACGACATCTGTTTTACCAACAGCCCCTGGTCGTTCTCGGTCGCAGCGCTCAAGCGGGCCTTGGGTGTTGAGCGCTGCCTGGTCATCAACGACTTCACCGCCTTGGCTATGAGCCTGCCCACGCTGGGCCACAAGGACCTGCGAACCATCGGTGGCGGACAAGCGGTGCCGGGCGCGCCAATGGCCTTGTTGGGCCCCGGCACGGGTCTCGGCGTCTCGGGTCTGCTGACCAATCCAGGCGGTACCTGTTCGGCTCTCGCCGGCGAAGGCGGACATGCCACGCTGGCGCCCGCCAACGACCTGGAGAGCGAGGTACTGCGTTGCTTGCGCGCGCGTCACGGCCACGTCAGCGCGGAGCGCGTGTTGTCGGGATTTGGACTGGTCAATCTCTACCAGGCAAGCTGCGAGATGCGTGGCGAGTCCAGCCGCGAATTGGAGGCGGTGGACATTAGCCAGGCCGCCATTGCCGCCAGCGACACCGCGTGCGTGCAAGCAGTCAGCCTGTTTTCCAGCTTCCTGGGCAATGTCGCGGGCAACCTGGCACTGACGCTGGGCGCGCGCGGCGGCGTCTACGTCGGTGGCGGCATCGTGCCGCGCCTGGGCGCGGCCTTTGACGCCGCGCTGTTTCGCCAGCGCTTCGAAGAAAAGGGCCGCTTCGGGCCTTATTTGCAGGCGATACCGACCTGGGTCATCACCGCAGCCACGCCGGCGTTGCTAGGCGCCTCACGCGCCTTGGACGACGTTGAGGCTTGACGCCGCTCCAACTTGCGCTAGACCGCCAGCGACAGGCCGGCCCGCTCCACGCCAGCCGCCTTGGGCGTCGGGGTGGCGCCAAACTGGATGTCGCCGGTCAGTTGGCCGCCCTCTTCGATCACCACCTTGCCATAGCGCACCTTGCCGTTGACTCTGCCGGTACCAAAGATCACCAGCTTCTGGCGTACCGTCAGATTGCCGTCGAACTGGCCATGAATCTCCGCAATATCAATCTCGGCCGAACCCTTGAAAGCGCCCCGCTCCGAAATCTGCATCACCCGCGAATCCATCGTGGCCTCAACCAGACCTTCAACCACCAGCGTGTCGCAGTCGGTGATCTCCACCCCTTTGAGTTTGATGTTAGGCCCCACGGTGAGCTTGCTGCCGCCCTCCTTGGCGGGTGGCTGGGCCGGGACCGTCGCGACAACAGCGGCCGCTGGGTGCGCCGACTGGCTGGTGTTGGTCGTGTAGGCCGTGTTAGGGCCATGCGTCGGCACGGCGGCGGGACGCAGCGGGGTGGGTTCGGGCTCGCGCTTGCTGAAAAACGGGGGTGTTATAGCCATGCAATCTCCTTGAAAAGCCCATCCTAACGGCGATGCACCCAAAGGTCTCCCGCAGTATTGCAAGATCGGTAACAGGATGAATGTCTGCGGTATCCTCACCGCTGAACGCAACTCGTGAATCTGGAGCCCGCCTTGTCCTACCCCCCCTTTGAGAGCCCCAGATTGCTCGCCGACATCGGCGGCACTTACGCACGCTTCACGCTCGAAGTCGCGCCGGGCGAGTTTGTGCACACCAGTTCGCTGCGCTGTGCCGATCACGCCGACTTTCATGCCGCCGTCACCGCCTACTTGTCGGGCCTGTCCCACCTCGGCCTGGCACCGATCAAGAACGCCGCCGTGGCGATAGCCAACCCGGTATCCGGCGACTCGGTGCGCATGACCAACTACCACTGGCAGTTCTCGATCGAGGCGATGCGCGAACGGCTGGGCTTCGATCATCTGCTGGTGGTCAACGACTTCACCGCGCTGGCCATGGCGCTGCCCAGTCTGTTGCCCACGCAGCGCCGTCAGATCGGCGGCGGCGCGCCGGTGGCGCGCAGCGTGGTGGGCTTGATTGGCGCCGGCAGCGGACTGGGCGTGTCGGGCCTGATTCCGGCCGATAACGGCTGGATCGCCCTGGGCACGGAGGGCGGCCACACCAGCTTTTCGCCGCGCGATGCGCGCGAAGTGGCGATCCTTCAATACGCCTGGCGCCATCACCCACACGTGTCGTTCGAGCGTTTGTTGTCCGGCCCCGGCATCGAGTTGACCTACCGCGCGCTGCGCGAACAGGCCGGCAAGCCCGACCAGGCCATGGGCGCTCCGGAGATCACGCAGCACGCGCTGGACGGCAGNNGCCAACCTGGCGGTTACCCAAGGTGCCTTCGGCGGCATCTACATTGGTGGCGGCATCGTGCCCAAGCTGGGCGACTTCTTCGTCCGCTCAATGTTCCGCCACCGCTTCGAGGACAAGGGCCGTTTCAGCGAGTACATGCGCGGCATTCCGACCTACGTGGTGACCTCGCCAGAGGCCACCTTCGTGGGCGCCTCCATCATCCTGGCAGCCCAGTTGCGCGGCCTGAACTCGGCCGAGGGTTCGGCCATCTTGAGCCAGATCAAGCGAGCCTTGGGCAGTCTGTCGCCGGCCGAGCAACGCGTGGCCAACCATGTGCTGGCGCACCCGCGTTCGGCCCTGAATGACCCGATCGCGCAGATCGCGCGCGCCGCCGATGTCAGCCAACCGACGGTGATCCGTTTTTGCCGCACGCTCGGCTGCGAGGGCCTGTCGGATTTCAAACTGCGCCTGGCCTCGGGCCTGACCGGCACCATGCCGATCACGCATACCCAGGTCACCGGGGAAGACTCGATGCTGGAGCTCGGCGTCAAGGTGCTGGGCAACACCGCGTCGGCCATTTTGCAGGTGCGCGACCACCTCAACCGCGACACCATCGACCGCGCCGTGACGCTGCTGAGCGCCGCCGAGCGGGTGGAGTTTTACGCCCTGGGGCAATACGGCGTGGTGGCCGATGACGCGCAGTTCAAGTTCCTGCGCATCGGTGTCTCGGCCAACGCCTGCACCGACCCACGTTTGCAGGTGCTGGCGGCCAACGTGCTACGCCCGGGGGTGGTGGTGGTGGTGATCAGCAGCAGCCAGCAGCCCAACGAGTTGCAGGGCGTGGTGGAGAAAGCGCGCGAACGCGGCGCCGCGGTGGTGGCGATCACCGAGAGCCAATCCCCGCTGGCGCGCAAGGCCGATGTCTCGCTGATCATCGACCACCTCGAAGACATGGCCACGCAATTACCCATGATCAGCCGCATCCTGCACCTGCTGATGGTCGACATTCTGGTGGTCGGGGTCGCCATGCGGCGCGGCCGCCAGGACCTGGGCGCCGAGGCCGACCCGGCCGCCAGCGCCATGATGCGCCACTGGCCGCAGGCCGGCGCGCCATCGGGCAAACGGCCCAGCCTGGGCGTGAGCACGGCCAGCTTGCTGGCCCACTTGAACGCACCCGCTCGCTGAGGCCGCCCGGCTGGACCGCTTGCCAGTCGCTCGCCAACACCCAATGCAGCCCGGCCCGTCCACTTGGCGACCCCTGGCCGTGCTAAGCCTCGCGCTGGCCCTGGTTGGTTGCGCCGTCTCGGTGCATAACCCGCCGAGCAATGTGCCGCTGTCACCGGGCGCGCCGCCGCCTGGCCCGGCACGCAATATCGTGGGCGCCAACCTGGTGGCGCTGTCATTCTCGGGAGGCGGCCTGCGCGCCGCCGCGTTTTCGTTTGGGGTGATGCAGGCGCTACAAGCCGCCAGCGCGCCCGGGCAGGATCTGCTGGACGACATCACCATGATCTCCAGCGTTTCCGGTGGCTCCCTGACTGCCGCCTATTACGGCCTGCATGGCCCGGCCGGACTGGGCCGCTTTCGCGACAAGGTGCTGTTGCAGGACATGGAGTCCAGCATGCGCCTGTCGGCGCTGGCGCCGGAGAACTTCGTGCGCCTGCTGTCCGGTGGCCTGAATGATCGCGCCAACCTGGTCAACTGGCTGGACCAGCACGTGTTTGAAGGCGCCACCTTCGCCAAGCTCTATACCCGACGCAAGCCCGACATCTGGATCAACGCCAGCGACCTCTACCACCGCACGCCGTTTGCCTTTATCCCGCCGCTGTTCAACGCCCTGTGCAGCGACTTGTCGCAGTTCAGTCTGGCCGAGGCGGTGTCGGCTTCGATGGCGGTGCCCCTGGTTTTTTCGCCGATCGTGTTGAAAACCTATCCTGAGCACTGCCCCGCCGGCCACGACGCCTGGGTCGAACGCGCCCTGGCCGACCCCGGGGCGTCGAAGGCGGTGCACGCGTCGGCGCAGGCCATGAAAGGCTACCGCGACCCAACGCGGATGCGCTACGTCAAACTGGTCGATGGCGGCGTGACCGACAACTACGGCCTGACCGGCTTGCTGGTCGGCCGTGCCGTCTCGCGCACCAGCTACGGACCCTTCACGCCGCGCGACGCCGTGACGCTGCAACGCATGTTGTTCCTGGTGGTGGACGCCGGACGCGGCCCCAGCGGCGATTGGGCCTTGTCGCCGGATGGGCCCTCCGGCATCGACGCGGCGCTGGCTGCCACCGACTCGGCGATCGACTCCGCCGCGCGGGTCGGCTTTGACGCCTTTCGTCACATGATGCAAGCCTGGCAGGCCAGCACCATCCACTTTCGTTGCAGCCTGAGCAGCGCCGAAGTGGCCCGACTGCGTGGCTCGGCCGAGGGCTGGGATTGTCGGGACTTGCAGTTTCACCTCGGCCTGGTGTCGTTCGCGGACCTCGGTGGCCAGCGCGAAGCGGCGCTCAACCGCATCCCGACCCGATTGACCTTGCCGGCGCAGAGCATTGACGACGCCATTGCCGCCGGTTTCGAGGCAGCGCGGGGCAACCCAAGCTTGAAGACCTACTTGACACAACGCGTCAACGCCGGCCCACCGGCAGCGCAGCCCTAAAGCGGACGCCCATGTCCACGCACTTTGAGCCCAGCACCCTTGACGCCAGCGCGTTCGATGCCAGCACCTTCGAGCTGACCGCCGCCGACCGCGACTCNNAAGTCCTATTCCCTGCTAGCCCCGATTTGTCGCATGGGCGTCTGGGTGGTGCTGGCGGCCATGCTGGCCTGGGACCCGGTGATCTACCTGGAGCGCATGTGGCTGCGCGACCCGCAGTACCTGAACCTGGTGGCATGTCAGCTCGGCATCTTGCTGGTGTTCCTCGGCTTTTACGGCGCGACGCGCTTGGCTTGGCCGCGCCGCAACGAGCGGCTGCTGCTGGCAGCCTTCCTGGTGGCCGGCCAACTGGTCTTCACCTGGTTTGCCTACGTGTCATGGCGCCTGTCGGGCGACCTGTCGGTGTACGCCATCGCCTCGCTCACCGTGGCCTGCGTGTTCAGCTTTCCCGGCGTGCTGCGACGCGTCCTGTACGGGGGCAGCGCCGCCGGCCTGGCGCTGCTGATCCACCTGGGCGACACCCGGCCCGGGTTTTTCTCCGGCGGCGCGGTCATCAACCTGCTGACGGTGGTGATCATCTGTTTCGTGATTGACGGCTTCATGATGAACCTGAGCCGCGCCCTGTACGGCCGCCAACGCCTGGTGGAACTGGAGCGCGCGCGCGCTGACGCCATCCTGTACAACGCCCTGCCGGCCTCGATCGCCGATGAGCTCAAGCAACATAACGCCGTCAAGGCGGAGAAGTACGAGCACATGACGGTGATGTTCGCCGACATCGTGGGCTTCACCGAGTTCTCCAGCGGCCTGCCGCCGGATGACCTGGTGCGGATGCTGAACCAGATTTTCTCGATGTTCGACGCCCTGGTCGACAGCGTGGGGGTGGAGAAGATCAAGACCATTGGCGACGCCTACATGGTGGTCGGCAAGGACAACCCGCAGGGCGTAGCCAGGCTGGCGCTGGACTTCCAAAAGGCGATGGACCGCTACAACCGGCGCAACGGTCTTGCCCTGGCGCTGCGCATCGGCATCCATGTCGGGCCCACGGTGGCCGGCGTGATTGGTTTGAAGCGCTTTCTGTACGACGTGTGGGGCGACGCGGTGAACACCGCCAGCCGGATGGAGTCGAGCAGCCTGCCAGGCAAGATTCAGGTTAGCGCGGCGGTGTTTGAGGCGCTGCGCGAAGAGTTCAGCTTCGAAGACCGGGGCGAGATCGACATCCGTGGCAAGGGCCGCATGCGAACCTACTTTCTGCTCGGCCCACGGCCAAGCCCTTGAAGCCAGCCTCAGGCGGACAGCTCCGCCTCGATCGCCTTGGCTCGCAGTCGCATCGCCGCCACCGAGCGCTGGCGCACACTGCCAAAGCCGCGCACCATGTCGGGCAAGGCCGCCAGACGCACGGCACTGGCGTGGTTGACCAGCTTGAGTTGGCGCAGCAGATCGGTCATCCGATGCTGGTACTCGCTGGCCAGCGCGCGCTCCTGGCGGCGTGCCGATGACCAGGCAAACGGGTCCAACGGCGTGCCGCGCAATCCACGCAGCGCGGCCAGCAATTTGAGCCCGAGGCGCGCAAAGGGCCCAAAGCGGCGCTTCTTCTGGGGCCGGCCATCGGCGCGTGACTTGACCAGGTACTCCGGCGCGAAGTGATAGTGCACGCTGTACTCACCCTCGAAGCTGGCGCCCAAGCTGCGCTCCAAACTGCCGTTGGTGTAGAGACGCGCCACCTCGTATTCGTCCTTGCAGGCCAACAACTTGGCGAAGTTCACGGCCACCTGGCGCGTCAACTCCAGTGGAGCGCCGCTCGGAACAACGGACTTTTCAACCGCGCGCACATGGTCAACAAAGTTCTGATAACGCAGGGCCAGCGCCGCGTTTTGGTAGTTGGCCAGGCGCTGGCGTGCCGCCTGCACGATCACATCGAGCTGCGCCGCGTCAGTGGCGAGCGCCGCTTCCACGCCAAGCCCCAGCAGGGCGTCCAGCGCGGCGGGGTCGGCGCCGGCCAAGCGACCGCAAGCAGACGCCAGCTTGTTGGCCTCGACCGCCACACCATTGAGTTCCAGTG
>CXWL01117179.1_pt1 | contig 13392 bp, 11 predicted proteins | sample 590931 | NCBI WGS metagenome assembly CXWL01 (sample SAMEA3498368, study PRJEB10139) | groundwater metagenome | biome: water well; material: biofilm material | place: Germany | collected 2015-04-27 | reverse complement strand
CGGTCGCCCCAGAACATGTCGGCCATCTCCATCTTGACGGTGGCGCCGGCGGCCACGGCGTTCTTGAAGACGGCGTCGGCGTCCGGCACGTACAAGTGGATCGCGACCGGCGTGCCGCCGAGCGTCTTCGGCCCCTTGCCGCCCCACTCCGGGAACTCGTCGACCAGCATGACGGGCGAATCGCCGATGCGGATCTGCGCGTGCATCAGCTTGCCGCCAGGGCCGGGCATGCGGCCCATCTCGACGGCGCCAAATGCTTTCTTGTAGAACTCGATCGCTTCGGACGCGCCGGCGCAAGTCAGGTGCGGGGTGATGCTGTGCATGCCATCAGGGATCGCTTTGACTGGTGTGCTCATGGGAGTCTCCTTCTTCGAATAATGGGCGGAGAGCCAGAATACTCCAATCGCTGCGGCGCTGTTGGTGTTTTAACAGCATCGCGGCGGGAACCAGATCGACCCGACGCTGTCCGCATTACGCCGCGGCACGCCTGGCGCCCGGGCGCTTCGCCGGCGCCGGCGCATCTTGCTGCAGGCGCTGCTGCAGCAAGGCCAGCACCGCCGCTTCCTCCGGCGACAGGTCGTGCAGGTCGTCCACCAGTTGGCGCGTCGCCCGCTCGCGCAAGGCATCCATGATGGAGCCGTCGAGGTAGGCGTCGATCACCGCCGGATGCACGTAGCACTTGCGGCAGATGGTCGGCGTGTTGCCGAGCTTTTCAGCCACCGATTCGATCGCCCGCACGATGTTCTTTTTGGCCTGTGCCTCGGAATCGAACTTCTCGAATTCCTGCAAGGCCAGCGCGGCCAGCACCGTGCCCGACCAGGTGCGGAAGTCCTTCGCCGTGTACTCCTCGCCGGTGATGGCGCGCAGATAGTCGTTGACGTCGGCCGAGCCGACCGTGTGCTGCTCGCCGTCGTCGTCGACGTACTGGAACAGGTCCTGCCCCGGCAGGTCGCGGGTGCGCGCGATGATGCGCGCCAGGCGCCGGTCTTCCAGCTTGATCGTGTGGAACACGCCGCTCTTGCCGCGGAAACGGAATTCCACTGCCTTGCCGTCGACCTTGACGTGGCGCGAGCGCAAGGTGGTCAGGCCGAACGACTTGTTGGTGCGCGCATACTCCTCGTTCCCGATCCGCATCATCGTCACTTCGAGCAGGTGGACGATGGTCGCCAGCACCTTCTCGCGCGGCAGGCCGGGCAGCTTGAGCGCGGCGTCGACCGCCATGCGGATCGCCGGCAGCGCCTTGCCGAAGTTGAGCATGCGCTCGTATTTCGCTTCGTCGCGCACGCTGCGCCACTTCGGATGGTAGCGGTACTGCTTGCGCTCGCGGGCGTCGCGGCCGGTCGCCTGCAAGTGGCCGTTGGCGATCGGGCAGATCCACACGGCGGTCCACGCCGGCGGAATCNNGTAGCGGAACTGGTCGCCTTTGGCCTCGCGCGCGATGCCGCGCATGCTGTCGGTGACGTAGCGCAGGCCGGCCGATTTCGCCGCGGCGGGCGCATCGGCGGGCGCCAGCGCGGAGGGATCTTCGTTTTTCATGGCATCGATCTGACGATTGTTTCAGATCGATACTAGTCGAAAAGGCAAGGTCGGGGCGCGTCGCTCCACCGTGCATTCGGCGCACGCGTTCTGCGCGGCTTCCTGGCTAGCCGGGCGGCAGCGGCGGGTTGGCCGGCGCCTTGACTTCCTTCAGCACAAACGAGGTATACACCTCCTTCACGCTCGGCAGGCCGTTGATGAACTTTTCGGCGAACAAGCCGTACGCTTCGAGGTCTTCGGCCACCACCATCAACTGGTGGTCGTAGCGGCCGGAAATGCGGTGGCACGCCAGCACCTGCGGAATCGCCTTCACCGCCTGCTCGAACTCCTGCACGTACTGGGTGTGGTTCTTGTCGAGCGAGATGTGGATGAATGCGGTGACCTGGTAGCCCAGCTTGCGCGAATCCAGCCGTGCCTGGTAGCCGCAGATCACGCCCTCGCTTTCGAGCCGCTTGACGCGGCGCCAGCAAGGCGACGCCGTCAGCGACACCCGCTCGGCCAGGTCGGCGCTGGACAAGCGCGCATCGAGCTGCAGCTCTTCGAGGATTTTCCGGTCGATCCGGTCGAGTTTAACGCTTGGCGAAATCATTTCAAAATTCCCACGGTCTTGGAACGTTCATTGCGAATACATCCATCGAAGCAGCCTGAATATAGCAAATTCTTGCGCTTCCCAAAAGATATAATTTAACGATAGGCAACAAAGTCGCGTTCAGTGCTCTCGACAAAATCGAAGCGCCACACCGCGCCATCGCGCCCGCTACCGGCGGCCGTCGCCAGGCACATCTACCGCATTCATTCCAACCATCGTTACCCTGAGGAGTTTTTCCGCATGTCGAATCCCACATTCAAGTTGAAGCAATCGGTCATGATGGTCGCCGCCACCCTCGGCCCCTGGCTCGCCGGACCGGCCATGGCCGCCGGCCAGGCCGGCGAGGCGCCGGCGCCAAAAATGGAGCGCGTCGTGGTGACCGGTTCGTCGATCAAGCGCATCGACGGCGAAACGGCGTTGCCGGTGCAAATCCTGAAACGCGAAGACATCGAACGGGTCGGCGCCTCGTCGACCGAAGAACTGGTCAAGCAGCTCAGCTCGCTCAGCAGCGCCGGCAGCGCCACCACCGTGGCCAANNCGCACGCTGGTGCTGGTCAACGGGCGCCGCGTGTCGGTGTACGGCGGCGGCTCGGCCGGCTCGGCCGGCTCGTCGGTCGACATCAACAGCATCCCATTGGCGGCCATCGAGCGCGTCGAAGTGCTCAAGGACGGCGCCTCCGCGGTGTACGGCAGCGACGCCATCGCCGGCGTGGTCAACTTCATCCTGCGCAAGGATTTCACTGGCGTCGAATTGAACGCCACCTACGGACAGCCGAGCGCGGGCGGCCACGGCAAGGACAAGAAGGCGGGCTTCTTCGCCGGCTTCGGCAATGTCGCCGAGAACGGCTACAACGTCACGTTCGGCGCCAACGTGCAAAAGACCGACCCGATCTTCGGCGTCGACCGGTCATACGCCAACCGCCTCAACGTCGCCCAGCAGAACGACCAGCTGTCGTCGATCACCTTCCCGGCCAACGTCACGCTGTACGGCAGCGGCGTGCTGGTCAATCCGGCGCTGGCCAATTGCGGCCCGGTATCGCAAATCTCGCCCTACACGCCAAATCGCTGCAGCTACGACAACAGCCCGTTCATCTCCCTGCAGCCTGAGCAGCTCAAGGCGAGCGTGATGGCGAACGGGCGCATGACGCTGTCGCAGAATGCGGAAGCGTATTTCGAAACCAGCTACACCAACAACAAGATCACCTCGACGACCCAGCAGGTGCCGATCGCCTACAACGCCATCACCACCGCCAGCAACCCCTACGTGCCGGCCTACAAGCTGCTGATAGCGCAGTATCCGGCGCTCGCCACCAAGCCGGCGTCGGCGCTGGGCGGCTTCGTGTTGGTGCCGACCAGCCCGTACTACCCGCAGGCCTTCGCCGCCGCCAACGGCCTGACCGGCAAGCCGCTGCTGCTCAATTACCGCGACGTCGCCAACGGTCCGCGCCAGACCCGCGACAACTCAGAAAACACCCGTCTCATGACCGGCATCCGCGGCAACTGGTCGGGCTGGGACCTCGACTCCGCGCTGCTGTACAGCGAGAGCAAGGTCAACGAGGAATTGCTGACCGGCTACGCGCAGTATTCGAAAGTGCTGCCGATCCTCAACAGCGGCTTGATCAATCCGTTCGGCGATACCGTCGACAAGACGGCGCTGGCGCAAGCGAAGGAGGCCGAATTCCGCGGCACCAGCTATACCACCAAGACGTCGACCACGTCGATCGACCTGAAAGGCTCGCGCGAGCTGTTCAGCCTGTCGACCGGTGCGGTGGCGCTGGCGCTGGGCGCCGAACTGCGCGAAGAAAAATTCGCCTACAACCCATCGGTGGCGATCCAGACCGGCGACATTGCCGGCCTCGGCGGCAATGCCTTCCCGGTCACCGGCAAGCGCCACGTGTCGTCGGCTTACGCCGAAGTGAGCGTGCCCTTGGCGCGCAAGCTCGACCTCGACGTCGCCGCGCGCTACGACAACTACCAGAACGTCGGCGACACCGTCAATCCGAAGGCATCGATCCGCTGGCAGCCAAGCAATACGTTCCTGCTGCGTTCTTCGGTCGGCACCGGTTTCCGTGCGCCGTCGCTGACCGACCTGTACACCTCGCAGGCCACCAGCGTAACGGCCAACGGCACGCGCGACCCGATCCGCTGTCCGGACATCAAGACCGGCGCGCCGGGCGACTGCAGCTTCCAGTTCACCACCATCACCGGCGGCAACCCGGACTTGCAGCCTGAAAAGTCGCTGTCGTACACGATCGGCGTGCTGTTCGAACCGGTCAAGGAACTGTCGGTCAGCCTCGACGCCTTCCGCGTCAACCTGAAGAACGCCATCGTCGTCGGCGGCCTGTCGTCGACCTATTTCCTCGCCAACGCCGACCGCGCCAAGCAGTACGAAGCATTCATCCGGCGCGGCCCGGCCGACGGCAACGCCAGCGGCGTCGGCCCGATCACCGGCATCCTGCAAACTAACGCCAACCTGTTCAAGACCGAGCTGGCCGGCGTCGACGTCGACGCCAAGTACGGCTGGCGGATGGGCGCAGGCAAGCGCCTGACGGTGCGCATGAGCGGCACCTACCTTGCCAAATACGACGTGCAGGGGCCGTCGGGCGCTTACACCAGCGCGCTCGACACGGCTCTCAACGCCGGCGGCGGCGTGGTGCTGCGCTGGAAACACAACGCCAGCGTGGCCTACGAGATGGGCCAGTTCGCCGCGTCGCTGTCGCAGAACTACCAGAAGGGCTACACCGACGTGGTGGGCAACCGCGCGCCGGCCGGCTCGACCCCACGCAAGGTCGAGGCCTACCAGACCTTCGACGCCCAGCTTGCCTACAGCGGCTTCAAGGGAACCAAGGTGTCGCTGGGTGTGAAGAACCTGAGCAACCGCATCCCGCCGTACACCAACCTGACGTCGAACTTCCTCGGCGGCTACGACGTCAGCTACGGCGATCCACGCGGCCGCTTCGTCTACGTCACGGCGGGTTACACTTTCAAATAAGTAAGACGTCGTTGTATGCTGATTCCCGGCCGGGCGGAGTCAATTCCGCCCGGCTGGCGTTTCTCCCATTGATTCACGAGGACTATTTAATGTCATTCACGCTTCCCCAACAATCCCTGCTGGCCGTTTTGCTGGCCGCCGGCGGCGCTGCCGGCGCCGCCGAACCGCACACCGGCGCGCGCCAGGCGCAGATCGACGCCATCGTGCGCGACATCTCGCCGCAGCGCATCCAGGCCACCATCGACAAGCTGGTCGGCTTCGGCACGCGCCACACCATGTCCGACACCGTCTCCGAGACGCGCGGCATCGGCGCGGCGCGGCGCTGGATCAAGAGCGAGCTGGAACGCTGCGGCGCCGGCAAGCTGCANNACCGAGATCGTCAACGTTGTCGCCACCCTGCCCGGCAGCCAGGCCGAATCGCGCGAGCGCATGTATGTCGTGAGCGGCCACTATGACTCGCGCAATACCGACGACGCCGATGCGGCAGGCGACGCGCCCGGCGCCAACGACGACGCTTCAGGTACCGCTGCCGTGATGGAACTGGCGTGCGTGATGGCGCGCTACAAATTCGATGCGACGCTGGTGTTCATGACCGTCGCGGCCGAAGAACAGGGCCTGTACGGATCGACCGACTTTGCCGAGAAGGCCAGGCAGAAGCACCTCAACATCGCCGGCATGTTCACCAACGACATCATCGGCAGCTCCTACAACGAAGAAGGCAAGCGCGACAACGCGCAGGTGCGCCTGTTCGCCGAAGGCATCCCGGCGGTCAAGGACATGCCGGAACAGCTGCGCACGCTGATCGCCACCGGCGGCGAGAACGATACACTGGCCCGCCAGCTGGCGCGCCACGTCAAGGAAGTCGGCGAACGTTATGTCCCCGGCTTCAAGGTGACCGTGGTGAACCGGCGCGACCGCTACCTGCGCGGCGGCGACCATGCGCCGTTCCTCGACCGCGGCTTCGCGGCGCTGCGCTTTACCGAGCCGGCCGAAGACTTCAACCACCAGCACCAGAACGTGCGCAAGGAAGGCGCGCTGCAATACGGTGACCTGCCCGAGTTCGTCGACCCGGCCTACATCGCGCAGGTGGCGCGCGTCAACGCGGCCGCCCTCGCCTCGCTGGCGCTGGCGCCGGCCGCGCCGCAGGAAGTGAAGATCAGGACGGCCAAGCTGGACAACCACACCGACCTGACCTGGCAGGCCAATGCCGAGCCGGACCTGGCCGGCTACCGCATCGTCTGGCGCGACACCACCGCGGCGCAGTGGCAAGGCAGCCAGTTCGTCGGCAAGGTCACCGCGTTCACCTCGCCGTTGTCGAAGGACAACGTGTTCTTTGGCGTGCAGGCGGTCGACCAGGACGGCAACGTCAGCCCGGCGACCTATCCGCTGCCGGCGCGCTAACCGGCGTATTGATCTGCAACAGCCGTGCGAAAGGCCGCGCGAATTCACCATCCGCGGCCACAATCGACCTTGCAAATTCAATAACGGCTGCTACGCTACAGCGAGAGCTCATCGATAGCGAACCGGATCGTCGTGCTCCAACCCGAACTCAACCAGGAGCAAGCCATGACGATCCTTCGGGTGCGCCGCTCTTCCGCCGTGGCCGCGCTGTGCCTCACACTGCTTTGCGCCTGTGGCAGCTCGGGCGATGCCGACGTGGTCCTCACCCCCACCCACACGAATGCCGTGTCCTACTGGCACGACGTCGGCGTCGCGACGGTCAATGCGAGCGTCGCCACCGCCACCACGCCGGAAGAATTGCGGCCCACCTTCCAGGTCGACCTGGCGACCATGCACCTGGCGATCTACGACGCCGTCATCGCCATCGATCAGCGCTACAGGCCGTTTGCCATCGAGCCGGCGGCGCCGGCGGCGGGCGCGTCGATGGACGCCGCCGCCAGCGCCGCGGCGTATGGCGTGCTGCGCGCGCTGTTCCCCAACCGCGGCGCGCAGTACCAGGCGGCCTACGACAGCTATGTGGCGGCAATCGCGGACGGCGACGCCAAGAGCAAGGGACTCGCGCTCGGCGCCGAAGTCGCTGCCGCCATCGTCGCCAAGCGGGCCAACGACGGCCGCGCGGTGGTGCTGGCGCCGTATGTGCCGGGCACCGCGCCGGGCAAGTTCCGCGGCGCCAACCCGATCAGCCGCTACTTCCCGTCGATCCGGCCATTCACTCTGACCAGCATCGCCCAGTTCCGGCCGCCGCCGCCGCCGGCGCTCGACAGCGCCACCTACGCCACGGACCTGAACGAGGTCAAGGCGCTGGGCGGCGCCGTCAGCGCCACCCGCACTGCCGAGCAATTCGAGATCGCGCGCTTCCACACCGAAGCGCCGCCGATCTACCTGACGCGCAATTTCGGAAAATTTGCCCGCACCACCAGCAACGTCGCCGATGCGGCGCGGCTGATGGCGGTCATCTACACCGGCTATGCGGACGCCATCGACGCCTGCTTCGAGGCCAAATACTTCTATGAAGCGTGGCGTCCGCAAAGCGCGATCCCGCTGGCCGACACCGACAACAATCCGGCCACCGTCGCCGACCCGGCGTGGACGCCGAGCGTGCCGACGCCGAACCATCCCGAATATCCCGCCGCCCACTCGTGCACTGCCGGCGCGCTCGGCGAACTGCTGTTCCTGTACTACCGCACCAACCATGTCACGTATTCCTTCGACAGCACCGTCACCGGCACCACGCGCACCTACACCGACACCGATGCGCTGACCGAGGAAAGCAAGGTGGCGCGGATTTATGGCGGCATGCATTTCCGCTATTCGACACTGGCCGGCGCCGCGCTCGGCAGGAATTCGGCCAACTGGACGATGACGCATTATTTCGGCCCGCGCAACTGAACCGCGCAGCGCCGGGGGAAAGGCGCCCCTGCACCAACCGTCAAATGGCTGAGCTGATACCGGCAGTCGTTTTGACAAGCGAGGAAAAGCGACGATCATCGGCGCCGGTTTCAATCTCGGCCCTTCGTCGGGCACCGGTTTTGTATTCGGGCCTGACAAGGCGCTGTAGGTGTCCGATTACTACGAGAACTGCATCCTCAGGATATCCCGGGGACGCGACGGGGAAGCACATTGCCCGGCAAGACCCTGAGCTCGCCTTAGCCGGCGATCGCGAACGGCCGCACCCCGATCAGGACGCCGTGCAGCCAGAACGCGAACACCGCCCAGGCCACGGCGCCGCCCGCGACAGCCATCAGCGTGCCGCGAGCGGCACCCGCGGTATCGGCGACACCGCCCAAGCGGTCACGCCTGCGGGCAGCGATGAACGACAACACCGCCCAGGTCAGGAAGCTGCCGAACAACAGCAGGCCGGCCACGCTACCGTTCGCCAACAGGTGTCCCGCGGCCCAGGCTATTACGCCCAGCACCATCGGATGATGAAGCCGCGCCTTGATGTGGTTACGCGGCACGTACGCGGCGGCAAGGAAAACGAATGCGACCAGCGTCAGCAGGCCGGCGAGGTGACGCATTCCCGCCGGNNGCGAGTTTGCGGGAGCGCAGGTGTGTGCGATGTCGATGCGCGCCAAGGCGCCATCCAAAAAACCACACTTCGGACCTCGAGGGCCGCTGGTGCCGCATATGGACCGAGACTGGCGCCATGTGCCTATATAATTAGCACTTTGCAATCCCTTCTATTCCGATTCATGATCTGCCGATTCGCCATGTGGCTCTTGATGGCCTTGTTCTCGGGCCGCGCGATGGCCGAATGCGCGCCAATCCACGTCGGCTACCTGGACCAGCATCGGCCGCCGTACTGGCTGGGCGCCGGCACCACCGTGCCGGCAGTGCCCGGCGCCGGCGCAGAGTTCATCAGCCGATTTACCGCCAGCGTCGGTTGCCCGGCCGCGTTCCTGCGCATGCCGGTATTGCGCATCAAGCCGGCCGTGGCCGCGGGCGAAATTGACTTCGGGCCGATGCAGGCCAGCGCCTACGGCACCCCTGGCATCGTGTTCCCGCTGGACAAAAATCGCCGCCTCGACCGGTCCCGCTCGATCCCCATGTCCATCGTCGTGTTTGTCCGCGCCAGCGACCGCTTGAGCCGCAACACGCTGCCGTTTCAATATTTCCAGGGGCGCACGCTCGGCACGACCCTGGGGTCCGCCTACGTCGGGAAATTGCGCGAGTCGGGCTTCCTGGTCGACAGCGGCGCGGTCGACGTTGCCAGCAATTTCGAAAAACTCAAGGCACATCGATTCGACGGATTTGCCGTGTCGTTGATATCGCCTGCGGATATGGATAGATTCGTGGCCGAGAAATACCACGGCGAAATCGTCCGATTGCGCGAGCCGCTGCTGTCCGATCATATCTGGCTGGCGGCAAGCCAACAGTATTACAACCGGCATCCCCAGCGGGTCGAGGCCATGTGGGACTGGCTCGGTTCGAGCGGAAAGAAGGAGTTTGCCGAACTGCTGGCGAAATATTACGACACGCCTTGATGCGAGGCCTGCGCCATCCTGAGAAGAGGCGCAGGCTACGCGGCCGTGCGCAGCTTCTTGATGATGTCGGACATGCGGTAGGGCTTGCTGATGAGGGCGAACTCGGCGAGTCCTGAATTCTCCTTCAGCAACTCGTCGGAAGGAAAGCCGCTGGCCAGCAATATCGTCAATCCGGGCATGATATCGCGCGCCACCTTGGCGAGCTGGACGCCATTCATTCCCGGCATCACCACATCGGAAAACAGCACATCGATATGGGCGGTGCGCTTGATGATCTCGATCGCCTCGGCAGCGCTGTTGGCGGTCAGCACGTCATAGCCCATGTTCTTGAACTGCTCGACCGCGATGGCCAGCACGTCTTCGTTGTCATCGACGAGCAGCGCCATTTCGTTGCCGTGATTGGTTTCGACCGAGGCGCCCTCCTGCCCCGCCGCCTGCGCCAATGCGGGGAAGAACATCCTGATCGCCGTGCCGGCGCCGGCGTGCGAGACGATCTCCACGAAGCCGCCTGACTTCTGGACCAGGCCATATACCTGGCTCAAGCCCAGGCCGGTCCCCTTGCCGACTGCCTTGGTGGTGAAAAACGGCTCGAAGGCACGGGCCACCACCTGCGGGTCCATGCCGGTGCCGGTATCGGCGACCTCCGCCATGACATAGGGACCGGCGCCGCAGCCGGAGGCCGGGTCCGCATCGAACATGACGTTGTCGGTGCGCACCGTCAGCACGCCGCCATCGGGCATGGCATCGCGCGCGTTCGATACCAGGTTCAGGATCGCCGCCTCGACCTGCGCGACGTCGGTGCGCACCAGCCGCAGGTTCGGCGCCAGTTCGACGACGAAACGGACCGGATCGGCCGCGGCGCGCCGCAATACCGCCTCGAATTTGCCGATCACCACGTTCAGGTTGTAATTGCCCTGCTCGAGCGGCTGCTGGCGCGCGAAGGTGAGCAGTTGCTGGGTGAGTTCGGCGCCGCGCTTGGCGGAGCGCTGCATGCTTTCGAGCACCTTGCGGCCCCCCGGCGTGACCGGCTCGCGCGACAGCAGTTCGGCGCCGCTCATGATCACGCCGAGCAGGTTGTTGAAGTCGTGCGCGATGCCGCCGGTCAGTTTGCCGATCGCCTCCAGTTTTTGCGACTGCGCCAGCGCATCGCGGGCGCGTTCGAGCGCCTCCGCCGACTGGCGCCGCTCGGTGATGTCGCGGGTGATCTTGGCGAAGCCGATCAGCTCCTTGTCGCTGTCGCGAATCGCGTCGATGACGACGTGCGACCAGAATCTTTCGCCATTCTTGCGGATCCGCCATCCCTCGTTTTCGAAGCGGCCCTGCTGGCGCGCCGTTTCCAGCGCTTTTTCGGGCAGGCCGGCGATGCGGTCTTCTTCCGTGTAGAAGCGCGAAAAATGGGTGCCCACCACTTCGTCGTGGGTGTAGCCCTTGATGCGCTCCGCCCCCGCGTTCCAGTTGGTGATTTCGCCGGCCGGCGACAGCATGTAGATCGAGTAATCGGTGACGCCCTGCACCAGCAAGCGGAACCGCTCTTCGCTGGCGCGCAATGCCGCCTCCGACTCGCGCCGTTCGGTGATGTCGCGCGTGACCTTGGCAAAGCCGATCAGGTCCCCGGTTTCGTCGCGGATGGCGTCGATGACGACGCTGGCCCAGAACCGCGTGCCGTCCTTGCGCACGCGCCAGCCCTCGTCCTCGAACTTGCCGCTGGTGCGCGCCGTTTCCAACGCGCGCGCCGGCAGGTTGCGCGCCTTATCCTCGTCGGTATAGAAGCGCGAGAAATGTTCACCGATGATTTCGTCGGCGCGGTAGTACTTGAACCGTTGCGCGCCCGCATTCCAGCTGCTGACCGTCCCTTCGGGGCTCAGCATGTAGATCGCGTAGTCGGTCACCCCGTCGACAAAAAACTGGAAGCGTTCCGCGTCGCGGCGGNNAGCCTGCCTCTATGTCTGCTGCCGCACGCCCCGCCGGCACCCCGCCAAAGAACAACGCCTTCCCCTTACGTACGGTAGGGTACATACGGCGCGGGGAAATGTGAACTATATTGACATCAGATGTCGCGGCCGCAATCCCGAACAATGCTGAAAAAAAAGGTTGTTGATGGAAATGATCTTTCGCAAGGTGCGCCTGTCCGTGTCCGTGTCGGCCGCGCTAACGCTGTTCGCAGGGCTGGTGTTGACGGCGCTGCTGTTCGCCTCGCTGCGGCGCGGTGAAATCGCCTCCCAGGCCGACCGTTTCCACCAGCGCGCCACGCTGCGTATCAGCCTGGTCGCCGACGGCATGAACGACGCCGTCGAACAACTGATGCTGGTGAACCAGCTGTGCCGCACCATGGGCGTGGTCAGCCGCGAGCAATTTGCATCGTTTACCGGGCCGCTGCTGGCGCGCTATCCCGCCCTCCAGGCCTTGAGCTTCCAGCGCTTCCTGCTCGACCGTGACCGTGCCGGCTACGAGGCGGCAATGAAGCGACGCGATCCGAATTTCCGCATCACCGAATACGTCGACGGCAAGCAGCGCCCGGCCGAACGGCGCGCCAGTTACAACGTCGTCGAATACATTGAGCCGTTCGCCGGCAACGAAGCCGCGTTCGGGCTCGACACCGGACGCACCGAGGACCAGACGGCGGCCCGCCAGCGCTCGCGCGACAGCGGCCAGGTTGCCGCCACCGGGCTGCTGTCGCTGGTGCAGCACCAGGGCTTCCATACCGGCTTCCTGGTGCTGGCGCCGCTGTACGCGCCCGGCGCGCCGCTCGACACNNCGACGGCGCAGCACCAGCGAAGCCGCCGTTGCTGCCGGTCCCCGCCTGGCTGTTGTTCGACCAGGTCGCGCCGCAAAGCGCGACATTCATCGTCGCCGGCAATCCCTGGCACGTGACGGTCGAGCAGGCGGCGACGCCATTTTGGGCCGCGCACGCGGGATCGCTGTACGCGCTGCTCGGCGGCATCCTGTCGAGCCTGTTGGCGGCCGTCTATGTCTACAGCCTGGTGTCGCGCAAGTCGACCATCGAGCGCGNNGGGCTTCCATACCGGCTTCCTGGTGCTGGCGCCGCTGTACGCGCCCGGCGCGCCGCTCGACACCCCGGCCCTGCGCGAGCGCGCGGTCATCGGCGAGACGGCCGCCGTGTTCCGGGTCGACCGCCTGCTGCAGTCGCTGCTGGGCGGCAAACACCTGCTGGGCGTACCGGGGATGTCGATCCGCATCTACGCTGCCAGTTCGGCCGATCCGGCCCAGCTCGCCTTCAGCGACGGCGCAGCACCAGCGAAGCCGCCGTTGCTGCCGGTCCCCGCCTGGCTGTTGTTCGACCANNCTGCGCGAAAAGGTGATCGACGTGTCGTCCAACGCCATCCTCATCTGCAGCGCGCAGGGCCCCGATTACGCCATCGAGTATGTCAACCCGGCGTTCGAAGCGATCACCGGCTATGCCGCCAGCGAAGTGCTGGGCAAGAGCCTGCGCACGTTCCAGGACGACAGCCAGGACCACCGCAACATCGAAGCGATCCGCGCCGCGCTGCGCGAACAGCGTGAAGGCCGCGCGGTGCTGCGCAATTATCGCAAGGACGGCACCGGCTACTGGAACGACCTGTTCATCTCGCCGTTGCGCGACGACGCCGGCGCGATCGTCAACTTCATGGTGGCCCAGTACGACATCAGCGCGGTGATGCGCTTCGAGGCCGAGCTCGAATACCAGGCGCGCCACGACGCCCTCACCGGGCTGGCGAACCGCAACCTGCTGCACGAGCGGGTCGAGCGCGCCATCGCCGAGGCGCGATTGAGCGGCGCCGAACTGTGGGTCGTGTTCATCGACCTGGACCGCTTCAAGGTGGTCAACGACA
>CXWL01129335.1_pt1 | contig 13393 bp, 9 predicted proteins | sample 590931 | NCBI WGS metagenome assembly CXWL01 (sample SAMEA3498368, study PRJEB10139) | groundwater metagenome | biome: water well; material: biofilm material | place: Germany | collected 2015-04-27 | reverse complement strand
GAATACGTCGGCTGGAAGGATGTCAAATCGGCCATGCGCTACCTCGATGCGTCGGATTCCAGCTTGCAGGCTCGGTTCGAGCAGGGCCTGACGGCCCTGGCACCGGCAGTTCCGCAGCCATCGCCGCCTTTGTTGTTGCTGACCGAACAGGCCGAAGGGACGACGAGCGTGGCGGTCCTGCGCGTCACGCTGGTGATGGCCCGCTTTAGCAAGCAGTCGCGCGGCCTGGCTCGTGGCCACCGGCTAATCGAACAAACCTGCTTCGAGCGTTTCGCCATGCAACGCCTGAACACCGAGGGGACGCTCTACGAGCTGGCAGTTCCCTACCTGTCCCGCGACTTGCTGGACGAGGTGATCGCCACGCTGCTCGATGACATGTACCGAATCGCCGAGGACAACCAGTGCCTGCTGGAAACCTCGTTTCACGAACCCGCCACCGACACCTATTGGGATTGAGGCGATGGGTAGCAACGCCGCCAGGCGGGGTAGTCCCCGCGAATGACCACGCTCCATGAGACGGCCTATCCCAGCCTGAAACTCGATCCGACACCGCGTGAGCTGGCGGAGCTTTACACGCCGACCGAGGACGAACAACTCCTGGCTGCGGGCATCGGCAAGCGCGCCTTGCCGCGCATGGCGGCATTGATCCATCTGAAGATCTTCCAGCGCCTGGGCTATTTCATTTCCCTGGCCGAGGTGCCCCCAATGATCCGGGAGCACATTGCGCAGCAGGTGGGCGTGGTTCGGCCGCCCCCGGCTGCGGACCTCAAGCGCTTCGAGGCCTCGGGCTCGCGCACGGCGCTTTTCGCGGCTTTGCGCCGGCACCTGAATGTGAAACCGCTGGACCCGGCGGGCCTGGCCTGGCTGGAGGTCGTGGCCGACACGGCGGCCGAGACCAAACACGCGGTGGCCGACATCATCNNACGTGATGCTGGAGGAGCTGGTCCACCATCGCTACGAATTGCCTGCCTTCTCGACACTGGACCGGATGGCGTTTCGAGCCCGGGAAAAGAGCAACAACCGGTATTTCTCCGCAATCACCAACCAGCTGACAGCCCATACCCGGACCCTGATCGACAGTTTGCTTAAAACCGCCACCGGCGAGTCGGTTTCCGCCTGGCAAATGCTCAAGCGCGAACCCAAGCGGCCGACCAACAAGGAAACGCGTAATCATTGACCATCATTCCGCTAGACACTGACCCCTTCGCTGGTGTTGACCACCGAATATCGGCTACGGAAAAGCGTCAACTTCCCTTAGGGCACTAAGGAGACATTCGCGCTTGGCTTGCCGGCATCGGACATCGTTGGTGCCGGACGTCAGCACTCAACGCTGTTAGCCTTCTACGTCTGGGTCTGGTTGCATGATTGGCCAAGGTTTGCCGGACGCCAGATCGGGATGTCGCGGCTCGGCTTCCGGCATTCCGTGTTCATCCCTGTACCCGTCGATCTGGCGCAGCCAGCGTGCAGCGACATCCGTGGGACCGCCGTCCGTCGTCTGCGCAAACAGCTTTTGGCGCAAGGCGCCTGCGGGGACTGGCACGATGTTGTATGTATCTTCCCAATCTTCAGCAGGCACATGCTCTGTAACAACCTGCTCAACGGTTTTCCACCCTACGAAGGAGCGCTTCAACTCATTTTCGAATCTTACGAGTAATAGCAACCCGTCCTCATCCGGATTTTCGGCGACCGCATGGGCAAGTATTGTGAGTCCGTGGGTAGTCGGGCCGTCTTTCAGTAGGCCATACACATGGGCGCGCAAATCGGGAGATGCAGCGATCAGGTTTCCAAGCTCTTGCGCTAGATGCCACACGTCTGTTGTCTTTCCATCAAGCGCACCCATGGCGACCAGGTCAACAATACGACGCGCTGAAGACGTCGTGCCGAACCGAAAGGCCGTCGCGCGCCAGCGCTCATTCGAATAGAAGCGGGGGTCTTCCTCCGCGACCCTGAACAAAACCTCTTCTGCTTCGTCCGAAGGAGCGTCTGCGAGAGCAACGACCGTTTCCTCCAAAAATCGTGGGTTGCGTTGCTCGGGCGGCATGCCTCGCACGACGGCCAGAGTTTCGATTGGATGGCTAACAAATGGCAAGAGCCTCAGCCAAAGCTTAAGTTCGTAGCCCTCGCTCTGCGTCAATATCCATGTCTCGGTTTTCGCCGCTTCAAACGTCTCGGAGATTCCGTCAGCGACAACTTTGATATCGATTTCCTCACCCGAAAGAACGAGGTTCAGGAGGAGATCGGGGCGCGCGCGCCTCGGCGCGAAGGCAACAAGCTTCTGGATCGTGTTGTCGCGCTGGCCGTGCGGCAACTGTAACGCGATGGTGCCGAGTGCGACGGCAAGCCTTTTTTGTTCATCCGTTGCGCCATCCGCGATCAGGAACTCGACCGCAGCGAAGATTATTTCCGCTTCCGCAGACGTCGCGTCAGGGTCGGCGGCACGGACCGCGCGCTTCTCGTTAACGCCGGAGAAGTCAACGCCGCCGAAAAAGCGGTTGTCATTCGGCGACTCGTTCGCCGTTCGCCATTGATCGGCGAGCACTTGCGCGGCGAGCACGCCGAAATGCTCATCTGTCAGATAGTCCTGCATCATGGCAGCGGTATCCGGCGTTTTGATCGCCAGGAACGCGCGCTGATACTGGTCTATGTAAGGATGCGTGGCCTCATCCTTTGCCGGGCCCTGACGCCAGCCTGTCGCCTTAGCTTCCTCCCGAAATGTGCGATAGCGCTGCAAATTGTCGTCCAGCAGCTGTTTCAAAATGGGCAACAGGGTAACGGACGGAGCGTGGCTAGCGAGCGTCGCGATGCTGGCCGTCTGCCAGCGTTTCGCGTCACCCGAGGCTAGCATGCGCCTGCCCCAGTCTTCAACAAGGCCTTGGATGGACATCAGCGCGGCAGCATCGAACCGTCTGCCACGATCGGCTTCACCATTGGGATGGTGCGAGAGAAGGTCAGCCAGGCATGCCGTCCGCTCGTTATCCTCCTGCACGGAGCGCGCAAGTACGGCCGCAACAAGGCTCGCACCCGGAACATGTGCGATGCGGGTTCCCAGCCCGTTAAACGTCTCGCTTGCCGCAGGGTCGTATCGACCGTTGACGCGCAGACGCGAAGCCACGTCGAGGAGCATATCCACCAAGTGGCCGACGGCTTTCGGCCCGAGAACCGACGCGGCAGCTTCTGCGCGGTCGTGGCGACGGGTGGTGAGGTCCGTCAGCGCCAATTGAAGCAGGGCGTCATCTTCCAGGGCGAGTCCGGCGGAGGCCAGAATGTCGTCCGCGCCGTAGAACAGCGCGCGCCCCGCGCGCACGCGCTCCAATAGGCCATCCGTGATCGCGCCCGGATAACGGCTGCGCGCCTCATAGATCAATCGCCTCCAGTGATCCTGCTGCTGATCGATCTCCATCGTGCTGACGATGTCGAACAATTCGGCGCTACGATCCTCGCCATTTTGAGCGGACACGATTGCGCGTAGTTGGTCATAGCTCGACGTTTTTTCTGAGGCTTGTCGCTTGCGCGCCGCCATGAAGCCTTTCTTGACCTGTTCATCATCAACCTCAGTGACGAGGCCTTTACGGACAATCAGATCGAAGGTCTTATCGCCTGCCATTCGCAGCACTTCCGCCACATGGCGATCTGCGCGTCGGAATGCCAGCGCATCAACGACCGACGCCTGTACATCGGGATCTGGATCATCCTTGGCGATGGCGCTGGCGAGATCGATGCCATCCATGCCACTATGAGACGCCATCTCGTACAGAACCACGATCCGTGCCTTCGGCGATAAGGCCCTGATCTTCAGCTCGGAGTCTTTTCCGAGAATCGACGGCCTGAAGCGCCTGCAGTTGCGCAGCGCCTTGAGGCTGATTTGCTCGTTTTCATCGGTGATGAGCGGCCAGACCGCATCGAGGAATTCAGGGCGGCCCGAAGTGAGCATGAAGCGGAGGGCTCGGTCCACCTTTCCAGGTGCGTGCCACCGCGTCACCAGTCCCTGAATGGTCGCGGCGATCTGCACCCACACTTCTTCCGTAGAGCGGAAGATCATCTCGGCCGCTAGGATGGGATCGACCTCGAACGCGGCGACGGTCGCCTTTCCGCAAGCGGCACGCTGGTGAGCGTTGCCGCGCGCCAGACGCTCGACCGCAAAGAGAATAGCTTCCTCCCATGCGGGTTGATTAAAGATCTCCATCTTCAGAGTCTCGCGCGCTGTAAGGTCAGAGACCTCGCCGAGGATGCGGCGCTCGACCGAATGTGAGGCGTACCATTCCTGAAACTGCTGATGCTGAAACGAATAACCCGGCGTGTCGCCCGCACGCATCAGAACGTGGTTGCTGACGAGCACATCGAGAATCGCGTTAGGTAGCGGTTTAATCGTGATCTGGCTGTCGTCGGCCAGCATGGCCGCTGTCTCGAAAATTGACCGTCGTGCGTTGTTGTCGGCGATAGACGTGTTTGCCGTGCGCGTGGCGAAGACGGCGAGACCGTCGAGATAGTCCTGCTGAAACCCTTCAGCGACGAGGTGAAGTGCTTCCGCGTGGCTCGGTTCTTTTTCGTGCGCGGCCACGAAGTGCCGCAGCACTTCTTCCTTGGTCGTTGGGAACGGCTCATCACTAGGAAGCGAGAGAAGTGCAGTTAGATAAAGGGGAATCGTCACAAGCTCGCGCACGCCCGCCGTGCGCCACGCCTGATCCACGATCTTCGCGCCTGCTTCGCCGCGGATTGCGACGGCGATCTGCATTTGTTGCTCTTCGTTGAGTGGCAAGAGGTCGACACGCATTCCTTCGAAAGGAACGTCAAGTGCCTGCCTGCGCGTCGAGACGACGATGCCAAGTTCGGGCAATTCCGCTTTAAGCGTGGTGATTTGTACGCGCGCGCGGGCTCGCGCTTGTCCGTCCAGCTCATTCCAGCCGTCGAGCAGCATCACAACGCCGGGTTGGGCGGCGGTCTTGCGGAAGTCGTCTTCCGAGATTCCACGGAATGACGGGCGCTTGAGGATCGAGTCCAGAATCGTCGAACCCTCCGTCGCCCAATCGCCGAGCGGCACCACGATCGGTGTGCCGTTGCCGCTCGCCAGCACGCCTTCGGCGATTTGGAAGAGCGTAGTGGTCTTACCCATGCCGGGTGGCGCGATGAGGATCAGATCATCCAGCGACATGACCGCGCCCGCGAGCGCGCTTGTAGTTACCGGCTCTTCCAATCCGTCCACTTCCAGTGTGAGTGCGACCGACGTGGATGGCCATTTCGCGGTCAAACGGAAAACCTTGAGATCCGCATCTGCCGCAGCCCAAATATTTGCTGCCAATTGCGCGTCCCTGGTAACGGCTGGTCCGCGCACCGCTTCATTGCGCAGCACACGCTGCCGCGAATCAATTTCAGCCAGATTCTTCCATTTTAGAAGCTGGTTAACACTGAATTCTGAATCGGTGGAGTCGATGGCCTTGCCATGGTCGCGGCACATCCAGATGCCGTTCTTTGCAGATGAGCGCTCTTCCGGCGACATCTTCTCGTCGTAGCGTGGACCGCCGGGCGCAGCCGCGCATATGTGGGCTGCTGTGCCGATGTCGATCACGCCTTCGTCGTCCGACGTTGCTCCAACCGTTGACGCGCGGCACATCGGAAACGAACACAAAAACCCCGCACGCTTCGCGATCTGCAGCCTTGTTAGCTTGTTGAAATCGTCTCGGTTTTTCTTTTTCACGTGACGGACACTCGAACTTTCGGCTCACCAATGAGACCGGACGCGCCGATTACGTAATTTGGCTGCCTGTCGCGGTATACCAAAGTTTTGGGATCATTTCACTATCTTTGCGAACGAGCACCATTCTCGCGCATGAGCCCATCGTTTGGATAGATACCGGCCAGGACGTCCGCTTTCGCCCTTTGGGCGTAACGCCTGAGGGACCGCTGTTGGCCGAATTGTGGCATGGTGACTCCGTCTGAACTTGGGCCCGTTGGGGTCTCCCAAACCAGCGTTCCAAATGACCGCTTCGCAGCGGAAGCGGTCATCCAGCACCGGGTCTACTGGGCTATTATTCTGACCGAATGAAACGTCGAAAGGCGTGAAGGCGATGGGCTTCAAAAAAATCATAAATGGGAGGAGATTGGCATGGATCAGGAAACGTTGATGGTGATCGCTGTACTGGTCACAATTGGGGCCATATTGTGGTACCGAAGCGGCAAAAAATCAGCGGTGGACTTGGTCACGCCACAAGACAAGCTGACCACCAAAGGGTGTATCCAAATGGCTATGCAAATGCTTGGCAGCGCATTAGAGCCACACAGCGCCAAGTCACCTGCTGATGCTATCGCGGCTGGCGAAAGGGCTCTAGAAGAGCACGGCATGAGTTGTGCGATCGTAGTGAATGTGCTGTTAATGGGGTTTTTAGGGAGCTATATCGCCAAGAATCAGTTGAGCTCTGATCGAACACAAGCCTTGATGCTTCACGGTTCATCTTTATTGGCCGATAGTTTGAGGCTGAGCGGCGAAGATCTTTGGGATCGAAGTGGGGAACTAGTAAAAGTGCGCGGTCCTCTTGGCTTCCTTATGCAAAAGGCCGAGAAGGATGGCGTCTCGCTTCCTGGCGAAGTTCAAGAGGGCTCAGTATTGGCAGACCTGCTAATAGATGCTGTTAAGCAGGCCGGCGGTTAGCTCGTATCCGTCACCGTTTCTAAAGTGCCGCAGCTAGAGCTCCCAAATCTCACAGAAAATCCCATGAAATCATAGGCTTAGGTTTGTTTCTGCGAGGTTTTACATGAATCCCTGCCGACCCTCGTTAAGTCCGGGGGCAACGTCTCGCACTTTCAGGTTTTTTTTCCTGGACCCGAAACGGTGCAATCAATATTTGGATACTTACGGGCCGTACTCCCTCGTACCGGCCGTTGCCTGCCAAACTAGGCGCTCGAGGGCACCTCAGTTTCGCGTCCGCGGAAACGATGACCAGCGTGTTGGGCGTTCCGCCTGGAGCTTTGACTCCGCTTGGGATCATCAATGACCAGAACGGACTTGTATCAGTGGTGATCGATGCGACCCTGATGACAGCAGGACAGGTGAACTTTCACCCGCTGATCCACACCGAGAGAGTTGGGCTTGCCCCGTCCGAGCTTGTGGCATTCATTCAATCTTGCGGCCGCGAGCCACAGATCGTGAATCTTGACCACGACTGATCTGGGGCCCGTCAAATGGAAGCGCTAGATCGTTGCCTGCTTAAGCGACGGCTTGCTTGGGCTCCCGTGAGTTTGCTCACTCTTAGCGATCCATTCGGATAAATTGCGAACACTCTGCAATCGCTTTTCCACATCCCAATCGATGTGCGATAGCAAGTACTGATTGGTGACTGGATACCCTTTGAGGTAAACCCAGGAAAAAACTAAAGCAAGGTTCAAGTCCCCTACTTCTCGTTGGGCGCTATGAATGACTGCGCCGCGCAGGTTCACTAGATGAAGATTTGAAAGCGATGCACCTCGGTCCACCTCCCCCGCCCTCTCAAAAAAGTCGCGGGCTTGTGTTTTCGCGCTTCTAAAAGCGTTGACGGCACGTACATTGCAACGTTGGAAAACTAAAATTTTACGTCGGCTGCCTCCATTGGGTACTGGTACTAGCCCAAGTAGCTTTGTGAGAGTGTCGGTTAGGGGGCCGCTCGAAAAAACTGTCCAATGGTCAATGCCAGAGGGAAATTCCCACGCCACGATATGCCCGCCGCGCTGGTGCCCGATGAAGTCCCCAACGCGTAACCCAGCTATCTGCTTATTAGAGATCCCTCCGTAGTAGAGCATCTGAACCAAGCCAAGCACCTGCAGATCCTTGTACGACTCCGAACCGCCCGGCAGATACTGATGCAGCGCAGTCCAAACCGGTGCGGAGATTTTGTCTAATTTTAAAGGCTGATTGCCCGTGTGCATGGCAGAGCGTTCATTCTGTAGCGGCTCAGATAATGCATGCAAAAGATGGCCCGTCAGCAACAAACCATGGGCATTTGCCCACCGAAAATACAAACGGATTAATGTCAATGTTGTACCGACTCCGCTCGCATTCATGGCAACCCTAAACGGTTTCCAATCGGATCTCGCGCGATGCCCTATGGTGGCGGTCATCCACCTGATATTTGGTTCTGGCGCCATTAAAAACCGTATGAAGAGCTCCACCTCTTCTCCGCTCAATTCGGCAAGAGCGTGCCCCCGCTCAACTACACACCACAAGAGTATTTTTTCTATCGCCAACCGGCACTGTCGCCGCATACTTCCCCCGCTGTAGCCATCCAACCATGCCTTTACCGCCTGGATATCGTTGGCGAAGGTAGTCGGTTCTCTAGCGTCCCATGGTACGGCCCAAGCGTTGGAACCGTCGAGTGCAGGGGGTATAAGTAGCTCTTCAAGGGGTCGAATCAACTTTGCGCGCTCCTCTGGCGTTGTCGATTCCATGGACGTCAACATTTTCATCACGACTCCTTTTGATCAGGAATACGGAAAAAACGGCCGGCACACGCAACGCAGAGCCGCCAATTTAGGCCCTTCGTTTGCCCCCACCAGAAAGCTCGCATCGTTGACCGAGCGTTTAACTGGCTCGATGAGCGAAGTCTGTACTTCGAGCCGGTGGTGAGCGACTGAGAACAGCTGGTGATAAGGGGGCGGCACAGCGCCAAATTCGAAGTGACCGATGCTCGTGCTGCCTTGTACCACCAACCTCCACCGGCTTTCGACCCATGCGCATACTGTCCGAAAGCTTGCATGGAACGAGAACCAAACAAGTGCAGGCCACTCGCTGTCGGTCAAACTACCGTCCCAGACACCCCCCGCATAAGCGCTTCTCCAATCCCCTGGGCCGGAAGACCGTAGCAGACATGCTTGATTAAACCGAGGTTCAAACCGGGACCTCCAAAGCATCCAGGCCTGTGGCCAAACACACAGCCTTGCGTCACGTCGGCTGTCAATGTTGCGCAAGCATTTCAGATGGTGTTTGAGATACTTTCTAAAGATATGCCGACGTATAGCTTTGTAAACTTTGACACGTTCAAACGCGACTTGGTCACTGGCTCGCTTCGGAGGCTTTGGAGTTCTGTCGTCGCGCGCATTCTCGATCTTGTGAAACTGACAACGCCCTGCACCGTCAAACGCCTCGACTCCGAGATCTGGGATACCTAAGGCTTGGCAAAGACATTCGAACATGACCTTGCGTTCCTGAGATGCGGGTTCAATTTCCAGCTCGTTCAATAGCCAGTTCTCCCCGTCTGACCACCGCAAAGGATGTGCGGCCGTTACCCGCAGCCACTCTCTTAGTTTTTCAAGCCGCTGTAGACCAAAATTGCTTGCAGGTGTATCTCGTGACCTTGGTCCGGCCAAACGGGCGATATCGAAATCTTCGGCAAGATAGAGTCCGCACCTGACGCACCGATACGGCGAGAAGAACGTTTCTGTGGTCGCGGCGTAGCGCGGCATCATTGCACCGCAATATCTGCAGGTAGAAAGCAGTGCCTCTTCGTGAATGGGACATCGGTCCAGGCTGGCAATCTGAAACTCGGGATAGTGAATTCCTAAGCTAAGACACGCAGGGCAGTAGCGTACGCAACGGTCCAGGGACAGCGCGGCGATTTGAATACCTTCCGGCATCAGGCTTTGCCGGCAAATTGCACCTATGTATTGCAGGCTGGGGTGGGCTCCATACTTGGTCGTCCAGCCAGTGTCTAGAAAACTCCTGCGATGGACAGCCAGACTGGAACCGTGGCTCATGGGCGAGTTAAACACCCTGCGAAGCAACTCGCCAGCTTGAAGGGTATTGACCATGGCAAGCTTCAAGAGGGCAGAATAAATCGACTCACCAGGGCTACCCCATTCGTCCTGCCAAATGAGCATGGGAGAATCTAGGGAATCAAGCATCGAAGTCATCTAGGTCGACGGGCTTGTCCAGCACACCCAAGCTTGCTTGGTAACCCGAGCGTTCGGCGGCGTTTCGCCACAGGTTTTCAGGAAGGATCAGCTTTGGATCGTCGACGAGCATGATCTGCTGAAGCACATAGACGAGCGCGATTCGTACCCAAGCCATCGCCACTTGCATGGGGTTGGCGGTCAAATCCTGGCCTGCGTCCGCTGCGCAGCGTTGAAATGCTGCCCACAGGTCAATCGCATGGTCGTGCAACCGCCAACCAGCGTTGAATGCCCGCGGTGCAAAAAACTGCGTGCAGGCGCAGCCGCTTCTCAGTGGATATTCGGAAAGCACCTCATCGTCCAACGCCAGCATGACCTCGGCCAGCTGTTCCGCGGTCCTAAGTCCTTCAAACGTGTGAACCCGGACCATGAAGCGGCCCAAAATGTCCGTTCGACCGACTTGGGAGAAGGTTTGCCGCAAACTTAAGAGTTCCGGTTGCCCGAAAAGCACCACGCAGAGCGAAACCCCTTGTTTGGCCAATATATTAGCGACATCGATCAGCCACGAGTATTCCGCTTCCGAGAGCTTCTGGGCTTCGTCAACAATAAGAACGATGCGTTTGGAACGACGTGTCAGAACCCGAGTCCACCAACCTTTCCATAGACGGTCAAAACGATCGGCAGCCACACGTCCAGGCGGCACGGTCATCTCTGAGGCCTCGAGGAGCTCACGGTAAAACTGGGCTTCGTCGGGCTTAGCGTGTCGACGGGCAATATGCACCACAACTGGCGTTCCGTTCAAAGCCTCTCGAATCTTCTCCTTGATCACACGGATCGCCGTAGTTTTTCCGAACTGAGGTACCGCTACCCAGGCAATTCCCGGAGTGCCGGCCATGATCGAACTGATGATTTGCGTGAGCGCAGCGACGACGGGCGGTGTCGGCAACGCGTATCCGCCAACGGGCAACATCAGAGGATGGTCAGCGATGTAGATATTCCGGCTATGCACATCCAGTGGATCGAACTCCGCGAACAACGCGCCTTGCACACGCAGAGTGCCAAAGGCGGGTGCCAGACCGCTACCCCCGCTCATCGCGGCTTGCTCCGAAAATTGGGGGGCGGTAAGAAGCTCGGCCACTCCAGCGAATTAGTGGGCACGCGAACCTGCGCTCCGGGCGGTTTCGGGCTGGGCGCTGAAACGGGCGGCACAGGTTTGCGCGGTGGCATGGGCATCGGGATCCCCGCTTTGGGGGGTGAACCGGTCGCCATAGCGTAGTGGGCCGCCTTGGTTGCCTCTTTGGATATCCTGGGACGACCCTTGTTCTGATCTCGTTTTTTCTGACCTTTCTCAAAAAGATAGCGGTTGAACGCCGTGATTTCGTCTTCTCCCGTAAGCACCTCAAGCCTACCGTCATTAATCAGTCGTCCAATCTCTTTTCTCATCTCCAGGGTATGCGGCTTGATCCCCCATGTACCCATTGCCGTCAGCATGCCTAGCGAGCCACCGTCCTTGAAGAACGCCTTCACGTTTCGCGGATCCTGTGTATTGATATGCAAAGTGACTTCGTGACCAATCAGCGAAGCGGTTGAGGCCAGCATAGGGCTGGTGTAGCGCGCGTAGAGTTTTTCGACGTACTGCCGGGTGGCGTGCACGCCTTGCGAGCCGCGAATTGTCGCTTTGACTACCAGCATCGTCATATCGGGCACATGCGACGGGAGTGCGGGTAAACGGCGCGGCAGGAAGCCAAAAGCGTTCATGCTCACGTACTGACGCAGCACGTCCAAGGAAGACCTTCCGCCGAGTGCGCTTGTGGGCTCCGCATTGAAGTTTGCGATAACCACGTCAACGAGATCCAGGATTTCCTCAAGTTCTATTTCATGCCGTATCGCGGCGCCGACTGGATCGCTTTTCCTCACATCTCGCGGATGGCTTCCTGTTGTCGAGATGAGCCGCTGGAAACCAGCTTTTTCCAAAATTCCGAATATCCTCTCTACAACATGGCGTCGAACCCAGTACCCTATTGGCCCCCAGTTAATGGACATGCCGGTCCTCTGACGGATGCGATCAACGAAAGCTCGTGACCAATGCGCCATGGAGTTGTCGATTTTCATCTCAGCAGCGCATGCGCCTTCAAGTTCCGGAATCACGCCCGATGGCAATCCGGCACCAGGTTTATATTTAACGTAATCAGTGACCAGCTGTCGCGGGCGCCAACGACCCAGCACGTTGCTCATGGCCAAAACCATTTCCTCCGAAGATGCCTCACTGCGTATCGCTATGTGGTAACCCACCACGCACTGGACGTTCACCTCAGCAACCAATATGAGTACCAGGCGGCTTATAGGTATGAGTTGAGGTCCCTTGGGCGTTTGGATAAGCACTACTCCGATGAAATCCAGCCTGTGCTCATCGAGTTCAAACATGTCGTACGGTTTGTCGGCTGACAGCAGACTCACGAATCCTGTGCCCGGTGCGGTCCTTGAGGCTCCCACGTCGCCGCCCAGCAACCTCGCTCCGAGTTCAAAACGTCCCTTCCTGACTTGCTGCGCGAATCGGCGCACCGACGCGCTGCCTTTGCTCTTTGTGTTGAATGGATACTGACCTGGCAACCTTCCAGCCTCAATGCACAGATCCAGGAATTTGCGGAATATCCCTTGGAAGGCGATTCCGGATTCAACAATTCGATCTCGCCCTTTTCTTCTTTTTAAGATGAAATCTATAAGGCCATCTGCAATTGAGGGATAGTCCAACAGTAGCCTGGTAAAGCATCCACTTAGCCCAGCTTTGCCTGTCCACGTGCTTTCATCGGCCACGCGCTTGTAGTCTTTGATCCGTAGATTTTTTATTAAGCCGCGCCAGCCTTGAATCCGCCCGTCATCCGCGGGGGCGAGGCAGCGGTTCAGCTTATCCACAAGCACAGATGAGCTGACGTTGTGCCTTTCTTTGATGCAAGCGACGCGCTCTCCATCCAAATAAGCTTCGAGAGCTGCTCTCAATGTGTTAAATCTGAATATGTTGCTTTCGCTCCAGTCAGCCGTGAATACCTCCGGCCAATTGGCATGATCTGAATGCTCGCCAGGCATCGTTTTTCGCGTGAACCGAGGGCGCTTCATGGCGCTTTCAGCATGGTGCGTGGCCCCAACGCTAACTTGTCGAGATCGGACAGAAGGCGACCTTGCTGAGTCAGTTTGAACAGCGCTGCGACCACTTTGCTGTGTTCCTCGGTCGCATACTCGGCCACAACCTCTGAAAGTGCCATCGCTTTGCGTGCCGAGACAACGGCGCACACCTCGTCTTCATACTGTTGTATGTTGAGATGGCGCACGGCAGCGCAAAACGCGGTCGCCCGACGCCAGTTGCAAATGAATTGCCAGTGCTTCTTGAGCAGTTCGGGGGTGACGCGAAGGTACTGATACTGCAGGTCCTGAGTGATCCGCTCCTGGATGACCTGCTGACGCTGGTCACGCGGCGAGCCCTTCTCCTCTTCATCTGCCTTGGCTTCGCGCCACTCGACTCCCCCATCTTGATAGACGGCGATAG
>CXWL01099274.1_pt1 | contig 13393 bp, 11 predicted proteins | sample 590931 | NCBI WGS metagenome assembly CXWL01 (sample SAMEA3498368, study PRJEB10139) | groundwater metagenome | biome: water well; material: biofilm material | place: Germany | collected 2015-04-27 | reverse complement strand
CGTGCGTATTCCGGTGCGCCGCCTGTCGGGCGGGCAGCGCCAGGTGGTGGCGATCTCGCGGGCGATTTATTTCAATGCCCGCATTCTGATCATGGATGAGCCCACCGCCGCGCTGGGCCCGGAAGAAACCGCCATGGTCGGCAACCTGGTGCGCCAGCTCAAGGCCGAGGGTGTGGGCATTTTCCTGATCAGCCACGACATGCCTGATGTGTTTGCCTTGAGTGACCGCCTGGCGGTGATGAAAAATGGCCGCATGGTGGGCACTTACAACACCCACGATGTCACTGAAGACGAAGTGTTGGGCAGGATCATTGCCGGCAAACAACCGGACGGCAAAACACAGGCGCTGCGCAACGACTGATGAGCACCACCGGGGACCAGCAACTTGTCAAACGCATCAACCGAAGTGTGTTGTTGCGTCTGGTCAAGGCGCGCCCTGGTCTCTCCAGAGCACAACTGGCACACGAGAGCGGTCTTACCAAATCGACCGTGAGTTTGCTGGTGCGCGAATTGATTGAAGAAGGCTGGCTAAGCCAGACTGATCTACCCGAGCACAATGGCAGCGGTCGTCCCTCGACACCTTTGCAGATTGATGCCAAAACCCGGGGTCTGATTGGTGTCGATTTGGCCGTGAACTGCGTGCGTGTCGTGGCGGTGTCTTTGCTCGGTGTGGTGGGGTGGTCTGTCGAGGCAGATTTGGTCAGTGTGCAACCCCAGGCGGCTTGCCAGCAAGCGGCCAATTTGGTGGCACAAGCCCATGCGGCGCTGGCGGCGCAGGGCATCTTGCTTTCAGGCGTGGGCATCGGTTTGCCCGGTGCCTTTGATGAAGCCACGGGCGTGCTGCGCTTCGCCCCGAATCTGGGCTGGCGCAACATTGATTTTTTGCCCATGATCAAGCAAGCCTTGCTGGTAGCTGGCTTGCCAGAAGTACCCGTGCTGGTACAAAACGAAGCCGACACCGGGGCTTTGAGCGAATACGAGTTTGCCGACGATGCCCAGCGGGAGGCGCTGATTTTTATTACTTGTGATGTCGGCGTTGGTGCGGGCATTGTGCTCAACGACCGTCTTTTTACCGGGGCCCAGGGCATGGCCGGAGAAATTGGGCACAGTGTTTTGCAAGTCGATGGCCCCTTGTGTTCTTGTGGCCGATATGGGTGCGCCGAGGCCTTTGTGGGTGCCAGGGCGCTGCAGGAACAGCTCAGCCAGAGTGGCCATTTGGAGCGTGCCGGCCACTATCTTGGGGTGCTGCTGCAAAATTTGTGGACCACCCTGAATCCGGGTGTGCTGGTGCTGGGGGGGGCGTCTTGCGTGCGTTACCCGGAGCTGGCCAAAATCGCCCAGACGGTGCTTGCCGCCTATGCCGAAAGTGCCGGCATGCCTGCTCCCACCTTGCGACTGGCCCGCTACGGACTGTGGGCCAGCGCGGTCGGTGCGGCGGCCCTGGTGTTGCACAATTATTTGCGGCCGATGCAAGCGGCGCAGCAACGACCGCATCAACTTTCAATGGAATAAATAGGACCATGTTTCTCGGTATTGATATTGGTACTTCTGAAGTCAAATGTTTGCTGCTCGATGTGTCGCACCACTTGGTCGGCACGGCGGGAGCCGCCTTGGCTATTTCGCGCCCCCACCCTGGCCATAGCGAACAGCTTCCCGGTGACTGGTGGCAAGCCACACAAAACGCGCTGGCGCAATTGCGCCAAGCTCAGCCGCAAGCCTATGCTGACATTCAGGCGATTGGTTTGTCCGGGCAAATGCATGGCGCGGTGCTGCTCGATGCGCAAAACCAGGTGCTGCGCCCGGCGATTTTGTGGAACGATACCCGAGCCGAGCAGGAGTGCCTGGAGATGATGGCCGAGTTGCCCACCTTGCCGCAAATTGCTGGCAGCCTGGCGATGCCCGGTTTTACCGCGCCCAAACTGTGCTGGCTGGCACGTCATGAGCCAGAGATTTTTGGCCGCGTCACCAAAGTGCTGTTGCCCAAAGACCATGTGCGTCTGCAGCTCACCGGTGAGCATGCCACCGACATGTCCGATGCCAGTGGCACGATGTGGCTTGATATTGAAAAGCGCGACTGGTCAGAGGCTGTGTTGGCACTGACTGGTCTGACCCGTGCGCAGATGCCGCGCTTGGTGGAGGGCAGTCAAAACAGTGGTCTGCTAAGTGCGCAGGCAGCGCAAATTTTGGGCTTGAAGCCTGGCATTGTGGTGGCCGGGGGAGGCGGTGACAACGCCGCCAGCGCGGTGGGGATGGGCGCGATTGAGGCGGGCCAGGGATTTATTTCGCTCGGTACCAGTGGTGTGCTGTTTGTGGTGACCCCGCGCTACCAGCCCAACGCGGCCAGTGCCACCCATGCGTTTTGTCATGCCGTGCCGCACCGATGGCATCAGATGAGTGTGATGTTGTCTGCCGCAAGCTGCTTGCAATGGGTCACGCAACTGCTGGGGGCAACATCCGAGGGCGAGCTCGAAACCCGGGCCAGTGCGCTGAGTTTGCACCAACGCGCCCAAGCGCCACTGTTTTTACCCTATTTGAGTGGTGAGCGCACGCCGCATAACAGCGCCAATGTCCGTGGCAGTTTTCACGGGCTGAGCCACGACACCGATGCCGACAGTCTGGCTTATGCGGTGATCGAGGGTGTGACTTTTGGCTTGAACGATGGCTTGCAGGCACTCAAGGCGGCGGGCAGTGATGTTCGGCGTCTGTCTTTGGTCGGGGGTGGTGCGCGCAGTGCCTTGTGGGCGCAACAGCTCGCGTCTTGTCTGGACATTGACATCGTGACCCACACTGGCTCGGCCGCGGGGGGGGCGTTGGGTGCCGCGCGTTTGGCCTGGTTGGCCGTGGGCGGCGACATGGCCCGTGTGTGTGTTGCGCCACCGATTGACCAGGTGTTCACGCCCGATACGGCTGAGCAAGCGCTGCTGCAGCCCCGCTATGCGCGGTTTCGCTCGCTTTACGCTGGTTAAAGCCCATTTTTTTCGTTATTTATTTTCCCTTATTGATTCAAGGAACTGCCATGAGCTCTTATTTTGATAGCGTTCAACGCATAGCCTACGAGGGCTGTGACTCAAAAAACCCTTTAAGTTTCAAGTGGTACGACGCCAACCGTCTGGTGCTGGGTAAACGCATGGCAGATCATCTGCGCTTTGCCGTGTGTTACTGGCATACGTTCTGTAGTACCGGCTCAGACCCGTTTGGGGGCGATACTTTTGAGCGCCCCTGGCAGCAGATCGCCGACCCGATGGCAGCCGCCAGGGCCAAGGCCGATGCCGCGTTTGCGTTTTTCGAGAGACTCGGCGCGCCCTATTACTGTTTTCACGACCGCGATGTGGCACCCGAAGGGGCAACACCGCGTGACAGCGTCAACAATTTCCGCGAGATCGTTGATGTGCTGGGGGCCAAACAGCAAGCCACCGGCATGAAGTTGCTGTGGGGTACGGCCAATCTGTTCAGCCATCGCCGTTTTATGGCAGGTGCCAGCACCAACCCTGACCCCGAAATTTTTGCTCTGGCCGCGCTGCAAGTCAAAGAAGCCATGGATGCCACCTTGAAGTTGGGTGGCGAAAACTATGTGCTGTGGGGTGGCCGTGAAGGCTACGAGACCCTGCTCAATACCCGTATCGGACAAGAGCTTGACCAAATGGGCCGCTTTATGAACATGGTGGTGGAGTACAAGCACAAGATCGGCTTCAAGGGCACGATTTTGATCGAGCCCAAGCCGCGTGAACCGTCCAAACACCAATATGACTTTGACACGGCCACGGTGTATGGTTTTCTGACCCGCTATGGGCTGGAGAAAGAAATCAAGGTCAATCTGGAAGCCAACCACGCCACGCTGGCGGGACACAGTTTTGAGCATGAAATTGCCAGCGCCATTGACCTGGGCATTTTGGGTTCGATTGACATGAACCGGGGAGACATGCAGTGCGGCTGGGACACTGATCAGTTCCCCAACAGCATCGCTGATGTGGCACTGGCGCTGTACCTGATTCTGCAAGACGGTGGCCTGGCCACCGGGGGCATCAACTTTGATGCCAAGGTGCGCCGCCAATCGCTCGACCCGCAAGACTTGTTCCACGGCCATATAGGCGGTATGGATGTGTCGGCGCGCGGGCTGTTGATCGCCGAGAAAATGATTCAGGATGGTCGCTATGCGCAGCAAGTCAAAGCGCGTTATCAGGGCTGGGAAGAACCATTTGGTAAGGATGTGCTCCATGGCAAATTGGGGCTGGAGGCAGTGGCCGCCCGGGTGCTTGAGCGCAACACCGACACCCGCCCGGTGTCGGGTCGCCAGGAGCAATTGGAGAATTTGCTCAATAGTTTTATCTAACTGGGATGGTTTCAAAGCCCCGAAGGATGAAAGAAGGCGGTCATGCCGGACCCGATCCGCAATCCATGCAGTCCGAAGTCATGGATGCCGGGTCGTAGTCCGGCATGACAACCTTGTTCTTTCATGGTAACTAAGATAACAGTCATGCTTTCTTGGTAACTCTACGAACTTTGTGACATGCAAACTTTGCAACATTTTTTGAGCACCTTTTTTGCCTTCAAGGTGTATGTGATGCTGCCCATCATTATTTGCATCATTGCGCTGGCCGTTCGGCTACCACTCAGACAAGTCATTTTGAGCACGGTCAGCTTGGCCGCCGGCTTTGCCGGGGTGTTTATTGCGTTCAACTTTTTTGTCGCCAATATCAGTCCGGCAGTGCAGCAGCTCAGCAGTGTGCGGGGGCTCAATTTTCCGGTGCTTGATGTCGGCTGGCCTCCGCTGGCGGCCATCACCTGGGCCTCGCCATTGGCTGCGATATCGATTCCGCTGGTGTTGCTTGCCAATCTGCTGATGCTGGGGTTGGGTTGGACGCGCACCATCTACATCGACATCTGGAACTACTGGCACTTTGCCTTGATCGGCGCGCTGGTTCTGGCCACCTCGGGCAGCATGGCGCTGGGCTTGTCGGCCACGTTGTTGATCGCCGTTTATTGCTTCAAAATGACCGAATGGAGTGCCCCCGATGTGGAGCGCGAAACCGGTCTGGTGGGTATTTCAGCCTCGCCGGTGTCGGTCAACGGCTTGCTGCCTTACACCGTGTGTGTTGATTGGTTGCTGGACCGTATTCCGCNNACTGCTCAACAAAGTGGTCTATAACCCGCATTGTCAACCCACTGCAGCCACTCCAGCGGCCCCTGCCAGCGGTCTGGACTTGCTGGGCGAACCGATGGTGATTGGGGGCTTGATGGGGCTGGCCCTGGCGGTTGCGGCAGGTTATGCCATTGGCCCCACGCTGGAACTTTCTGTCCACATTGCCGCCGTGATGTTTTTGTTGCCCAAAAGTGCCGGTCTGATTGGCGAAGCGATGATGCCCATCACGGTGGCGCTGCGTGACCAGGTGACGCGGGTTTTCCCGAAGCGCCAGAACTTGATTGTGGCGATGGACACCGGCTTTTTGATGCACCACAAGTCGGTCATGGTGACGGGTTTGATCCTGATGGCGCTGGCGATTGTGATTGCGTTGATCTTGCCGGGCAACCAGGTGTTGCCGCTGGGCGATTTGCCCAACCTGCTGTCGGTGATGTCACTGTCGGTGCTGATTTTTCGTGGCAATGTGTTTCGGGCGGTGCTGGCGGGTATTCCGGTGATCATCACGTTTTTGTTAATCGCTTCCAACATGGCCCCCTTGTATACCCAATTGGCCATTCAGGCACCCGCGTTCAATTCAGCGGGCCTCGGGCAAATCACCGCCTTTACTGATGGTGGTCATCAGGTGCGTTATCTGATGTATGCGCTGTACCAGGGGCAAGCTTGGTCGTTTGTGGCGCTGGTGCTGTTGTTGGCCGCAGGAGTGCTGACCCAACGCCGGTTTCGCAAATTGACTAAAAAACAGGAGTGATATGAATCCCCTTAATAAAGTGCAATGGGGCGTGCTCAGCACCGCCAAAATCGGCCTCGAAAAAGTCATCCCGGCGATGCAGCAAAGTCCGTGGTGCCACATGGCGGCGATTGCGTCACGTTCGTTACCGCAAGCCCAGGCAGCCGCTCGCAAACTGGGCATTGATCAGGCCTATGGTTGCTATGAAGCGCTGTTGGCTGACCCGCGTATTGAGGCCATCTACAACCCCTTGCCCAACGATATGCACCTGCACTGGACTTTGGCCGCGGCCCGCGCAGGCAAACACGTGCTGTGCGAAAAGCCCTTCACCCTGAATGCGTCTGAAGCCGCACAATTGCGCGAAGTGGGCACTCAAGTGCACATCATGGAAGCCTTTATGGTGCGCTTTCATCCACAGTGGCAGCGTGCGCGTGAGATGGTTCGCAGCGGTGCGTTAGGCCAGTTGCACACCGTGCAGGCGTTTTTCTCGTACTTCAATCGCCAGCCTGACAACATCCGAAACCGGCTGGACGCGGGTGGTGGCGCGCTCTACGACATTGGCTGCTACTGCGTCACTGCCGGGCGGTTTTTGTTCGAGGCCGAGCCGCTGCGGGTGCTGGCCTTGATTGAGCGTGATCCGGACTTTGGCACTGACCGTACTACCAGTGCACTGGTTGATTTTGGCAACGGCCGCCGTCTTGACTTCACCGTGTCAACCCAGTCCACACCGTACCAGCGGCTGCACGCAGTAGGCACCGAGCAGCGGCTGGAAATCGAGATTCCGTTCAACGCACCGCAGGGCCACAGCACGCGGATCTTTATTGACAATGGCCAACAGTTTGCTGGTGCCTCTGCGGTCACCGAGACCTTTGCCCCGTGCGACCAATACACACTGCAAGGTGAGGCATTTTCACGCGCCGTGCGGGGTGACATCGCTTTGCCCTACGGTGTGGACGATGCGGTTTTGAATATGCGAGTGCTCGATGCGCTGTACCGCTCGGGTCAGAGCCAGGCTTGGGAAGCGGTCGATGCCGGTTGACTCACACCCGGTGATCTGGCTGCACCATGCAGGCCAACATTTGGGCTTGGTGCCAAGTTTGGGCGGCGGCGTGGCGGCTTGGCAGATCGACCCCTTCAACGACCCGCCGGATGCTGAGCAACTGCCGCTCCATCTTTGGCGACCTTGGGCCGGTGTCAGTGACTGTTACACGTTGGCTTGCATGCCCCTGGTGCCGTGGTCCAACCGCATCAGTGGCGGCGGCTTTGAGCACCACGGTGTTGCCTACCCGCTGACCCCCAACCGCTTGGGCGAGCCGTACCCGATTCATGGCGACGGTTGGTTGCAGCCGTGGGGTCTGAATCAACCGGCACCCGACACGCTGGAGATGACGCTTAAGGCCCGGGCGTTTGGCGCTGGCCCTTATCACTATCACGCGCTGCAGCGCTTTGTACTGATACCAGGCGGTATGCAGCAGACGCTGGAAGTCATCCACATGGGCGAACAGCCGTTGCCCTATGGCCTGGGTATCCACCCCTGGTTTGAGCGCACACCCAGGGCGCAACTGAGTGCTGCCGCACAAGGCGTATGGCTCAGTGGTGCAGACCGGCTGCCGACCCGGCACAGCACAGAATTTCCGGCTGGCTGGGACCCTTGCCAGGGACTCGATTTGAGCGGCACTTTGATTGATAACGCCTACACCGGCTGGTCGGGGCAGGCCCGTATCGTCTGGCCCGAGCGGCAGTTGGCGTTGACAATGGTGGTGCAAGAGGTTCAAGACCGGGGTCAGAATGATGGTTTTTTTCTGCTCTACCGGCCCTCTGCGCAGGACTTCTTTTGTGTTGAGCCGGTGACGCATCCGATCGATGCCTTTCATTTGCCGGGGTGGCCGGGTCTGAAGCTGTTACACCCTGGTGAGAAGTTGGCCATGAAGGTGCAATGGCGATTTGAGCCGTTGTGACAAGTTTTATGCCCGACCGGGCTGATGTGAGGAGACCACGGTGAAAATTTGTGTTTTGGGTGCCGGTGCCCTGGGTTGTGCCATTGGCGGTGTGCTGACCGAAGCTGGCAACGAAGTCTGGTTAGTCAACCGCAACGACGATCAGGTGCAGGCCATGTGCCACAGCGGGCTGATTTTGCAAGATGGCGGCATCGACCGCACGGTGACAGTCCATGCGGCTACCAGTGCCGCCCCAGTGGGTGTGGCAGAGCTGGTGATGGTGCTGGTCAAGTCGTACCACACCCATGCCGCCATGTCGGCTGCCATGGCGCTGCTCGGGCCCGACACCCTGGTGCTGTCATTGCAAAATGGCTTAGGCCATGAGGACGAACTGGCCGCCCTGGTGGGCCGCGAGCGGGTGCTTGCCGGGAAAACCTATGTCGGTGGCACCCAGTTGGCTCCTGGTCATGTGATGATGGGTACGCATGGCAAAGACACGCATATTGGCGAACTTGACGGCCGGGTGACCGAGCGTGTGCAGCGCATTGCGGCGGTGTTCAATGCGGCGGGGCTGGAAACCACGGTCAGCAACAACATCATGGGCACGATCTGGGACAAGCTGCTGATCAACGTGGCCACCGGCGCGGTCACCGGCATCACCGGTTTGGACTATGGTGACTTGTACCAGCAACCTGCGTTGGAGGCGACCGGGGTGGCCGCTGTCGCCGAGGCGATGGCGGTGGCGCACGCCAGTGGGGTGGTCTTGAGCATCACCGAGCCGCGCCAGGCCTGGCTGAAAGCGGGCGCAGGTTTGCCTCATGCGTTCAAGACCTCGATGCTGCAAAGTCTGGAAAAAGGCGCACTTACCGAAATCGATTTTGTCAACGGTGCCGTTGTGCGTCAAGGGGCCAAGGTCGGTGTGGCAACGCCTGTCAACCAGACACTGGTGGCGTGTATCAAAGGTATTGAGCATCGTCTGACGCGGCAACGTCAACCCACTTAACGTGAAAGAGCAAAGTTGCCATACAGTCTTGTTCTTTCACGTTTTAAAGCCTTGCTGCTTGCTGCTTGCTGTGCGGTTGATGTAGCAGCCTATACTGCAAGAATGAACGAACTAGTCCATTCTGTCGAAGTCAAGTTACCAGCCCCTGCGCGCGAAACCGGGCGTACCAACGACCCCGCGCGCACCATGGCAGGCATCCTGGAGATGGCCACCCAGGAGTTTGCCGACAAGGGGCTCAGTGGTGCGCGCATTGATGCCATAGCCGCGTCCACGCTGACCAGCAAGCGCATGATCTACTACTATTTTGGCAGCAAAGAAGGTTTGTATATTGCGGTGCTCGAGGAAGCTTACCGCCGTGTGCGCCGCATTGAAGCGGAGCTGCATCTGAAAGACCTGGCCCCTGAGGCCGGATTACGCCAGTTGGTCGAGTTCACTTTTGACCACCACAGCGGCAACGAAGACTATGTTCGCCTGGTGATGAACGAAAACATGGCTCGCGGGGTTTACATGGCGCAAAGCAAGCACATGAAAGAGCTGAACGTGCCGGCCATTGCCGCCATTCAGGATTTGTATGACCGGGGTGTGGCACAAGGCATATTTCGACCCGGACTCGATGCCATAGACATTCATGCGTCGATTTCAGCGCTGACGTTTTTTAATGTCTCTAACCAGCACACCTTTGGCCTGATCTTCAAGGACGGGGTGGCCGCACCCGATGCGCAGTCGGTGCGCAAGCAAAACATTGTCGAGATGGTGGTGCGCTACGTGAAAGCGTGAAACCATCTGCAATGAATGCCTGTGCATCAACGCGCAAAACGCGTGATGGACTCGCAGGGGCGCGTTTCCAGATAGGTTGCTAATGCAATCCTGATGTCAGCAGTGTTACGCTGATGCTCCATGAAGAACTCCACGCCACCTGCCACCCACGTGTCCAATCAGACAAGCTGGGCAATTGTGGTGTTGCTTCTTGCCATTGCCACTGCTGGTGGCTATCTGCTTGATCACCATATTTCTCTGACCAGTCAAGCCATGGTTTATGTATTGGCCGTGGTCGTTGCATCCTACTGCTTGAGATGGCAGCAGTCCGTGGGGTGTGCAATAGGTGCGGTCACGGCCTTCAATTTCTTTTTTGTCCCGCCACGCTGGACATTTGAAGTTGACAGCCAGGAACACTTGATTGCTCTGTTTACCATGCTCTTGGTCGCACTGGTCATCAGTCATCTGGCTGCCCGGTTGCGTCGGGAAACCGAGATGGCCCAACTCAACCTGCGACGAGCAAGTCAATTACAAGTGCTGGCATCTAACCTGGCGGATGTAATTACATCTGACGAAGTTGTAGGGCTGGGTCAAAACGCCCTGGATTCAGCATTTGAAGGGCCATGCGTGATGGCGCTGCGGCATGGTGACGATGGACTTGACCTTCCAGAGACATTGTCATCGAACGATGCCGATGGAATGCGGTGCTGTTTGCGTGAAATGGCTGTTCTTGGCCCTGGCACTGGACGATGGCCTGGACTAAATGCCTGGTTTCTTCCCTTGGGCAATAAACCGAACGTGAACGGTGCAGTCAGCATTCAGCCCGCAATAGCCAGTGATACCACTGGACGAGAACACGCCCAGGCGCTTTGCGCCCTGCTCGGTCAGGCATTACAACGCCTGCGTCTGACCCAAACCATGCAAGCCGCGCAAAGCGAGGCACAACGCCAGCAACTCCAAAGCACTTATCTTGCAGCGATTTCTCATGATTTACGAACCCCGCTTGCAGCCGTGGTGGGTGCCGCCTCGTCATTGCAGACCCAGCGTGACAAGCTCAGTCTTGAGGAACAAGACCGATTGCTAGGCAGCATCGTCAGTGAGGCATCCTACCTTTGCACCGTGACCGAAAACACCCTTCAGATGGTTCATCTGGCCAACGCGGCGCAGGACATCAAGCGTGATTGGGAGTCGATGGAAGAGATCGTCGGTACGGTTTTATCCCGAATCCGCCAGCGTGATCCCGCTCGCCGCATCAAATCCAGGGTCCCTGAAGGGCTGCCACTGATCAAGGCCGATCCGGTGCTGCTGGCGCAACTGATTGGCAACTTGCTGGACAACGCCCTCAAGTACAGCACCGACGCGATTGACTTGACCGTCAACGTGACCGATCACATTTTGCAAGTGGCTGTTAAAGACCGCGGCAATGAGATTCCCCAAGAAAAATACGCCAGTATCTTTGAGCCCTACACCCGCAATGATTTGTCGGGTCAACGCGGTGCTGGTTTGGGTTTGGCGCTGTGTCGTGCCATTGCATCAGCTCATGGTGGCAGCTTGACCTTGCGCCGCAGAAGCGGCGGCGGCAACAGCTTCACGTTTGCAATGCCTATGGATGTGAAGCAACCTGAAAGCCTGCCGCTATGACTTTGCGTGTCCTTGTAGTGGAGGATGAACCTGAAATTCGGGCATTGATCAAGTCCGCACTGACTGTTGAGGGGTTTGATGTCAAAACCGCTGTATCGGTCAGCGAAGCGAGCGCGCTGCTGCGTCATGCCTTGCCAGACATTCTGCTGCTGGATCTGGGTTTGCCTGACGGTGATGGTGCGGTACTGGTCCAGCAGGTGCGCAAGCACCACGCCCTGCCGATTCTGGTGGTATCAGCACGGCATCAAGAGGCGCAAAAAATTCAACTGCTGGATGCGGGTGCAGATGACTACCTGACCAAACCATTCAGCGTGGCCGAACTGCTGGCCCGAATTCGGGTAGCTTTGCGGCATCGAGGCACGGCGATGGCCGCCGCCGTTACTGTGCACGAACTCGATGATTTACGGGTAGATCTCACTCTACGCACCGTTGTGAGTCGGGAGCGGGAACTGCATCTGACACCCACCGAGTTCAAATTATTGGCCCGACTGGTTCGCAGTGCCGGTCGTGTCGTCACCCACCGGCAACTACTGACCGATGTTTGGGGTGCAGAATTCACCGAACACACCCACTACCTGCGCCTGTACATGGGCCAGTTGCGTGCCAAGATCGAAATTGAACCGGCTGAACCCAGGCACTTACTGACAGAAACTGGCATCGGCTACCGGTTGGCTGTTTCCTGAAACAACCGTCCTTATGCGTTCCTGATGCGTCAGGACGGACAGTGCGGGCTTGTTGACTCACAGCGACCCGATATGAATAAAACTGCCAGCCGTGAAAGACTTTCAGCACTGACCCTGGGTGCCATGGGTGTCGTCTATGGTGACATTGGTACCAGCCCCCTGTACACCATGAAAGAAGTGTTCAGCCCCGCCACCGGCATCCCGCTGGATGCAGAACACCTGATTGGCGCGGTGTCAGTGATTTTCTGGGGCTTGATGATGGTGGTCACGCTCAAGTACGTGCTGCTGATTTTGCGTGCTGACAATCGGGGCGAGGGAGGCATCATGGCCTTGACAGCCCTGGCCGTCGAGGCTGCAGGCACCCACCCCACAAAGCGACTGATATTGCTGCTGCTGGGTGTTTTTGGTGCGGCCCTGTTTTATGGCGACAGCGTGATCACCCCGGCGATTTCGGTACTCAGTGCGGTGGAAGGGCTGGAGGTGGTGACACCGACACTCAAACCCTATGTCTTGCCAATTTGCGGTGTGGTGTTGATCGCACTGTTTGCTGTTCAGCGGTATGGCACTGGGATGGTCGGCAAATTGTTTGGCCCCATCATCGTGGTGTGGTTTGCCGTGCTGGCGATGTTCGGTGCGCTTCAAATTGCCCAGCAACCGACCATTCTGACTGCGCTCAATCCGGTCAACGCAGTTCAGTTCCTGGCAAGCCAGGGCTGGCATGTGTTTGTCGGGGTCGGTGCCATTGTGCTGGCTTTTACCGGGGCAGAGGCGCTGTACGCCGACATGGGTCACTTTGGAAAGCGTCCGATTCAGTTGGCCTGGGGTGGTTTGGTATTGCCTGCGCTGGCGATCAACTACATGGGCCAGGGCGCACTGCTGATGCGTGACCCTACGGCCATAGAAAACCCGTTTTACCGACTGTTTCCTGCCACATTGCTGATTCCGGCGGTGGTGCTGGCAACCTGCGCCACAGTGATTGCCTCACAGGCCGTCATTTCCGGTGCCTATTCCATGACCAAGCAGGCGATTCAGTTAGGGCTGCTGCCGCGTATGGCGGTGTTGTACACATCGGCCAAAGAAGCCGGACAAATTTATATACCTGAGGTGAACTGGTTGCTGTTGGCCGCGGTTTTGCTGGCCGTGGTGGGTTTTGGCAGTTCTTCTGCAATGGCCGCAGCCTACGGGATTGCCGTTACGGTGACCATGTTGATTACGACGTTACTGACATTCTTTGTGGTGCGGTATGCATGGCATTTCTCATTGTCGGTATCCATCGCCGCAACCAGTGTGTTTTTGGCATTGGATTTGCTGCTGGTGGTGTCCTGTGCGATCAAGTTTTTTCAGGGGGGCTGGTTTCCGCTGGTGCTTGGTTTTGCCATCTTCATGGTCATGGCAACCTGGCGGCGTGGGCGTGAATTGTTGATTGAGAGTATTCGAAGAGATGATCCTGAACTGTTGCCGTTTATCACAACGTTGTCTGCTGACAATGTGCACCGTGTGTCGCGC
>CXWL01002439.1_pt1 | contig 13394 bp, 8 predicted proteins | sample 590931 | NCBI WGS metagenome assembly CXWL01 (sample SAMEA3498368, study PRJEB10139) | groundwater metagenome | biome: water well; material: biofilm material | place: Germany | collected 2015-04-27 | reverse complement strand
CGCGCGGTCGTGGAAGGGGTGGAGCTGGGCGCGTACCGCTACGACCGCTGGCGTACCACCAACAAAGACGAGAAGGCCGCGGCGCGGGTCGAAAAGGTCTCATTGCTGCTGCCCGACGGTCAAAAGAAGGAAAAGACCTTCGACGCCGTGGTCGAGCTCTCGCAGCGCATCGCCAAAGCCACCAACTGGGCGCGCGATCTGGTGAACGAGCCCGCGGGCACGATGACGCCCAGCATTCTCGCCAATGAAGCGAAGAAGATGGCCACCGAAGTGGGCCTCACCATCAAGGTCGGCGACCGCAAAGAAATCGACAAGCTAAAGATGGGCATGTTCGTCGGCGTCACTCAAGGCAGCCTGGAGGAACCCCGGCTGATTCAGCTCACCTACACACCCAAGAACGCCGAGCACGCCGCGCGGCACCCGGTGGTGCTGGTGGGCAAGGCGATTACCTTCGATTCGGGCGGCTTGTCGCTGAAGACCGCCGAAGGCATGGTGGACATGAAGACCGACATGGCCGGGTCGGCGGCCGTGCTCGGAGCGATGAGCGTGATCGCCCATTTGGCGCCCCCCTTCCCCGTGCATGCGATCATGGGCGCCTGCGAGAACATGCCCTCGGGCAACGCGTATCGGCCTGGCGACGTCTTGGTCTCGCGGCTGGGTAAGACGGTGGAAATCACCAACACCGATGCCGAGGGCCGTTTGGTGCTGGGCGACATGCTCAGCTACGCCAACGAGCTCAAGCCGGCGTTGCTCATCGATATCGCCACTCTGACCGGCGCCTGCATGATCGCGCTCGGTCACTATCTGGTGGGGGCCTTCGGAGACGACGACCAGGCCGTGTGGGCGGTGCTCGAAGCGGCGCGGCAATCGGGCGAAGAGTTCTGGCGGCTGCCGATACCCGAAGCGCAGAAAGATGCCCTGCGTTCAGACATCGCCGACATGAAGAATTCAGGTGAGCGCTATGGCGGAGCGATCAACGGCGCGGTGTTCTTGGAGGAATTCGTGGGCGAAACGCCGTGGGTGCACCTGGACATCGCCGGGCCCTCGCAGAGCCCGAAGGAGCGCGGCTATTTCGGCAAGGGAGCAACTGGAGTCGGGGTGCGCACCTTCGTCGAGCTGATTCGCCGGCGCAGCGCCGAGATGGAACACGCCGCCAGTCCCGCGGCGTAAGCCGACGGCGGGGTGCGGCAGGGCCGGGAGAACCGGGGGCGCGTTCATGAGCACGTTTACATTCAGCTCATGAACATGTACCATTTTCCATCATGTCTCATCCGCTCCAAGTCTATCTCGACGACAGTGAGTTCAACACGCTGACGGCGTGGGCCCAGGCGCGCGGCTGGACGTTGTCTCAAGCGGTGCGGGTCGCTTTGAAGGCCCTCACGCGGCCCGCCCATGAAGAAGACCCTCTCCTCGCGGCCAGCGGCATGATCGAGGGCCTTCCCCCCGACCTGAGCGCACGCTTCGACGCATATCTGGGACTCTCGTACGTGGCCGAGCCCCGAGTTCCGTATGGTCAAACCAAGCAAAAGCGACGCACCCGCAAGCCTGTTCGTCGATAGTGGCGCCTGGCTGGCGTTCTTCAGCGCGCGTGACGGCCACCACGCCGAGGCTGACCGCTTGGTGCGCGAGGCCTTCGCGCGCAAGATTTCGCTCTTCACGACGAATCTGGTGCTGGCCGAGGTTCACCGGCTGCTTCTTTTTCGCGCGGGCATTCGCCCAGCAGCCGTGGCGCTGGAGCGAATCGACATGAGCGCCAAGGTGACCGTGCTGTACACCGATGCGTCAACGCATCGAGAAGCGCGATCGTGGCTGGCGAAATTGCACGATCAGGTGATCAGCTACACCAACGCGACGAGCTTCGCGGTGATGAAAGCGAAACGTTGTCAGCACGCGTTGAGCTTCGACCATGATTTCGTGATCGCGGGTTTTACGCTCTGGGGCGGAACTCCCTGAGGCGAGTACTACCTAAGCAGCCTTCAACCGCAAACCCACCACATACACTTCCATGCTCTGCCCGCGTGTCGCTTCAGGCCGAACGATCTTCACGACCTCGAAAACCTTGCGCACTTCGTCTCGAAATTCCTCAAAGCCGCCGCCCATGAACAGCTTCGCCACGTAACTGCCGCCGGGCTTCAGCCGTTTACGCGCCACTTCGAGCGCCACTCCGGCCAGCGCCAAAGAACGGGCCTCATCGGTCGACTTAATGCCAGTGGTCTTGGGAGCCAAGTCAGACACGACACAGTCGTACGGCCCCGCGTAGAGCCCGAGCAGCTTTGCTTCGAAGTCGCTCGCCAGAACGTCGAGTACCGCGGTCTTCACTCCCGGCGCTTTGAGCGGTCGAATCGCCACGATGTCCACGCCCACCACCGTGCCGCTGGTTCCCACCGCGTTGGCAATCACCTGCAGAAAACCACCGGGAGCCGCGCCCAAATCGAGCACCGCCTGCCCCTTGCGGAAAAGCGAATGCCGTTTGGCGATCTCTTCGATCTTGAATGCCGAGCGGGCGCGCAACCCCTCGCTCTTCGCCTTCTTGAAAAAGTGATCTTTGGCTTTGTACGGCTTGTGCACTTACGGGCCGCCGGGCGAAACCGAATGGCTGCCATCGCCCGAGAGATCATCACCGTTCGCCGCGTTCTTCACCTTCTCGAAGAGCCTGATGTACCGCGTCACCGCGAAGTCTTTGATCTCGGCCTGCTTGATACGGCTCGCCGCCGGGCCCGAAATCAGCGCCTGAAACACCCGCTTCTTGGGGTTGCCCTTGTCCTGCGCCCACACCTGAATCGTGGACACAATCGGGCAGCTCTCTTGCGTCAAGGCCGCCGCCCACGCCGCTTCCCACGGCAGCTTCTCGGGTTCGGCGTTCAGCCACTGCACGTACCCCACCGCGTGCGCGGCGCTGGTATCGACTTCGATTTTGCCGATGCGGCCCGCGATCTCGCTCTTGGCGAGCGCTTCTTTGATGTTGGCCTCGCACTTGGCCTTCACGTCACCTTCGGCCTCGGCCTTCTCGATCGCCACCTGTAAGTCTTTCGCCTTGTACTTGGCGTCACGGGCAATCGCCGCCAGCCGGGCTTCAGGCTTCAGCTTCTGCACGCGCGGGTCTTCAAGCGCCGTTTTGTAGTGGTGCACCATCTTGAACTCCTCAGCCGTCAGCGCCACGGGTACCGAGGCGACGGCAGAGAGCGAAACCACCAGAGAGACGATCGATAGGAGACGATTCATGATTGCTCAAAAAACGAATATACCGGCACCATGCCGGGCTGTGGAAAGTGTGGAAAGCGACTCGACCTCGTCGCCAGTCAAGTCGGTCGCCGCGATGAGTGCCCTCATTGCGGTGCCGAGCTGCGCGCCTGTATTCACTGCCGCCATTACGACGTCAGTGTAGCCAAAGAGTGCAAAGAACCGTTTGCCGAGGTTCCCAGCGATAAAGAATCGGCGAACTTCTGCGACCTCTATCAAATCGGTGACGGCGCCCTACGTGCGGGCCAAGCGAGAGATGAGCTGCTGTCGGCCGCCGAGCAGCTGTTTAGGAAGAAGTAACTTACAGCCCAACCAATTTCCCGATGATTTCTTTCATCACTTCAGAGGTACCACCGCCGATGGTGAGCAGGCGTACGTCGCGCCACGCCCGCGCCACGTGGGTCTCTTCGATGTACCCCATGCCTCCGAAGAACTGCTGGCAGTCGTAGGCCACGCGCTGCGCCAGATCGCCGGCGAAGAGCTTGGCCATCGAGATCTCTTTGACCGGGTTTTCCTTAGCGTCGAACAGCTCGACCGCGTGGTAGGTCAATCGCTTCGCTGCCTCGAGCGCGGTCAGGTGCTCGACGAATTTGTGCCGCCACACTTGAAACTTGTTCAGCGGCTTGCCGAACGCTTCGCGTTCTTGTCCGTACTGCAAGGAATCTTGAATCATCAGCTCCATGCACCCGGTCGCGAGCAGCGCCGCTACCAGCCGCTCACCCTGAAAGTTGGTCATCACGTGGTAGAAGCCTTCGTTCTCTTTGCCGAGCACGTAGCGGGCCGGCACTTTGCAGTCTTCGAAGAAGAGAATCGCCGTGTCCGAAGACAGGTTTCCCACCTTGTCGAGCTTCTTGCTGACGCTGTACCCCTTCACGTCGGTGGGAAAGGTGAGCAGCGAAATGCCTCCGAAGCCGTCGCCGCCGGTGCGCACCGCCAGGGTGATGAAGTCAGCCCGGGTGCCATTGGTGATCCACATCTTCGAGCCGTTGATGACGTAGTCGTCACCCACCCGCTTCGCCGTGGTCTTGATGCCCGCCACGTCTGAGCCCGCGCCCGGCTCGCTCACACCTTGCGCCGCGATTTTTTCGCCCGCCAACGCCGGCGCCAAGAACTCGCGCTTCTGCTCGTCAGTGCCGATTTCGTTGATGATCGGCGTCGCCATCTGGCTCTGCACCAGCAGCGCCATGTTGACGCCGGCATTGCGGCTGCGCACCAGCTCTTCGCAGAAGGCCGTCACGTACCAATAGTCGAGGCCGCTGCCTCCGTAGGCCGGGTCATGGTTGATGCCCAAGAACCCCAATTCCCCCGCCTGCTTGAAAACTTCCTTGGGGAAAATGCCTGCCTTGTCCCATTCGAGCGCGTGCGGTGTGAGCTCACGCTCCACCCAGGCGCGAACGCTCTTACGAAACGCCTCGTGTTCCGCGGTGAAGAAGTTCGGCATCACGCGCCTTTGCTTAAGAAGCCGCTAATTCTGAGGTTGGCAGTAACCAAAGCCCGCCGGAGCCATGGCGATCTGCAAGCACAGCTGCGGCTTGGGAAACTGAATGCACCCTTGCATGCCCGCCGCCACGTCACAGTAGGCGTAGCAAAACCCGCGCTGACCCATTGCCAACCCGGCGCAGTGCAGCGCCCGCGGCTGTGCAAACCCGCCGTCTGTCACTTCGAAGCAGGCGGTGGCGTTCAAGCAGTCTTGCCCATCGAGCCGCACATCAGACGGAGGTGCGCAGTACGCCGCTGGCGTGGCCGCGATGGAATCGAAGAAGCAGTAGGTGCCATTGGGGCAGTCGGGGCTGCGGGGGTCGCACGGGCGCCGGCAGGCCTGCTGCGAGGGGTTCGACACGCAGACGTCGGCCGGGTCAGTCATCGTCGCCGCTTGGCACACCGTGCCACCGCGGCCGCCGCACTTGCACTTGCCGTCTTCGGGGTCACAGCTAGTGCCGCCGCTGCAAATTTTCGGGCCGCCATCGGTATTCAGACACTGCTGGCCGCCTTGGCATTGCAGCGGAGGGCCGAGCGCGCAGATCTGAACCGCGGCACACGCCGGGCCGCCGGGGCCGCCACACTTGCACTGGCCGTCAACGGGGTCGCAGAGGGTGTTGCTGTTGGGAGCACAGGTGACCTGCAGGCACGCGTTGCCAGGCCGGCAGACCTTGGCGGTCTCGGCGCACCCCCCGTCGGTGCCCATCGGGCACTGGCAAGACTGGCCGCTCGAGCACCACGCGCCATTGCACTTACAGATGCCGTCGGTCGAATCGCATTGCGTGCCGCCCAGACAAACCGAGGTGGCGCAGACGTCAATCGCGCAGGTGGCCATGCCCCCGTCGCCAATGGAGCAGGTCTCGCCTTCCGCACAGGCGGTAGGGCCGCACAGGCACTTGCCGGTGGCGGTCTCACAGGTCTGGTTAATGGGGCACGCCACGTCGTTGCATGACACCGCCGGTTTGCACTTCTTGGCGGTAGGGTTACAGACTTCATCGGCGTTGCAGGCGATGCCGCCGGTGCCGCCGCACTTGCACTCGCCATCGAGCACGTCGCAGCTGGTACCGGGCTTGTCAGCGCAATCGATGCCCGCGCAGCGGGTCGACTGGCAAGTGTTGGAAATCGGGTCGCAGACGAAGCCGACTTGGCATTCGACGCCGCCCCGGCCTCCACACTTGCACTTGCCGTCTTCGGGATCGCACACCAAAGGTGAGTCGCAGCGAACGTTGCGCTCCTGGCACATGTTGCGACCGCCGCCGCTGCAGCCAAAGCCGAAGGCGAACCCGGCCAGGGCTCCGAAAGCGATGAAGGCGGGAATGCGCCGCGCCGATGAGAGACTCGAAAGGCTAGACATGTGCTGCGTTCCTTCTGCGGTTGCTGGTGCGCCGACTGCGAATCAACCAGCCCAGGCCTAAAAGCGCGCTTAAGCCTAACGGGTCGAAGGTGCCGCAGCCACAGCCTGCCGCGGCACCAAAGTCGGGCCGCACCCGTATCGACAAGCCACGCAAGTCTTGGCGGCCCAGCTCGTCAGTGACTTTGATCAGAAAGCTGTACGCCGCGGGCTCGATGACGCCATTGACCCGTTTGAAGGTCTGCTCGGGAGGAACGCCGGTGATAGTGCCGTCTTCCGCCAGCACCAACCCTGGGGGAAAGTCTTGCGAGGGGTCTCGCGGCGCACACTCGAAGTCATCGGTGTGGTTGGGCTTGGGCTGCATCACGCAGGGAATGGAGTACTTGAGGCCGGTGGCGTCTTTGAGGTTCACCGTCAGCTTCGCCCCGTAGTCGTGACCGACGAAAGCATCGGGCAACTCGGTGGTGACAATGGCCAGGCCTTCTTCGTAGCTGACCTGCATGAGCACGGTGGTGGAATCATCGGCTCCGGTGGTATCGGTCACCTTCAGCGTCAAGCGATACAAGCCCGACTGCAAAGGCACGCCGGCCAGAAACGCTTCGTTATTCATGCGCGGCTCGATGCGCACCCCAAAGCCTTCGGGGAACGCGGGTTGAGCTGCCCCGGGGGCCTCGGTCGGGTTCTCGGGCTCGCGGGCAAAGCGCGCCACCGCCCACTCATAGGGAGGCTTGCCGCCGACCGACTGCAGCTTATGGCTGTATTGTTTCTTCACGTAGCCCACCGGCAACCGCGATGTCGCCACGTGGAGTGAGGAAGGGTTCACCACTCTCACCGACATCTCTTTCGCCGCTTGGGCCCCGGCGGAGTCTTTGACGGTGACCGCGAACTTGAACACGCCTGAAGCCGAGGCGCGCCCCTCGACCAAGCCATCGGTGGCCAGTGCCAGCCCCACGGGTAATGGCGACCCTTCCTGCAACTTCCACACATAAGGAGGCTTGCCTCCCACCGCGATCAAGTGAGCCGAATAGGCACGCGAGAACTCGGCGGCGGGCAGGTCTTGGTCCACCACGGCCAGGGGCAAGCTGCCGTTGGCCACCTGCAAAGTGACCTCGGCGGTCGCTTCAGCGCCGTTGCTCGCCACCTTCACCGTGAAGCCGTAGGTCTTTGCCTGGGCAGGGTTGCCCGAGAGATCTCCCGACGACGAGAGCGTCATGCCCACGGGCAGCTCTCCGCCCGCGAGTGACCAGGTGTACTGGCCGTTGCCACCGGTGGCCGAGAAGTGCTCGTGGTAGGGAGCAAACTGCGTCGCCGCGCCCAGCGGAGGAGCCAGCACCAACAGCTCGCCGCGCGAGACGATCGTAGGGCTGGTGGCGCTCAAGCAATTGTTGACCCGGCTGATCTCGTCGAGGCCAAAAGTCGGCGTCGCAGTGGGGTCGTAGTTGACGCACACCCCCAACCAGTAGCGGCCAACCGGCAAGTCGGTTGGCAGAGCCACGATGTCGCTGCCCATGTCGGTGGTGTTCGCCGCCAGCCCGTCGAGCGTCTTCACCGGGTTCAACACCGTGTCGGACACGGTGACCACCGAGTGGTCCGACAAGTAATACGTGTACTTGAAGGGCCCCGCGGCGGCATTGCCGTAGTTGGCGAGGGTGCGGGTGACTGAGGTCATGTCTCCCGGCACCGCGGCGGCCGGGCCCGCGACCGCGGCAGCGAGCAGATCAGGCGCCGGGGTATTGACGGAGATCTGATTGGGCGAGCCAAAATTGTTGGTCTCTGACTGCTCGAGAATGACCTGGTCGGCATCGACCTGGGCGATCAAGAAATAGGGGCCCGGGGTGACGCTCAAGGGTACCGGCGCGGTCATCGTCGCCGTCACCTCTGCGAAGGGGTCGACCTCGACGGGCATCGAGTCCCCCAGGAGTAGGTCGCTGGCCTCGTAGGTGGCGTTGCTCGACAGATAGAAGCGCACGCTGACGTTGGAGGCCTTGTGCCCGCCCTGGTTTCGCACCACCGCGGTGCCGCGGTAGTTGACGCCCGAGTACCCCGCCTGATCGCCCGACACCGCGCCCAGTGAGAGGTCAGGCGCCAGGTAAAATTCGATGGCCTGGCCCGCAGGGTAATTGAGCGAGCCACACACTCCCGAGGTGCTGGTGGTGCAGCTTAAGCCCGCGATGCCGTCGTTGACGGCGCGCTGAATGCCCACTGACGCGCTGCCCGCCTGAGGCGCGGTCGGCCCGTAGGAAAAGCGAATGGCCTGCGTGCTCTCGAAGAGGCTGGCCTGAAAGCTGACCCGGGTGGTGGAACCCACCGGCAGCATGTTCACCCACTCGACGACGGCTTCGCGGCGCGGCGCGTTGCCCCGAATTTGGTACCGCACCGACGAAGGCGCGACGCCGATGCTGCCAAAACCGTCCCACCAGGGGGCGATGAAGCTCTGCGGGTAGAAGAACGACGAAGAATCGTTGTGGGGTATGCCCAAGTTCGTCGACGCCGAATCGTCTCCGGCGAAGAAGAGATAGCCATACGCCGACACCCCCACCGAGGTGGTGGAAAGGCCGTAGTAAGAGAAGCTGAACGGCAGGGTGATAGACCCACCGCTGAAGCTGGCCACGTTGGGCACCACGGTGCCGGTGGTGGCGATGGAAACGAAGGGCGAGGTCAAAGGCCCACCCAACTGGTACCCGGTGGCCTGTGCCAGCGCGCCCACGGGCACCATTACGCTTAACCCCGCCGCCAGCGCCCAGGTGGAACCGCGGCGTGCACCTTGCGCTTTACGCCGGCGTGAAACCGCCAAGGCCAATAGCCCTATCAACCCCAAGCCGAAGCTGCTGCCCGTGGTGCTGCAGCCCGCCTTCGCCACGTCACGTTCCACTTCCACAGTGAAGGCCCCCAGGCCGGAAGCGCCCGCGGCGTCTCGTGCTTCGACGACGAAGTTGTACGTGCCTTCGGAATTCTGATCAGCCACGGTTCCGGTGACATGGCCATCGCCCCCCATCGCCAACCCCGGTGGCAGGCCACCCGCGAACACCGAGTACTGCGCGACCACGGTGGGCCCTGCCGAAAGGCTGAAGTCCACCGTTTCACCGGGGCGCAGGTGCGAGGGCATATTGAGGGCGATGATCTTGAAGCGCGCCGGGTGCACGGTCATCACGAAGTCGGCGGTGTCTGAGCGCCCCTTCGCGTCTTCGACTTGCAGCGAGAACTGAAACGCTCCCGCCACCAAGGGTTTGCCCGAAAGCAACGCCACGTCTGATTCCACGGTGAGCGCCAGGCCATCGGGCAGTGCGCCGCCCACCAACGTCCAGCTCAAGGGCTTGGCGAGCGCGCTGCCGTCGGCGTTGCGCACCGCGATGTCGGCCAGGTAGTCGACATTGACGAGGCCATCAGGCACCACCAGGTTGGTGAAGACGATGGCTCCGGGAGCCACCAGGCGCACGTTGAGCTCACGCTGCGCGCGCGAGCCGAGCGAGTCTTTCACTTCGAGGGTGACGCGGAACACGCCTTCGGCCTGGCCGGCTTTGGGGTTGCCCGAGATCATGCCGTCGGCGCCGAGCGACAAACCGAGCGGTAGATTTCCGCCCGCCAGCTTCCATTGGTACGGTTTGACGCCGCCCGCGGCTCCCAAGCTGACGGAGTACGCGAGTACTGGCGAGTTCACGACCGGAGGCACCGCTTGCGTCGTCACCTGCACTTCAGCGGTGCTGGGCAACACGCGCAAGAGCAAGCGCGCCACGGCCTGACGGCTGGCATTCTGGACGATGACGTTGAAGCCATTGACGCCGACCTGGGTAGGCGTGCCGCTGACTAAGCCGTCACTCGAGAGCGTCAGGCCGGGCGGTAAATCGCCGCTGCCGGCTTCTAGAGTCCACGTGGACGGGCCCTGCTCGCCCATCGCCACCAGCCGAAAAGCGTATGGGCGATCAAGCACGGCGTCAGCGAGCTGCTGGGTCGAGACCCGCAGGCTCGAGGCGGCGACGTTCACCTGGTTGCCGGCCCAGGCGTTGTTCTGCTCGTCGAGCTCAGCCACCACCGCGTCGGTATCGACCAGACAGCCGACGTAATAGGTGCCCGGGGTCATCTGCGACGGCAACCGCACCAACTCGGTGGTGGTGTCGCTCTGCCCGATGCCCAGGGTGACTGAGCCATTGAGGCTGCTGGCGCCGTTGTTACCGACGATGGCGAGCGGCAAGTCATCGGAGGTGATGATCGCGTTCGCCGAGAGCACGAACTTGTACTTGGCTTCGGGGGCGGTGACGTTGCCCACGTTCTTGATCGTTCGGTACACGGGCACCACTTCGCCCACTGCGGCGCTGGCCGGTATTTCGAGCCGAGTGATGGTGAGATCGGGGGCCGGCGCGCGCAAGAGCACATAGCCGGGCACCTGGCCGTTGTTGTTCTGGTTGTTGATCTCGGTCACCACGCCAGTCCAATCGACGGCGGCGAAGATGAAGTAGTTGCCGGTGACGAAGGGCATGCCCTGGTCATTGTTGAGCGGCAAGATGAACGAGAACGTCTCGGTGCGGGTTTGCCCGGCACCCACCACCGGCACGGTGAAGTCGTGAGCCCGGGTGTCCGAGAGGAACGAGAGCGCCGCGTCGGTCGAAATCGCAACCGCCACGTTGAAGTTCTTGGCGTCGGCTCCGCCCGCATTGTGAATGCGCACCGACATCTGTACCAATTGACCCAGGTTGGCGACGCGAATGGGAGCGCCAGTGACGCCGTCGAGCAGATCGACGGCCTGGGCCACCAGTTCGGCCTGCTGCATGGTGATCTTCGCGGTCGAAGGCACGACGTTGTTCATCTCGTTGGCTTCGACGCGAATGTTCTGGGGGTCGACGCGCAGCAGGTAAAAGAACTCTCCTCCCGGCACGTTGCCGGGCACGGGGAAGGTCACGTCTTGCTCCACCGTCTCTCCGCCGCTGACGGTCTTGGTGCCGGTATGGAGCACGAAGTCATTGGTGCTGTAGGTGTTGTCGTTGGACAGCAAGATCTCGTAGGTGACGACTCCACCCGGGTCAGCGCCCTGATTGAAGAACTTGATGTGGCTGGTCATCATGTTGCCGGGGCCGCTGAGCACAGGCCCTGACACGGTGGAAGCGACCAGGTCCAACCCCTGAATAAAGGGCACGCTGGTGCTGCCGACGTTGTTAGTTTCAGACGCTTCCATCACTGCGCCGCCGGTGTCGGCCGCAATGAGCACGTAATATTGGCCGGTGGGTATCGCCATCGGGGTGGCTGCCGCGCCGCTGACCGGGGTGCTGCTGCTGGCAGCGACCGAAATCGCCGAGGCGGACGAAAACACCTGCACGTCGCCCATGCTCAAGGTCTGATCGCTCGAGAGAAACACCTTCCACGCGAAATTGTTGGCGGCGGTGAGGCCATAGTTCTCGATGGTGCCCGAGAAGTTGAAGGTGACGAGGCCCATGTTCGAGACCAGGTTCGAAATGGTGACCGCGGGCACCAGCAGATCGGCTTCGTTGGGCCGGCCAATGGTGAACAGGGTGTTGGCGGGCCAGTTGGTTTGACTGCACAAGGTCGACTGGCCCGAGCACGCCAGCAGCCCAGCGCCCGAGGTACCGTCGGCATTCTCGAGCCCCGCGCTGGCGTCAGAGGTCGACGAGTTGGGGAAATCGAGGCTGCCGTAGTGCACCTGAATCATGCCCGATGAAGTCAGGGTGACCTTCATGGTGACGTCGTACCCAAAGCCTCCCCATTCTTGCCAATCGGCCCATTCGATTTCGGCCTGGCTGGCGCCCAGCTTGTAGGTGACGCGGCCGGCGATATCGCCTTCCATGTCGGCGAACCAAGGAGCCAAGATGTTGTGGAACGGGGCACCGGCCAAGGGAATGCGGCGGGTACTCAAGCAATTGCTGGGGTGGGTGCAGGGAGCACCGAAAGTCAAGAAGCCGTTGGAGTCGATGTAGACGGTGCTGTAGGTCTGGCCGAAGTAGGGAAAGCTGAAGCCTAAGTTGAGCGCGAAGTAGCCTTCGTCGATAGCAGGGTATGTGTCACGGGGCACGAATTGGCTGGCGCTGACCACGGTGCCGCCGGTGATCGGCACATAGTTCTGCGCCACCTGCGAAATCTGAGGCACCTGTCCCCAGGAAGCCGCCGCGGAAAGCATGGCCGCGGCGAGGGCGCTATTTAGAAAACGCGTCTTCATCTTTGCGTGCCTCTCTTCAACTGACCTGAACGTCTAACGACATGCACTTTTACGAAAAGCCTTTGAGCAGCGAGACCTGCAGCTACGGCAGGCACGCCACCTGGTAGGTGATGGTCAACGTCTTGCCCGGCTCGGGTACGAACAGCGGCTCGAAGTTCACCGAGTTCGCCGCCGAGTCATACGTCCACACCTTGGCGCCGCTGGTATCGTTGGGGTCTAGGTGCTGGCCGTCGACTTTGACTTCGATGGGCACGCCCATCAGATCGGGGCGCGCGGTGAGGAAGAAGTTGGTGCGGTAACCGAAGGCGTTCTTGCCGATCTGTTCCAGCGACTTCGCCCAGTCAGGCGTGCAGATCTCTTCTTTGACGCCGTTGGTGGCCTGCACCAGCACCAGGTGCTTCGCGGGGTCGGTGAAGTCGTCGTAGCTGCAGTTGCCAGAGGGCACCGGCGCGAAGGGGCCGATCACGTTGTACGAGGACTGCGACGCACGCTGCAGCCCCTTAATGTTCAGCAGCGCATTTTGGTAGAAGCTGGTCGCCAGCGCCGATTGATCGCCGGCATCAGTCACCACCACCACGGCCAAGAAAGCATCAGCGCGCAACAGGCCCAGGTTTTCGTTGGTGATGATGGGCGCGGTGAGCGCCGCCACCGCGGGAGCGGCTGATTCTTCATTGCCACCACCCAAGCCGACCTTCACCTTGGCGCGGAACTTGTTCTCGACGTCAGGCGTGGTGGGAGTGAGCACTTTGGGGTTGGTGGCATCGCCGATGACGCGGCCGCCGTAGCGGTTCATGTCGGTGGTGGTGACGCCGATGTGGTAATCGACCTGCGCCGAAGACGCGTACTTGATGAACGAATCGAAGTTCAACGAGAGCGCAGTCTGCTTGTCACCCATCGAGCATGAGTCGTCGATGATGAGCAGAATGTCGGCCTTGGGCTTGGTGTCTTGCTTGAAGGTATCGGTGTTGATGCCCATGGTGTCGCCGGTACCGCGCAACGTCACCAGGTAGTCGACGATCTGCCCGGCCTGGGTCACCTTCAACAAGAAAGCGCCATTGTCCGCGCCGTAGTTGATCGGGTGGTACTTGATCGCGAAGCTGTTGGGCGTCGAATTGTTAGGAGTGATCATCGTGCCCGGCGAAATACCGGCCGAGCTCACCA
>CXWL01111911.1_pt1 | contig 13395 bp, 12 predicted proteins | sample 590931 | NCBI WGS metagenome assembly CXWL01 (sample SAMEA3498368, study PRJEB10139) | groundwater metagenome | biome: water well; material: biofilm material | place: Germany | collected 2015-04-27 | reverse complement strand
GCTTGTCATCCAGCCCGAAACCGAGCGGGCGGATCAAGTGCAATTGCGCCCCGGTGTTGGCGCACAGGCGGATGATGTTGCCGGTATTGGGTGGAATCTCCGGCTGGAAAAGGATTACATTAAACATCGGGCATTGAACATGGGGTCTTGTCAGTAACACAAAAAAAGGCTAACTTCCGCCTGCGATTGGGTGTGCGAACAGAAAACAGGCTGTAATAACAATACTCAGGGAAAACATTATGGCGCGTCCGGAAAAAGTTCGCCTCGGCGATTTGCTGGTGCAGCAAAAGCTCATTTCGCAGGAGCAGCTCATATTGGCGCTGGAGCAGCAAAAGCGTAGCGGGCGCAAACTGGGCCGGGTGCTGGTGGACAACGCCTTCGTCAGCGAAGACCAGATCTCCGAGGCGCTTGCCAGGCAACTCAATATTCCTTTCATCAACCTCAAATACTATAACGTCAAACTTGAAATTGTCCGCCGCTTGTCGGAGAGCCAGGCTCGCCGCTTCCGCACGCTGGCGCTGGAAGAGCGCAACGGCAAGCTGCTGGTCGGCATGGCTGATCCCACCGACCTGTTTGCCTTCGACGAACTTGCGCGCGTCCTGAAATACGACATCGAACTTGCGGTCGTTACCGAAGGGCAGTTGCTGGAAACCATTGATCGCGTCTATCGCCGCACCGAGGAAATCTCCGGTTTGGCGCGCGAGCTGTCCGAAGATCTGGGTGACGCTTATGTTGACTTCGCCGCGATGGGCGATACGGTGGGCCTTGAAGAGGCACCGGTGGTCAAGTTATTACAGACCATGTTCAATGACGCCACGCAGGTTCGCGCCTCGGATGTCCACATTGAACCGCAGGAAGCACGCTTGCATATCCGCTTCCGCATCGACGGCATGTTGCATCTGCAGACTGAGGCGGACAGCAAGATTGCCCCCGCGCTGGTGTTGCGGCTGAAGCTGATGTCGGGGCTGGATATTTCGGAAAAGCGCCTGCCGCAGGATGGGCGCTTCAATGTGCTGGTGCGCGGCCAGGCGGTGGACGTGCGCATCTCCACCATGCCCACGCAATACGGCGAATCGGTGGTGATGCGCCTGCTTAACCAGGGCGCCAGTTTTCTGACGCTGGATAAGCTGGGTATGCCGCCGGATATGCTCAAGCGCTTCCGCGAAATTATCCGGCGCAGCAGCGGCATGGTGCTGGTCACCGGGCCGACCGGCAGCGGCAAGACCTCAACGCTGTATGCCGGGCTGGCGGAGATCAACACCATCGACCAGAAAATCATCACCGTGGAAGACCCGGTTGAATACCGCCTGCCGGGCATCAACCAGGTGCAGGTGAACGAGAAGATAGACCTGACTTTTTCGCGCGTGTTGCGTGCGGCCTTGCGCCAGGATCCGGATGTGATCCTGGTGGGTGAAATGCGCGATGCGGAAACCGCTCAGATCGGCTTGCGTGCGTCCATGACCGGGCACCTGGTGTTCTCCACCCTGCATACGCGCGATGCCGCCAGCACCCTGTTCCGCCTGGTGGACATGGGAACGCCGAAATATATGGTGGCTTCCTCGGTGCAGGTGGTGCTGGCGCAACGCCTGTTGCGCCGTGTATGCGACAGTTGCAGCGAACCGCATACTCCCACTCCGCAGGAAATCGAATGGATGGAGCATGAAGGCATCCGCCGCGACCAGTGGGGCGCCATGCTGCACGGGCGCGGCTGCTCGCATTGCAACGGCACCGGTTATCGGGGNNGCCGCCCATCACGATGCCAACCATTTCATGCAGGCCGCGCACGAAAGTATGCGGGGCAAAACTTTGCTTGACCACGCGCTGGAGCAAATGAAGCAAGGGCATACTTCAGTGGCGGAAATCATGCGCATCAGCAACCAGGTGGAAGACTGAAAATGGTTTCCGGCAGGAATTTCTGATGGCTGTGTTCGCCTATAAGGGAAGAAGCGCGCGCGGCGATTTGGTGCAGGGCACTCTGGATGGTCCCGATACAGGCGCCATTGCCGACCAGTTGTTCCGCATAGGCATTACCCCTACCGAGATCAAGCCATCCGGTGGCGTGCGTATCNNAGAGCGAAGAAAATCGAGCCGCTGGATTTGATGCTATACAGCCGCCAGATGTACACCCTGCTTAAAGCGGGAGTACCTATCATGCGTGCGTTGGCAGGCTTGCAGGAATCTTCGCAAAACCCCGCTTTTGCCGCCGTTTTGCAGGATTTGCGCGAAAGCCTGGACAGCGGGCGGGANNGCGCCAACATCCAAAAATATTCTCGCCGTTCTACGTCAGCATGGTGCAGGTCGGGGAAATGAGCGGCACGCTTGATGAAACTTTCCTGCGCCTGTACGACCATCTGGAGTTTGAGAAGCAGATGAGCGAGAGCATTCGCGGCGCGTTGCGCTACCCGATGTTTGTGGTGGTGGCCATGGTGGTTGCCATCGTAATCGTGAACCTGTTTGTCATTCCGGCGTTTGTAAAAGTATTCGAAAGTTTCCACAGCGAATTGCCCCTGCTCACCAGGATGCTCATCGGCTTCTCTGGATTCATGGTGAATTTCTGGCCGCTGTTGCTGGCATTGACAATTGGCGCAGGGGTGGGTTTCCGCGCCTATATCAATACGCCGGACGGCAAGTATAAATGGGACAAGTACAAATTCCGCATTCCCATCGCCGGGAATATAATCTTCAAGGGAACGCTGGCGCGGTTTGCGCGCAGCCTGGCGCTGGCCTTCAGGAGCGGCATCCCCATCGTACAGGGATTGACTACGGTTGGCATGGTGGTGGACAACGAATTCATGCGCGCCCGCGTCGAGCAGATGCGTGACGGCGTCGAGCGCGGCGAAAGCATATTGCGCACCGCGCTGGCGACTGGCGTATTCACCCCGACGGTATTGCAAATGATTGCAGTGGGTGAGGAAACGGGCGATATGGATGGCTTGATGTTCGAGATTGCCGACATGTACCAGCGCGAGTTGGAGTACGAAGTGAAAACGCTCAGCCAGCAGATCGAACCGATCATGATTGTTGCGCTGGGTATCATGGTGTTAATTCTGGCGCTGGGTGTCTTCCTGCCGATATGGGATTTGGGCAAGGCAGCGTTGCACAAATAACAGGGCTGAGGACTGAAAAAAGGTATGAGGACGGAGGGCGCAGGACTGAGTAAAGGCAAAGGCAGGGGAGAGTGTTTTCCTCGCACCTCAGCCCTCCGTCCTCCGTCCTCAAAGGGCTTCACCCTGATCGAGCTGGCCGTAGTGATCGCCGTTCTTTCTGTTCTTGCCGGGACACTCCTTAACCGCGTGTGGTTTTATCAGGAACAAGCAGAAAAGACGGCGATGATCGAGGTTGCGGCTGCGATACAAAGCGCGCTGACCATGCAGCACGGGCGATTGTTGACGCGCGGCATGGAATCCGAAGTCACCGTGCTGGCGGCAGACAATCCGATAAAATGGCTGTCAAAACAACCGAACAATTACTCGGGTGAGTTTTATGACCCGACACCGCGTGCGGTTGCGCCGGGGAATTGGGTGTTCGATCTGAGGTCGAGAGAACTGATCTACGTGCTCGACCGCGCAGAATATTTCATTCCCGGCAAGGATGGCAACAAATGGGTACGTTACCGCGTCAACCTGATGTATGACACCGGCCCTGGAATCTCCGGCAAAAGCCCCAAAGAATTAGTTGGCTCCCTGTTCGAACCGACCGAGCATTATCGGTGGTTTGATTAAGCCGCAAATAAAAATCAAGAGGAATTTTCCCCTGTCGCTTCCCACAATCCCCCGCGTTCTTCAAAATAATTCTGTAACATTACGCCCGTAGCGCAGTTTCCGGATGACGCGCGAACTTTTTGAGAGGTTAAATATGAAAGGCAAAGCATGAAAATTCACGAGTATCAAGCCAAGGAAGTCCTGCGTCAGTATGGCGTGCCGACCCCGCGCGGGGTGGCATGCTTCAGTGTGGATGAAGCGGTGGCTGCGGCGAAGACGCTGGGCGGCAGCGTATGGGTGGTAAAGGCGCAGATTCATGCCGGCGGGCGCGGCAAGGGCGGCGGGGTGAAGGTGGCGAAGTCGCAGGACCAGGTGCGCGAATATGCGAGCCAGATTCTGGGCATGCAGCTGGTCACGCACCAGACCGGCGCCGAGGGGCAGAAAGTCAGGCGTTTGCTGATCGAGGAGGGCGCGCAGATTGTGAAGGAATATTACGTCGGCATGGTGATCGACCGCAGCAAGCAGCGCGTGGTGCTGATGGCGAGCAGCGAAGGCGGCATGGATATCGAGGAGGTTGCCGCGCACACGCCGGAAAAAATCCACAAGGTGTGGATCGACCCGGTGGCGGGATTAACCGATGTCGAGGCGGATGGTGTGTCGCGCAAGATTGGCATTCCCGAGGTGGCGCTGGCTCAGGCGCGCACCTGCCTGCAAGGCTTGTATAGCACCTTCGTGGAAAAAGATGCGATGCTGGCGGAAATCAATCCGCTGGTGCTGACGGCGGATAATCGTGTGGTGGCGCTGGATGCAAAATTCAATTTCGATAGCAACGCGCTATACCGTCGCCCGGAAATCGTCGCAATGCGCGATCTGGACGAAGAAGACCCCGCCGAAGTCGAAGCTTCTAAATTCGACCTCAGCTACATCTCGCTGGATGGCGATATCGGCTGCCTGGTGAACGGCGCGGGGCTGGCGATGGCGACCATGGATATCATCAAATTGTACGGTGGCAGCCCGGCGAACTTTCTTGATGTGGGCGGCGGCGCAAGCAAAGAGAAAGTCACCGAAGCGTTCAAGCTGATGTTGAAGAACCCGAAACTCAAGGCCATCCTGGTCAACATCTTCGGCGGCATCATGCGCTGCGATGTAATCGCGGAAGGCGTGGTGGCGGCGGCGCGCGAGGTACACCTGAGCGTGCCGCTGGTGGTGCGGCTGGAGGGAACGAACGTGGAACTCGGCAAGAAGATTCTGGCTGAATCCGGCCTGCCGATCATTTCCGGCAACGATATGGCAGATGCGGCGCAAAAAGTCGTGGCCGCAGCAAAGGGGAAATAAAAGATGTCCATACTGATTAATAAAGATACCAAAGTCATCACTCAAGGCATGACCGGCAAGGTCGGCCAGTTCCACACTTTCCATTGCCGCGCCTATGCGAACGGTGCGAATTGTTTTGTCGCCGGGGTGAATCCGAAGAAGGCGGGTGAGAATTTTGAGGGCGTGCCGGTTTATGCTTCGGTGATTGACGCCAAGAAAGCGACCGGCGCGACCGTCTCGGTGATTTACGTGCCGCCTTCCGGCGCGGCTGCCGCAATTGATGAGGCGGTGGAGGCCGACCTGGATCTGGTGATCTGCATCACCGAGGGCATTCCGGTGCATGACATGCTGAAAACGCGCTACAAGATGCAAGGCAAACGCACGGTATTGATCGGCCCGAATTGCCCGGGGCTGATTACGCCGGAGGAGATCAAGATCGGCATCATGCCGGGGCACATTCATCGCAAGGGGCGCATCGGCGTGGTGTCGCGCTCGGGAACCCTGACTTACGAGGCAGTCGGGCAACTTACTGCGCTGGGCCTGGGGCAGTCCTCTTGTGTGGGTATCGGCGGCGACCCGGTCAACGGCATGAAGCACCTGGACGTGATGAGGCTGTTTAACGACGACCCGGACACCGATGCGGTGATCATGGTCGGCGAAATCGGCGGCAGCGACGAAGAGGAATGCGCGCGCTGGATCAAGGGCAACATGAAAAAACCGGTAGTCGGTTTCATCGCGGGCATCACGGCACCCGAGGGCAAGCGCATGGGACATGCGGGCGCGATCATTTCCGGCGGGCAAGGGGGTGCGGAGGACAAGCTTGCCGTAATGGAAGAATGCGGCATCCACATCACGCGCAACCCGGCGGAAATGGGTAAAGTGATGCAGAGGGTGCTGAAGGGGTAATCCATGCTGGAAATGCTGAACTCCACCCAGTTCTGGGTGGATGTGTTCAAGATCATCATGATCGATTTGCTGTTGTCGGGCGACAACGCGGTGGTGATCGCGCTCGCCTGCCGCAACCTGCCGGAGGCGCAACGCAGGAAAGGTATCTTGTTCGGTGTGGGCGGCGCGATCGGGCTGCGCATCGTGCTGACTTTTTTTGCGGTGGGCCTGTTGTCGTTGCCTTATCTCAAACTGATCGGTGCGCTGCTGTTGCTGTGGATCGGCATCAAACTCATCATTCCGGAAGATGACCACGATGCGAACAACATCAAGGCCGATACGCGGCTGTTCGGTGCGATTAAAACCATCATCATTGCCGACTTTGTGATGAGCCTGGATAACGTGCTGGGTGTCGCGGCGGCGGCGCATGGCAATGTCGCGCTGCTGGTGTTCGGCTTGTTGGTGAGCATCCCGTTAATCGCGTGGAGCAGCCAATTGGTGTTGAAGCTGATTGATCGTTTTCCGCTCATTATTTATGCGGGAGGAGGTTTGCTCGGTTATGTCGCGGGGGAGATGCTGGTGAGCGATGCGATGGTGGCGCAGGCGATAGAGGATATGCCGCACGCCGTTCACTGGCTGCTTCCCGCCGGGTGCGCCGTGCTGGTGGTGGTGCTGGGCAAATGGCTGGCGGTACGCAAGGCTGCGGCCCTGCCGGTGGTGGATCTGCTGGACGAACAGGTCTCCGCGACTTCAGATAGCAAACATGGATAAGGCGGCAAAATGAAAATACTCATCCCTATAGACGGTTCCGCCAGCGCAGGCCGGGCGGTAGATCAGGTGATTGCAACCGCTGCCCTGCTGAAAGACGCCCCGCAGATTTATTTGCTGAACGTGCAGTGGAATATTGCTTCCGGCAACGTGAAGCTGTTCATCAATCAGGAAACCATCAATGACTATTACCGCGAGCAGGGCATGGCGGCACTGGCTTCAGCGCGCGCAAAGCTGGATGCCGCCGGGTTGGCCTATACCTACCACGTCAGCATAGGCACACCGGCAGAGGCCATCGTGCAGTACGCGCTGGAGATGCAGGTAAACCAAATCATCATGGGGGCGCACGGGCAGAGTGCACTGGCTAATTTCCTGCTGGGTTCGGTGGTGAGCAAAGTGTTGCATCTCGCTACTACGCCGGTGCTTCTTGTTAAGTAGTATTGCGCCTGAGTTAACGTGTGCGCCGCCGCATATGTCGTCCGACCTGGCCGCGCGAAGACCGGGGGCGCAGCGGAGTTATTCCTGTTGGGGGCGAGCCAGTATCAGATAGTGTGTGGTAAGCTGCTGTTCAAAGGCGGATAGATGACGCAGATCATGTTCCGCATCGACAAAGGCCACATGCCGACATATTGAGCAACAGGCTGGATGTGCCACCGTATGCGGTGGCAATCATCAACAAGGCGTTGGCAAAGAAGTTGGGGGAGGCGTTGCCGGACAGGCGCTGAAATGGCCGAGGCAATCCGCCGATGCGCTGCCAATCTGCCGTAACAGAGAGCGTGCAGGGACAGGTTATGAATATTCAGGATGCAATCGAGATAGCCAGCCAGACCCATTCCGGCATGGTACGGTCACACAACGAAGACAATGTGGCTTACGATGTTTCCTGTGGCTTTGCGGTGTTGGCTGACGGTATGGGTGGATATAATGCCGGCGAAGTTGCCAGCGGTATTGCGATTTCCGTGCTGTCCACCGAGGTTAATCATCGCCTGAAAAGCGTGCGCCCCGAAGGCAAAGATGACAGCGGGGAGCAAATGGGTGTGACGCTGCTGCGCGAAAGCGTGCAAAAGGCCAATTCTTCAATATTCAGCGCATCAATGGACCAGCCGCAATATGCCGGTATGGGCACTACGATCGTGGCCGGACTGTTTTATGACAACCGCGTAGCGGTGGCGCATGTGGGAGATTCGCGCATGTATCGGCTGCGCGGCGAAACCTTTGAGACCATCACGCGGGATCATTCGCTGCTGCAAGAACAAATTGATGGCGGGCTGATCAGCAAGGCAGATGCGCGCTTGTCCAAAAACAAGAACCTGGTGACACGCGCAGTCGGTATTGATTCCGAAGTTGCGGTGGAGGTGAATGTCCATGAGGTGCAGGTAGGGGATATTTATCTGCTCTGTTCTGATGGGTTGAACGACATGGTTGAGGATGAGGATATTGGCTCCGCGTTGCGGATGCTTCAGGCCAACCTGCCGCTGGCGGCAAGCCAGTTGATCGAGATGGCAAACGATAACGGGGGGCGCGACAACGTGTCCGTGATCCTGGTTAAAGTCAACGGCGGCTTCGCCGCACCGCGAGGCTGGCTGGTGAAATTGTTGTCCTGGTTTAAAAATTAAATCGCGGGGCTTGAGAAATATATTACGGGGATTGATGATATGGCGGCGAAACTGATACTTAGCATGGAAGGTGTGGTGCTGCGTGAATACGCTCTGGGCAAGGAGCGTATGACAGTGGGGCGCAAACCGCATAACGATATTGCAATAGACAATCTTGCTGTCAGTGGCGAGCATGCCGCAATAGTAACCATTCTCAACGATTCGTTCCTGGAGGACCTGGACAGCACCAACGGGGTGATGGTGAACGGCGAACCGGTCAAGAAACATTTCCTTCAGAACAATGACGTGATCGAAATCGGCAAGTACAAGCTGAAATACATGAACGAACATCAGGGTCACGCCACTGCGGCAGACTTTGAGAAAACCATGGTGATGCGCGAGCCGACGAAAACACAGCAGGCCAATGCGCCCAAGGCGGAGGGTTATGCGCCCGCGAAATCACAGGACAATTCTCGGGCCAATTATGTGACAACCGGGAAATTCGAAGCTTTACAGCAACCCGCGAAAGTTGCGCAACCCGCCGCAGCGCCTCCGCCGCCCAAGAAGGCTCCCGCGCCGCCAGGCGCCGCTGTTCAACAGGCCGCAGTGCAGATACTCAGTGGCCAAAACGCAGGCAAGGAGCTGGATCTGGTAAAGAACCTGACCACTCTGGGTAGGCCCGGCGTACAAGTGGTAGTTTTGACGCGCCGTCCGCATGGTTATTTCATTACCCACGTGGAAGGGGCAACTTACCCGGCAATCAATGGCAAGGCGATTGGCGAACACCCGCACCAACTGAATGACCACGACATCATCGAGCTCGCGGGCATCAAGATGGAATTCTATTTCAAGGATTAACGGCGCACCTGCGGGTTGTCGGCACACGGAAGGGATGCTCCAAATTAGTTTTGCCTTTCAGATAAAAAAAACGGCTGACCAAATATCCGGCAGGGCAAATAACCGGCAGACACAATAATTAGTCGGGATGGTTGAAGATGAAACTCAGAGTACTCGGTTGCAGCGGCGGTATAGGGGGCCATGCGCGCACTGCCTCGATGTTGCTGGACAACGACGTATTGATAGATGCGGGCACTGGCGTGGGTGAACTTAGCCTGGCCGAGCTGGGCATGATAAACCATGTATTCATTACCCACTCCCATCTCGACCATATTGCCTGTCTCCCATTCCTGGCGGACTGCACGGGCTTCATGCGTGACAAGCCGTTGACCGTCCATGCCACCGAGGCGACGCTGGAAATCATCAGACAACATATATTCAACTGGAAAATCTGGCCGGATTTTTCCCAGATTCCCAATGCAGCGCAACCGTGCATGCGCTACAACACCCTACGCATGGGGCAGACCCTGGAACTGGAAGGGCGCAAGATCACCGTGTTGCCAGCCAGCCATGTCGTACCGGCGGTGGGTTTCCAGATAGATAGCGGAACAGCCAGCCTGGTATTCAGCGGCGACACCACAACCAACGACGCCTTTTGGGTAGCAGTCAACCGCATCGCTAATCTGCGTTATCTTATAATCGAAACCGCCTTCTCCAACGCGGAAAAAGAACTCGCGCTGCAATCCATGCATTTATGCCCCAGTATGCTGGCTGAAGAGTTGCTCAAACTTGAACTCAATCCGGAAATCTATGTCACGCATCTCAAGCCGGGGGAAGTCGAATTGACCATGCGGGAGATCGGTGAATGCGTGCAGGGTTTCACCGCCAAAATATTGCAAAACGGACACGTATTCCAGCTTTAATAACTGAAGCGAATGGACACAATGAACGGGATGCTGGACATAAAAATGCTTGCTGCGCTGAAGCCGATTTCATCGTTCAGCCCGGCGCGCCTGCGCGAACTGCTGGACTATTGCCATCTGGAAACGATCACCCAGGGCCAGGATCCGTTGAAGCTGCACAGTTTCCATGGGCAGTCCGTTTATCTGCTGCAGGGCGAACTGGAACTGGAATATGAGGACGGCAATCGAGTCATTGTCCGCGCCAATTCAGAATGGGCCAAGCACCCGTTGGGCAAGCGCCAGCCCGAGATTATTCGCACCACCGCGCTGGCCGACATCCAGTTGCTGCGCATAGATGATAATGTGCTCGACACGATGGTGACCTGGGATCAATTCTCCCCGCACAGTGGCACCAAACCGATGCCTGAGGCGGAAGCGGTTTCCGATGCCTCCGCCAATGTAAAGCGCTGGATTAATTCAGGCATGTTCAGTGCGGAGTATCTTGAGAATGGCCCGTTTGCCCATCTGCCGCCAGCGAACATCGGGCAACTGATCAATTGTATCGAGGCGGTTGCGGTGAAGGCCAACGACGTCATCATCCGCGAGGGGGATGAGGGCGACCTTTACTACATGATAGAAAGCGGGCGCGCCCAGGTTACCCGCTTGGTGGATGGGGTCAACGTGTTGCTGGCGGAAGTCAAGGCGGGCGATGCGTTTGGCGAGGAGGCGCTGGTTTCGGGCGCGAGGCGCAACGCCACGGTAACGATGAAAACCAACGGCATGTTGTTGCGCGTAAAGCGGCAGGATTTTTTCAAGATGATGCAGGAGCCGCTGTTGCATCGCTTAAGCTATGAGGAGGCCGTAAAAAAAGTTGCCCGGGGTGCGATATGGTTGGATGTGCGCCACCCATCGGAATACCGCTACGATCAATTGCCGGGCGCGATCAACGTGCCGCTGAACGATATCCGCAAAGTGATTGGCGCGCTCGACAAGGGACGCACTTATGTTGCCTATTGCCAGAGCGGGCGGCGCAGCTCGGCCGCAACTTTCATCCTGTCGCAAGCGGGATATGACGTGTATGTACTGGAAGGCGGATTGTGGACAGTGCCCAAGCCGGAGGCGGTGAATTTGCCTGGCCGGGCGGGCACCATTGCACCGGAGGAATTACCGGCAAATAGTCGCCAGGGAGCAGCGGATGAATAGCGTGGCAGAAGACAAGCTGGCGCAAAGCAATTTTGGCGAGATGGAAGCGCGGCTGGAGTTCACCAGAAAACTGAATCACGTCACAAACAATATCCATGCCACCAGCAATATTGACGAGATCATGCTGGATGTCGGCAAAGATATTTGCGACCTGTTTAATGCCGACCGCCTTACCATCTATGTGGTGGGGGATGACAAGACTTCTCTGATTTCCAAGGTCAAGACCGGGTTGAACTCGTTCAAGGATCTCAAGCTGCCCATCGCCGAGCAAAGTATTGCCGGCTATGCCGCGCTGAATAAAAAATCGCTCAACCTCAAAGATGTGTACGACGAAAAGGAGTTGGCCACCTACGGCACGCGCCTGCGTTTCTTGCAGGACGTGGACAAACGCACCGGTTACCGCACCAAGCAAATGCTGGTGGCGCCCATCGTCGAGGCGGGCAACCATGACCTGATCGGCATCATCCAGGTCATCAACAACAGAAATGATCAGCCTTTCCCGGCGATGGTTGAGGAGGGCGTGCATGAACTGGCGCAAACACTGGCGGTGGCGTTGCGCCAGCGCCAGCAGCATGTCGCTATCAAGACAAAATATGATTATCTGGTGGCCGATGCGGTCATATCCGCCGCCGAATTTGAGTTGGCCACCCGTTCCGCACGGCGCAAGGGCTTCGAGATTGAAGACGTGTTGATAGACGAGTTTCAGGTTGCCCTGCCCGCGCTGGGCGAGGCGCTTGCAACGTATTTCAAGGTGCCATACGAGCCGTATAAATCCGACCGCATCAAGCCGGCTGAGATGCTGAGAAACCTGAAGCGAGAATATGTCGAAAGCGGCCACTGGATCCCGATAGACGAAAACCAGGATGGGCTGGTAATCCTGACCACTGATCCTGAGCGCACCCAGGCTGGGCGGGTGGTGAACAATATCTTCCCCAAGCATCGGCTGACATTTAAGGTTTGCTCGCAGCGCGAGTTCAAACAGACCCTGGATTTGTTTTACAGCAGCAGCTCGTCTCTGGATGCTACCGGGAGCTTTCTGGTAGATGATTCTTCGATGGATGAGCTGCTCACTTCACTGGGCGGAGATGAAGAGGAAACCAGCGTAGTCAGCCTGGAAGATGTCAGTGCGGCGGCCGATAACGAACTGGTCAAACTGGTCAACAAGATCATCGTGGACGCCTACCGGATGAAAGCGTCCGACATTCATATCGAACCGGCGCCGGGCAAGGGCAAGACGCAGATCCGCGTGCGCAAGGACGGCACGATGCTGAATTATATTGAAGTGCCTTCCACGTACCGCAACGCCCTGGTGACGCGCATCAAGATTATGTGCGATCTGGATATTTCCGAGAAGCGCAAACCGCAGGATGGCAAGATCAAGTTCAAGAAATTTGGCCCGCTGGATATTGAACTGCGCGTGGCGACCCTCCCGTCGCAAGGCGGCGTGGAGGATGTGGTGATGCGTATTCTCGCTTCCGGCGAACTGTTGCCCTTGGAGAAAATGGGGTTCTCGGAACGCAATGCGGAATTGGTCAAAGCCACCGTCATTAAGCCCTACGGGTTGTTTTTTGTGTGCGGCCCAACCGGCTCCGGCAAGACCACTACGCTGCATTCAGTTCTCAAGTACATCAACAAGCCGGACACCAAAATATGGACTGCCGAAGACCCGGTGGAAATTACCCAGAAGGGGCTGCGCCAGGTGCAGATCAACAAGAAGGCGGGCCTGGACTTTGCCACTATCATGCGCGCTTTCCTGCGCGCCGATCCGGACGTGATCATGGTCGGCGAAATGCGCGACAAGGAAACCGTGTCCATCGGTATTGAAGCCTCGCTGACCGGCCATCTGGTGCTCGCCACCCTGCACACCAACAGCGCGCCGGAGTCTATCAACCGCCTGCTGGACATGGGCATGGACCCATTCAACTTTGCCGATGCATTGCTGGGTGTTCTGGCGCAGCGATTGGCAAAGCGCTTGTGTGTCAAATGCAAGAAACCGCATACCGCGACCGCCGAAGAAATAAAAGAGATGCTGGCCGAGTACAGCGCCGAACTGGTCCATACCACGAGCTGGAAGAAAGACCCGGTTGCCGCAACCAAGGCCCTGTATGCCGGCTGGGTCAAGCAGTTCGCCAATGATCAGGGACAGTTCACGCTGTATGGGCCGGTCGGCTGCGAGAAATGTACTGGCAC